>ENA-UOOR01002858-UOOR01002858.1-fermentation-metagenome-genome-assembly--contig:-NODE-2858-length-16457-cov-3.439276_pt1 | contig 16457 bp, 13 predicted proteins | sample MGYA00245780_ERZ724029 | MGnify/ENA primary metagenome ERZ724029 (study PRJEB28704, sample SAMN03018315) | fermentation metagenome | biome: anthropogenic terrestrial biome; feature: soil; material... | reverse complement strand
GTAATTGCTGAGAGGCATTTAGCTGACCGGTACTAATAGGTCGAGGGCTTGACTTAGCGTATTCGCGTAGAGAATACGCCCAAGCGGTAGCATAATTTGCGCAGCAAATTTTGCGAAAGCGCTCCTAGCCTTAACGGTCTTAGAGGAAGGAGTAGCATAAACAGCAAATTTTGCGAAAGCGCCCCTATTCTTAACGGAATTAGGGGAAGGGCGTAAATTTCTCCATGAAGACTTTCTATCACTGTTCAGTTTTGAGGGTCCAAGGAAAGGGGACACATCTGAAGTTATGTCCCCAATCTTACCCGGACTGGTCGACACATGGGCTTGGCTGAGAGTGTTTATAACCGTGCTCTCACTATATTGAACTTATCCGCCTTTGGGGCGTCTAAGTTCAATACAGTTGCCGCACTATGTGTGCGACAAGTCGCACACCTTCTGGCGGCAAAGGCGGAGGGGCCACACCCGTTCCCATCTCGAACACGGAAGTTAAGCCCTCCAGCGCTGATGGTACTTGGGCATGAGCCTTGGGAGAGTAGGTCGCTGCCAGATCCTATTTTAGAAAAACCTCGCGGTTTGCGGGGTTTTTTGCTTCCGCAGAACTACGTTTTTCGTGCACATCCAACCCCAAAACGGGGCGCTGCCAGATCTTAATTTATAAACCCCCGGGCATAACGCCCTGGGGTTTACCATTCTTAAATACCGACTTGCGAACAATAGCAAATAACGATATCATGCAGGCAGTATGTGATTGTGCGACAAAACTAAGGAAAGGAGGTGATAATTGCTGATGATAGATATTGTAAGCAATATTCAAAAACGGTATGCTACGCTGACGAAGACGCAGCAGAGAATTGCTGATTTCATGCTAGCTGACCCTCAATCAATGACCTTTATAACTCTAAGAGAATTAAGTGCCGCGGTAAATGTCTCTGAGATAACGATCTTAAATACATGCGTAGCACTTGGTTATGAGAACTTCAATGAGGTTAAGTATGAATTTAGGAAATATGTAAGTATGCAATGTAAAGTCATGGTGCAAGTGGAGAATAATTATGCATCTCCTAATGTCCCACGCAGAGAATTTCAAGATAAGCATAACCTGTTGCTGCAAGTTTGTCAGGAAGAATATGATATGACTAAGCAATTTTTCGAGTCCCTTAACTTTGAGAGTATTTTTGAAGCGGCTCAGATGATCCTTAAGGCCAGAGCGGTTGTGATTTGTGGTTATGGTGTATCAAAGCAAGTGGCAGACTTCTTTTCCATGCGTTTGGCATTGCTTGGCTTGCCTTCGCTAGTGGTTAATACTGAGTCGGCTGATAGTATTCAGGCCGCCTTGCCATTTTTGACTGAAGAAGTACTATTGGTAGCCATTTCATTCCCCGATTATTACCTCATGACGACCAAGGTGGCAGAGTATGCGAAGAGTGGCGATGTACCTGTATTAGCAGTAACCGACTCCTTGGTATCTCCTATAGTTCAATATGCGACAATAACATTAACTGCAAGTACAACTACTAGGCTTTTTTTGAATACCATTGGCTTGCCCTTAATGCTGATAAATTTCCTTACTACCACAGTTAGCATAGAAAAGAGTGCTGCCGCTGATAATGAGCTTTCAGTCCCGGAATCATTTGCAGGTCTTTTCGGTGTTAGTTAGTGCTTTTTACCTCCTGTATTTGCAGGGGGTTTTTTTACTTCTGTTTGTAACAGTCAAGTATAGTAGATACATTATAATAGCAGTACAGCTTGACGGCTTTTATAGCAAATGATATGCTTTCTGTACAATTGATTACAATATCTTATCAGAGGAGGTAGTAATTTGTTCAGGAAGTCGTCTGTCAGAAGGTTGCTTGTTATGCTTATCACAGTGGTAATGACACTCTCTCTAGTCACTGGTTGTACTGGTGACAACAAGCCTGGTTCTGCTGAATTAGACGCGGAGCAGTATATTAATAGTTACTTAGTTGCTGAACCGACTACACTTGACCCAAGCTTACGCTCGGATACTTATTCTAGCAGTATTCTAATTAATACTCTGGAAGGCCTTATCCGCATGGAAGAGCGAGATGGGGAGTATTTCTTAAACCGCGGTGACGCCGAGACATGGGAGCCTAATGAGGATGGAACAGTTTGGACGTTCCACCTAGGTGAGAACAAATGGGAAGATGGAGTTCCGGTTACAGCTGACCAGTACGTCTACTCTCTGCAGCGTAGTTGTGCGCCGGAGACAGGTTCACCGAATAGCTATTTCTTAGCACCGATTAAGAATTTTGAAGCTGTCAATAAGGGTGAGCTGGATGTCAGCGAGTTGGGCGTTAAGGCTCTTGATGAAAAAACACTTGAGATTACACTCAGTGAACCTGTTCCCTCTTTTTTAAGCATGATCGATACCACTGTTTATTACCCGCAGCGACAAGACAAGATTGAAGAGTGGGGCGAAAAATACGGTTCCGAGCCCCAGTATACTATTTCCAATGGTCCTTTCAAGGTTGATAGCTGGACGCATAACAGCTCTATCGTACTAGTAAAGAATGATCAGTACTGGGATGCTGAAAGCGTTAAGCTCGCCAAAGTAAACTACTCTATTATGCCAGACGAAACAACCTATTATAGTGCTTTCGAAGCAGGCGAAATCGATTTCGTTGGCACTGGCAAGACGGAGTGGCTAGACAAGTTTAAGGCCCGTGAGGATACTGTTTATAACTCCTATACATCGGCCACGATAACATATGCATTCTTCAACACACAAGATGCATTATTCAAGAACGCAAATATACGCAAAGCGTTCATGCTGTCTATTGATCGCGAGGGTATCAATGAGATTTGCTTCAGCGGCCTGCGCGTGCCTACTTATGGTTGGGTAGTCCCTACTATTTCTGTTGGTGACACTAATTATCGCGATGCGGCCGGCGAAATGATTAAGGAGATGCTGACAGAGCTTGAGGCGAATGGTCAGACTCCTAAGGACCTGCTGCTCAAGGGCATGGAAGAACTTGGTTTGGGCAGTGATCCTGCAGCTCTCAAGGTTACTTTCAACCTGGCTGGTGTTGATGATTGGTTCCGTACGCTCGGCGAATACCTGCAACAGATTTACAAGGCTGAGCTGGGTGTCAACCTAGAAATTGACTTCGCTGAGTGGGGCATTTTCTATGATAACGTAACCAAGGGCAACTACCAGATGGGTTTCATGGGCTGGGGTGCTTACTATAACGACCCATACGACGTGCTAAGCCTGTTCATGTCTGATTACGATGCCATTGAGACAGGTTGGAAGAATGCTGAGTACGATGAGCTCATCCACAAGGCTTCTATCGAAATGGATGAACAGAAGAGACTGCAGTTATACAAAGATGCTGAGACGATCTTGATTAAGGATGATGCTGTTGTCTCGCCACTCGCTACATCCAGAGTCAACCAGTTTGTACGCGACTATGTGCATGGCTATTCAACGCTCGGTTTCTCTAATATGGGCTTCAAGTATGTATATACTTCAGGCAGACTATAGGAAATCGCGATAGCCGGCAGTTCTGGGTAGATGAAAGGCAGCGCCTTGAGGCGTTGCCTTTCATTACTGAAAAGCGATGGTTGTTGCACGGTTTCGGATAATTCTAGTCAATCTATGATGAAGGGGGCTGTACCCTTGTTAAGATATGCAATCAAGAGAATAGGCTATGCGGTGGTAACACTGTTGATAGTGGTCACCATAACCTTTTTTCTCATGAGAAGTATCCCTGGGGACCCACTTAGCCACAGGGCCCAAGCTCTTCCGGAGCAAACACGGGCTAATTATTATGCAAAATACGGATATGATAAACCGCTCTTTACCCAGTACACCATGTATATGAAGAACTTCCTGCGGGGGGATTTAGGCGAAAGCATACTCTATCCTGGGCGTTCAGTCAGTCAGACTATTGCCAAGACCTCGCCCATTTCCGGTGCGATCGGTGGTATTGCTCTAGTGATTGGGTTTGGTATCGGTATAACTTTAGGTATTATCGCTGCCCTTAACAAAAATCGTTGGCCCGACTATCTGGTGATGTTCATCGCCATTCTGGGTACTACCGTTCCGGTTTTTGTGTTGGCCGCGCTGCTGCAGTATTTTGTAGCGGTTAAGTTACATTGGTTGCCTTCATCCGGTGGGGGGCAGACTCGGCACGCAATTATGCCCATTATGGTGCTCTGTCTGGGGCCGATCGCCTCCTTTGCTCGTTACCTTAAAGCCAGCATGCTAGATACCTTGAGTCAAGATTACATTCTCACCGCACAAGCGAAGGGGTTAAGTAGGCGGGCGGTCATCCTGAAACATGTTTTGCGTAACTCGATGTTGCCGATTGTCACTATATTGGCGGGACGCATAGTGGGCGTTTTCACCGGGTCATTCTTGGTAGAAAGAATGTTTGGTATCCCGGGCGTAGGTTTCTATTTCGTCAACTCCGTAACCAACAAAGACTATTCTATGATCTTGGGAACTACCGTGTTCTTTGCCGCCCTCTTTGTTTTCGCCCAGCTAGCCGTTGACTTCGTTTATGTGCTGGTAGATCCGCGCATTAGAATAACGCCTGAGAGCAGATAAGGAGGAGCGAGCAATGAATGAAGAAATCAGTAAGGATTTATTTCAGATAATTGGCCCTGAAGATAGCGAGGCTGAGAAGATTGCCCGCCCCCGGATAAGTTATTTCAAAGACGCCTGGAGAAGGTTTAAGGAAAATAAGATCGCAATTGTAGCACTTATCGTGTTAGCCGTACTTGTTTTTATGGTCATTTTTGGGCCAGCTATTAGTGGGTATAAATTCGAGGAGATAGATCCCTCCCAACGTAATGAGGGACCGAGCGCACGTCATTGGTTTGGAACTGATAAGTTGGGTCGCGACCTTTTCGCCCGAGTTTGGCAAGGCGGTCGGGTGTCCATAATTATCGGTTTAGTAGGAGCTTTGGTTTCCTCTTTTGTCGGCAGTATTTACGGAGGAATTTCTGGTTACTTCGGCGGCAGAGTTGACGACATCATGATGAGGATAGTTGAGGTCCTAATCAGTGTTCCTTACTTAATTGTTGTTATTTTGCTGACGGTAGTACTGGACAGTAAGAGTATGTTCACGTTATTACTGGCGATGACCATAACCGGTTGGTGTGGTATTGCCCGTATAGTACGAGGGCAGGTGCTCCAGGTCAAAAGCCAGGAATTTGTGATGGCAGCTCAAGCACTAGGCGTAAGGCCTTGGAAGATAATTCTGCATCACATTATACCCAACGTGCTCAGCGTAATCATAGTAGCGATTACGTTCGATGTTCCTGGCTATATTTTTGGCGAAGCGTTTCTTGGCTTCCTAGGCATAGGTATTCAACCGCCCAACACTAGCTGGGGTGTCTTAGCCTCCGCTGCTCAAAGCATGTATGCCTTCTACCCCTATCAGCTTTTTATTCCCTCGTTAATGATTGCATTAACCATGCTTTGTTTCACCCTATTGGGTGACGGCTTGCGTGATGCACTCGATCCGCGACTGCGGAAGTAAGGAGGGATAGAGATGGATAAGATTCTTGAAGTGAAAGACCTGCGGGTTTCTTTTCATACCTACGCCGGTGAAGTGCGGGCTGTGCGAGGTGTCAGTTTTGACCTGCATAGGGGAGAGACATTAGCTTTTGTGGGTGAATCGGGCTGCGGCAAGACGGTTACGGCCAAATCAATTCTTAGGCTCTTGCCTTCTCCGCCTGCCGAAATCAAGCCTCAAGCGCAAATCCTCTATGACGGTGACGATGTGCTGAAAATGGATAGGAAGCGGTTACAGAAATTCCGCGGCAATGAAGTCAGTATGATCTTCCAAGACCCGATGACGTCTTTAAATCCGACTATGACTTGTGGTCAGCAAATCGTTGAAGCCTTAGTGTTGCATAAAAAGTTGAACAAACAAGAGGCCAAGGAGGAAGCTATTAGGATACTAAGATTGGTCAAAATGCCGGACGCCGAAAAACGCTTTAGTTCCTATCCCCATGAACTATCCGGCGGTATGCGTCAGCGGGTGATGATCGCTATCGCCCTGTCCTGTGACCCAAGTATTTTGATTGCTGATGAGCCAACTACGGCGTTGGATGTGACTATTCAAGCGCAGATTATTGACCTCTTACAGGAGCTAAAGGATAAGCTAAACACAGCGATTATTTTGGTCACCCACGACCTAGGGGTTGTGGCTACCTTAGCCGATCGTATTCAAGTCATGTATGCCGGTCAAGTTATGGAAACAGGTACGTCCCGGGAGATCTTTTATAGCCCTAAACATCCTTATACGTGGGCTTTGCTGAGTTCTGTGCCTGGTTTAGCAGAGCATAGTAAGCAAGAGCTCTACTCTCTGAAAGGGACACCGCCCGATCTCATTATGCCGCTGAAGAGTTGTCCCTTTGCGGCTAGGTGTGAATATTGTATGCCGATCTGCAAGCGGCAAATGCCGCAGGTGACTGGTCTTACAGATACTCATCAGGTTGCTTGTTGGCTACAGCACCCTTATGCACCGCTGGTCGAGCCTTCTTATGAGAGGGGTGTTAGCAATGAATAACCAGTCCGAGAAGGAGCTATTAGTTGAGGTCAAGAACCTGTGCAAATGCTTCCGGCAAGGCAAGTCAGAGTTGAAAGCGGTTGACGACGTTTCATTCGCCATTAGGCGGGGCGAGACTTTCGGTCTGGTGGGAGAGTCGGGCTGCGGTAAAACGACCTGCGGCAGGACTATTCTCAAGCTCTACAATGCTACCTCTGGTCAGGTGCTTTACAAAGGGAAGGATGTAACTCGTCCCATGTCAGGAGAGGAGCTTCTTGCCTTCAAGCGCAGTGCCCAGGTTATTTTCCAGGACCCCTATTCTTCGCTCGACCCGCGGATGACTATCACTGAAATTATTGGTGAAGGCATGGACGTGCATTTTAAGTACTCGAATGCGGAGAAACAGCGTAAAGTGAGTGAGCTGTTAGCTAAGGTAGGCCTAACGGAAGACTACGCTAACCGTTTTGCTCACGAGCTTTCCGGCGGTCAGCGACAGCGTATCGGAATCGCGCGTGCACTAGCGGTAGAACCAGAGTTTATCGTGTGCGACGAACCAATTTCGGCTCTTGATGTTTCTATTCAGGCCCAGATTGTTAACCTCCTGATTCAACTACAGCAGGATAGTAACTTAACCTATTTGTTCATTTCCCATGACCTGTCCATGGTCAAGCATATCTCTGACCGGGTTGGTGTGATGTACTTGGGTAGTCTGGTTGAGGTTGCCACCAGCAAAGCCATTTTCGCGCGTCATCTCCATCCCTATACGAGAGCTCTGCTTTCCGCCATACCGACGGCAGATCCCGAGTTTGAAGCATCACGGACACGGATTAAGCTGGAAGGGGAAGTGCCTAGTCCGGTTAATCCGCCGTCGGGCTGTAAGTTCCGCACACGGTGTCCGCATGCCACTGAACTTTGCGAGCAGCAGCAGCCTCAATTGGTAGAAGCTAATCCGGAGCATTTTGTCGCTTGTCACCATTGGCAGAGATTACATGAGAGCGCGCAAGGAGTCAGCGAATGCTAGGCAAGTTAACAATAGAGCGTATACTAGGTTTAGCTATTGACTTAGGTGGGGACTTTGCTGAGGTTTTCTGTGAAGACAGCTATTACACGAATGTCCTAGCATTACAAGAGGGCGTGGAGACCAGTTCGTTAGGACGAGAAGCCGGCATTGGCATCCGTATTTTTAATGGCCTGAATAGCCTTTATGGCTATTCCACTAATACCTCATCTCAAGAGCATCTGCTGGAGATGGTCAGGGCAATGACGGCTTTACTCAATAGATCAGTAACACAGAGAGTGCCACTCGCTCACTCTGTCAACTATGGTGGGGCGCATTGCATTGGGGAGAGGCCTACTAGGGTACCCCTTGCTAGTAAGATGGAAAAGGTACAAAGTGCGCTCACGGCAGCTAAGAGTTACTCGCAGGAGATAGCGCAAGTCTCAGTCAGGTATATCGATATGGAACAGGCAGTACAGATAGCTAACTCCGAGGGCCTTTTTGCAGAGGATGCTCGTATTAAGACACGAATGCACATCACTGCGTTTGCTCAAAATGAGCATGGCATGCAGACGGGTTATTTTGGTCCGGGAGCGATGCGTGGCTTTGAATTCTACGATCACTTGGACATTGAGTGGTATGCGCGAGAATCAGCCCGTATTGCGACAACGATGTTGCATGCTGGCAAATGTCCCGGCGGCCAAATGCCGGTTATTATTGACAACGGTTTTGGTGGGCTGCTGTTCCATGAGGCCTGTGGCCATAGTTTGGAAGCTACATCAGTTGCCAAAGGGACTTCGGAGTTTTCCGGTAGACTTGGAGAGAAAATAGCCTCCCCGCTTGTGACTCTGGTCGATGATGGTTCACTCGCCAATGAGTGGGGTTCATTAGCTATTGACGATGAAGGAACGCCTGCACAGAAGAACGTGTTAATTGAGAAGGGGCTTTTGCGCGGTTATTTGGTGGACAAGCTTAATGCCCGCAGAATGGGAGTAGAGCCGACTGGCTCCGCTCGTCGCAAGAACTATCGCTTTGCACCCGTTGCCCGTATGACAAACACCTATATTGCTAATGGCACAAGCACTAAGGAAGAGATCATAGCTAATACAGAGCGCGGGTTGTTTGTGAAGTACATTAATGGTGGTTCGGTAAACCCTACAACAGGCGATTTCAATTTTAGTGCTGCCGAGAGTTATCTTATCGAGAACGGGAAAATTGCCGCACCAGTTAAGGGTGTTACTTTGATTGGCAGAGGCGGCGATATCCTGCAACAGGTTGATATGGTTGCCAATAATCTTGAGATCAGGCAAGGTTATTGCTTCGCTTCGTCGGGGCCGCTCTATATTGGAGCAGGTCAACCGACCGTTCGAGTGGCAAATATGACGGTGGGGGGTACAAGGTAATGCTAGAACAGTTCATTACCACGTTTACGGAGTGTGCCCATACCGCCGGCATAAGTCGCCTACAGTTTTACGTTGAGCAAATAAGTGAGCAAAAGCTACATGTTTACCAAGCTGAGCTAGAACGGTTACAGCTTGCGGATGTCACTTTGGTTTATGTTGAAGGTGAATATGGCGGGAAGCTTGGTAGTACTTTTGTTGAGAACTTGCAGCCTCACCTTTTTACTGAGCATATTGCTACTATTAAGCAGACAGCTGAGTATAATAATAGGCCTTTTGCCCCGAGGCGGTCGTTAGCATTGCCAACACCGCACGTTACCACTGATTCTATGCCCATCTCTTTGCTAGCTGACCAACTGAAGGAAGCTGAGAGTGTTGCTTACGCAGTAGATGAGCGTGTTAAGCTTGTGCGCGATTGCTCGTTTGTTGGCAAGTCCAAACGGATTATGTTAATCGATGATCAGGGAGGCCAGATTGAGGATCATCTTCATTATTATCGTGCAAGCATAGGGATCATAGCAGAAGATGGGAATAGCATACAAACAGCAGGGCACTCTGGTTTTGCCCGTAGTATTGACCAACTTGACTTGAAAGCACTCGCGCGAACAGCGGCTAATAGAGCTGTTTCGATGCTAGGTGCCGCTCCGGTAAAGACTGGCGACTATCCGGTAATTTTGTTAAACGATGTGGTCTGTGATTTGTTGTTGACTTTCTTGCCAGCCTTTTATGCCGATAGAGTGCAGAACTCTATGAGCAGAATGCAGGGCAGGCTGGGGCAGCAAGTCGCGGCTACAGCTGTTACATTAATAGAAGACCCGGATTTTGACCAGGGAATTATCACGCGGCGCTTCGATGATGAGGCTACTCCAACTCTCAGAAAGCAGATTATTGAAGACGGTGTATTGCGGTGCTATTTTCATAACCGGCAGACAGCGCAAAAGGCAGATACAGTGTCTACCGGAAATGGCTTTAAGCGTGACTATACCGAAAAACCGACTATCTGCCCTACCAATCTTTACTTGCGTAAGGGTGATTTCACTCTGACTGAGTTGGAGCGACAGATGGGTGATGGCCTTCTGATAACTGAGTGTGATGGTATGTTCGCCGGTGCAGATCCAGTTTCTGGCGATTTTTCCCTCATCTCAAAAGGTTATCTAATAAGTAGCGGTAAAGTCGTTCGCCCGGTGGCACAGATTACGGTTGCCGGTAATTTCTTTGACATGCTGCGTCAGATTACAGGCATAGGTTGCGATTATACGTCCGGAGGCTCTGAAAGCGGCTTTGTAACGGCGCCTTCGATTCAGATTACGCACTTGTCTGTTTCCGGAGAATAATATAAGAGAAAACCCGGCGAACGAACGCGGGCTTTCTTTGTTGGTTTGCTCAGCGAAACATTGTCATAGGGCAATACTATCGCTACTTTTTTGCTATAATGTTTTAGAGAGCCTCAATCAGGCTAAAATAACAACTACAAAATGTGAGGCGAATTTACGGTGACGAATTTTAATATCAGAGAATGTGCAAAACGCTTGAGCCCTTATATCATCAAGACACCACTGGTTGAAATTGAAGCCCTATCTGAGCGTGCCGGGAGAAAGGTTTATCTCAAGTTGGAAAGTATGCAGAGGACCGGTGCATTCAAGTTCCGCGGGGCAATGAACTACATGCTGACACTGGATCCTGCTGAGGCTAAAAAAGGTGTGATTACTGCTTCTAGTGGTAATCATGGTTTGGGAATGTCTTTGGGAGGCAAACTACGAGGCATCAAATGCACTGTAGTAATGCCTGTTTCTGCTCCATTGACAAAACAGAATCGGGCTAAGTCTTATGGAGCTACCCTAGTGCTTCACGGTGCAGATTATGATGAGGCTCAGGAATATGCAAAGAAACTGTCTCTCGAGCATAATTATACCTATGTTCCTAGCTTCAATCATCCTGCGATTATTGAAGGGCAAGGTACTATATTAGCGGAGGTCTTAACAGAACTGCCGCAAACCGATATGGTAATAGCACCGGTAGGCGGTGGTGGTCTTTTATCAGGACTGTTAATTGCCAAAGAGCAATTGAATTCAGATGTCAAGATAGTTGGAGTGGAGCCGGTTGGTGCCGCTAGTATGCAAACTTCTTTGAAGGCTGGGCAGCTTACAACCCTAGCAGCTATGCAGACTATTGCTGATGGAGTAGCTGTACGTACTCCTGGCAACCTTAATCTAGACATAGTAGGCCGCTTTAACCCGGAAATGTGGTGTATCGACGATACTGAAATACGAGAAGCACAGAAGCTGCTGCTGAGCGAAACTAAGCTGATAGCAGAGACAGCCGGAGTAGTTTCGGTTGCTGGGTTACTGGCTGCGAAGTTGCCTCAGGAGATTAAGACAGTGGTTTGTGTAATTAGTGGTGCTAACGTGGATCTCTCTAGTTTGCAGGGACTAGTCTAGTTGCTAGTGTGGTAACTTTTGAAGTTCTATAATACGCTAGGCAGGCGATGGCTAGTATAAAACATCCTAGATAAGGCAATTTTTAAGAGGTGTAATATCGGGCTAGGCAAGGGGGACTATATTGATGAGAGAATATGAACCGATTGTTCACGTTGGTGAAGAGGCTTACTTACGCATCATGATCAAGACTCATACTATTATGAAGGGTGAAGATATCGGTGACCTCATGGTCCGTTATGTGCAGCCAGAATTAGAGCCCGGTGATATTATTTTTGTGAGCGAAAAAGCAGCTGCGGCTAGTCAAGGACGGGCGGTGCCTCTTGATGAGATTAAGCCTAGCCCGCTCGCTCGCTTTTTGGTACGTTTTGTCTATAAGGCCCCCTATGGCATCGGCCTGGGCATGCCTGAAACGATGGAGATGGCCATACGTGAGGTTGGCGTCCCTAAAATTTTACTGGCCTCGATAATTGGCGGTTTAGGAAAAATCTTTGGCATCAGGGGACTTTTTTATCGTGTAGCAGGACCAAAAGCTCGGTCAATAGACGGTCCAGCCGATTATGTAATCCCCCCTTACAACCGTCATGTGGTATTAGGGGTGGCTAATGCTGATGAGCTTTGTCGTCAGGCTGCTGCTAAGGTTGGTACAGCCGTAGCAATAGTAGATGCCAATGATATCGGTATGAATATTATTGGCCTCTCCAGCCCAGAGCTGGAGCAACTGCCATGGCGCGCCATACTGAAGGACAACCCTGCTGGACAGACTTCTGAGAGTACTCCTTTTGGCATAATCCGCCCTTTGGGTGCCTTACAAAAGGCACGCTGAAATACACAAATTACTAGTTGACGCTATGGACAAGACTATGGTATTCTCTGTTGCAGAATCAAGAGCCTTTAACTTTGGTCCCGTGAGGCTGAGAAGGCACTGGCATAGTTTTCGCATATAGCCGATTTGCGCCTTCTTGCCCTTCCCGGGGAAGAGGGCGTTTGTTTTCTCACTAGATATTGGAAAGGGAGGGAAAACGTTGAGTATTTACGGTAAATCTTTGATCTCGCCAGATGATTTCACGGTTGAGGAGTTGCAGACAGTAGTGAACACCGCACGTGAAATGATGGATACTGGGATGACTGCTTATCAAGATCTATGCAGAGGCAAGATATTAGCTACACTGTTTTATGAGCCAAGTACGCGTACGAAGTTGAGTTTTGAGTCAGCTATGTTACGTATGGGAGGAAGCATACTAGGATTTGGGGATGCCAACACTAGCTCGGTCGCCAAAGGTGAAAGCATTGCCGATACAGTTCGTGTTATTTCGAGTTATGCCGATATTGCGGTTATGCGCCACCATAAAGAAGGTGCACCTAAGTTGGCTGCTCAATACGCAACAATTCCTTTTATCAATGGGGGCGATGGTGGGCATCAACATCCAACCCAAACATTGACCGATCTTTTGACAGTAGCGAAGTATAAAGGGGAATTTAAGGATCAAGTAGTGGCCTTCTGTGGTGATCTCAAATTTGGTCGTACAGTGCACTCTTTGATTCGTACGTTGGCTCGCCTACAGACCAAGAAAATCATTTTAGTATCACCAGAAGAATTGACCTTACCGCAGAACTTGTATCGTGAGTTGCTAGAGCGCGGCATCAAGATGGAGGTTGTGACTTGCCTAGAGGGAATAATCTCAGAGGTCGACGTGCTCTACATGACCCGTATTCAACGTGAAAGATTTTTCAATGAAGCCGACTATCAACGCTTGAAAGATACGTATATCTTAGATGTACACAAATTGGAACGGGCAAAATCTGACATGATTATCATGCACCCATTGCCAAGAGTTAATGAGATTGCTTATGAAATTGATAACGATCCACGTGCAATCTACTTCAAACAAGCTGAATGTGGTGTCTACGCTCGGATGGCTCTGATGGCATTACAATTGGGGGTGATGTAGATGATGCAGGTAACAAGCATTTCGGAAGGCATTGTTCTGGACCATATTACATCTGGCAATGGCCTTAAGATCTTTAGCAAACTGAACCTTGCAGCACTTGATCATCCTGTTGTTTTGCTGATGAATGTTCCTTCCCGACTCTTGGGCCGTAAGGACATCATTAAGATTCAAAACATCAAAGATATCGATCTGGCGATGATCGGATTGGTTGATTCATCAACTACGGTGAATGTAATTTCCGGAGGGAAGATCATCAGTAAGCACAAGGTTGGTATACCGGAAGAGGTAAGAGGCTTGTTTAAATGTAGTAATCCCCGATGTGTTACTAATTCCGATACCTATGCTGAACCAATTTTCCACCTGGTTGACGCCAAAAGTCGTGAGTATGCTTGTGAGTACTGTGAGGAAACAACGAAATACCGTTTGTAATTAGCTTGACCTTAGGGGGCCGTCTTTGTTTTTTGACGGCCCCCGTTTTATTGTGGCATCATTCTACGTAATATTGGCGCATGTTTGCCGTATTAGATAGACCACTGCTCGAACTGATGGTACAATGGTTGAAGTGCCTTCATAGCATTATGGCCGTTATATTTCTACCACATCATGAGGAGGCGCCAGCAGGATGGAGCATAATAAAGCACTCGCTGCAGACTCAATTGACGTTCCCCAATCGGAAATCAGACGTCGCATTTTTGGCATGATCTGGCCCGCTACTATAGAGAATGTGTTACAAATGCTTGTAGGTATAGTAGCTACCGGTATGCTTGGAAAAATAGGGGCCGAAGCGGTATCTGCGGCAGGTCTTGGTAATCGTATCACTCAGCTAATATGGTGCTTGTTCTCAGCTATCGGTACAGGTGCAACGGTGCTTATTGCCCGCGCCTTTGGAGCACAGGACCAGCAGGCTGCCCAACGTACAGCCCAGCAGTCGATGATTCTTGCTCTTGGTCTGGTTGGCGTCATGACGGTCATTATCTGGTTTTTTGCGCGCCCTCTATTGGTTTTGCTTTTCAAACCGCAGGATGATTTGCTGGAGAATGCTTATATTTTCTTGCGCATTGCCGTTTGGGGTATGCCCTTTATGGCTGTTATGCAAGTGGTTGGAGCCATTATGCGTGGTGCGGGCAACACCAAGACTCCTATGCAGATAGCTTTTTTTGTTAACATAGTTAATGTAGCAGCTAACTATATCCTAATTTACGGGATTTTTGGCTCTCCCGCTTTGGGCATGGTGGGTGCGGCCATAGCTATGCTAATCTCACAGATGGTCGGCGCAGGACTAGCTATCTATGCGATTACACGCCCATTGGAAGTCATCCAGTTAAGTGTTAGAGCGAAAGTAGAAACTGATGCCAAGGAGATGAAGCGTATCTTGGATATCGGTATTCCAGCAGCTTTTGAGTCGTTATTTTGGCAATTTGCGTCCATTATTATGATGGGTCTAATTGTTACTTTTGGCACTAATGCCTTAGCAGCTCATCAGCTTGGTCTGAACGCTGAATCCCTTTCTTACATGCCGAGTGCAGGGTTTGGTATTGCCGCAACGGCTTTTGTAGGGCAAAGCTTAGGTGCCGGCAGACTTGATTTAGCGCGTCGCTACGTAAAAGAGATCAATAAGTGGGGCATTATTTTAACGATTTTCACCGGAGGCCTCTTATTACTGGTCCCAGTGCAAATAATGTCTATGCTATCGGACGAAGCGGAAGTTATTGAACTGGGAGCGATCTACTTACGATTGATGGGTCTAGTACAAATTCCTCAGCTAATCTCAGGTATCTTGAATGGTGCGATGCGTGGAGGGGGCGATACTAAGGCGCCCATGTATATTGGCGGTATTGGACTCTGGGGAATCCGTATTCCTTTTTCCTTTATCCTTAGCCAGCGCTTAGGCTTTGGTATTGTCGGCGTTTGGCTAGCTATGACCTTAGACTTGGCCATGCGCTTTGTACTTACTTTTGCTCGCTACCGTAGTGGAAAGTGGAAGAGGGCTCTTATTAATGATAATCAGGCAATGAGTGAGGCTTGTTAGCTGCTTATTGCTGGCAAGAAAAAGCTGTCCTACATGTTGCAGGACAGCTTTTTGCATGACTTGGGTTGGTCAACTGTTACTCAAAGGTCCCTTTAACGATAGCCTTACCACCATCTACCATCAAGCGCCCTTTTGCCCAGACGCGGTTGACTTCCAGACCATCTGTTAGCTCAACTAAATCGGCATCTGCTCCGACGCTGATGCATCCCTTCCTACCCTGTATGTTGATATTTTGCGCTACGTTTGTAGTTAGCAGCTTCAGTGCTTCTTCCATTGGTACATGGCCTTTCACCATTACATCACGCCAGGTGTCTAGGTTGGCGCGTACCGAGCCGACACCTAGGCCGATCAAGTTGCCGCCCCGATCAAATTTCGGCATACTGCCATTCCCGTCAGAGCTGATAGTAATATTGTTAATTGAAATACTGAACTCGTTCAGTAAGCGCATGACGCCCTTGTATGCTTCCGGACCAGCTGTAATGTCGACTTTACCACCTTGTTTGGCGAAGCGAGCGCCTTGTTCCAATAGCTCAGGGGTGCGATTCATATGAGTAGGTGTAAAAATGCTGATCGGTAACTCAGAGCTCTCTAGGATATCAAAGATAGGCTGAATGCCCCGCGGTCCGCCCCCTACATGGAAGTGAACCAGGCCAGGCTTACCACCAAGCAAGCCGCCTACCCTAGCCTCGGCAGCTAGTTTCCTTAATTCAACTAAGTCAGGTTGGGCCGAGCGGTGATCGGAAATAGCGATTTCCCCTACCCCGATTACCTTGTCTATCAGGATCAAATCATTGCGTACGTTTTCGGTGATGGTTCGCGTCGGGACCTCATAAGCTCCCGTATAGATGAAGGTAGAAATGCCTTCTTGCTCCAATGCCCGGGCCTTGGCTAGTAAGCCATACATATGGCGCGTGGTACCATCAGTGCCTAAGCAGCCTACGACCGTTGTGACCCCGTTTGTAGTAATTTGTGAAAGTTGAATTTCGGGCGTACGTGTGGCTGGACCACCTTCGCCGCCTCCTCCAATAATATGCACATGTTGGTCGATAAAGCCAGGAATGATGGTAGCTCCTTTTACGTCGATTACTTCGACATTCCCTAAGCCATTAGGGGTTGCTAT
>ENA-UOOR01002853-UOOR01002853.1-fermentation-metagenome-genome-assembly--contig:-NODE-2853-length-16483-cov-13.930363_pt1 | contig 16483 bp, 8 predicted proteins | sample MGYA00245780_ERZ724029 | MGnify/ENA primary metagenome ERZ724029 (study PRJEB28704, sample SAMN03018315) | fermentation metagenome | biome: anthropogenic terrestrial biome; feature: soil; material... | reverse complement strand
TCGGCAAGTGCCGAATTTATGTTTTCATCCGTGTTCTGCTTCCTTAAAAACGTGTTTACATCCTTTTTATTGACTTTATCCTCTTTCCTGTTTTGGAAGTTTTCCAGTCGTTCACGATAACCGCAGGAACAATAAAAGGTTTTTTTATCACCCTCACCACGCAGCTCCATTTTTTTGTGGCATTCAGGGCATCTGGCATTGGTGGTTTGTGAAACCATTTTACGGAATCCGCATTCGCGATCCGGGCAGACAAGCATTTTGCCACGCTTTCCGTTTACCTCTAAAAGATATTTACCACATTGACATTTTTCCCTGGTAATATTGTCGTGCTTAAATGTTTCATTACTTGAAACTACATTAGAAACAAGCTTTCCGGCGTATTCACGCATATTGCTTATAAATGATTTAGGGTTTACTTTTCCTGTACTTATAAATGATAGCTGTTGTTCCCATTTGCCTGTCATTTCGGGAGATTTCAAATCATCCGGCACAAGATCAATCAGTTGAATCCCTTTTGAAGTTGGATAAATTTCTTTACCACCACGCTCAATATAAAAAGTATTAAACAGTTTTTCAATTATATCAGCGCGAGTTGCGGGGGTTCCAAGACCACTGGAGCTTTCTAAGGCATCTCTAAACACTTTGTTATCAACAAATTTCCCCGGATGCTCCATTGCCGACAGCAGTGTAGCTTCCGTATATCTTGCGGGAGGTTTCGTTTTTCCGTTGACTATTCTTACATTCTCCATTTTGCCGGTAATTCCTTTTTTGATATCCGGCAGAGATTGCTCTTTGTCTTCTTCATTGTCCTCTTCATCAGTATCTATGTTCCCTGAATAAATTTCTTTCCAGCCCATTGCCTTAACAATTTTACCCCTTGCCGTAAATATTTCATCTGCAGCTTTGATTTTCACCGTTGTTTGCTCGTATTCGAAAGAAGGGCTTAAAATAGCTAAAAATCTTTTAACTATCAGATCATAAATATGACGTTCTTCCTGGTTTAAAGATGACAAATTGACATACTGTTCTGTCGGAATAATAGCATGATGGTCTGTAACTTTGCTGTTGTCAACAAAACGTTTAGATGAACTAAAACCATTCTTAAGTACAGTCTGTGCTGTTTTTGCATAAGGACCTGTTGAAACACTCTTAAGGCGTTCCTTAAGAGTAGGAAAAATATCTGTTGTAATATATCTTGAATCTGTCCTCGGATAGGTAACCAACTTGTGCGATTCGTAGAGTCTTTGCATTATATTAAGAGTTTGTTTTGCGGAGTATCCGTATCTGCGGTTAGCATCTCTCTGCAGCTCAGTTAAGTCGTATAAAAGAGGAGGCAGCTCCCGTTTCGATTCCTTAATAACCTCAGTGACTTCACCTGTCTGTCCTGCTATTTTTGATATAATGTCGTCAGCTTTCTTCCTGTCAAAAATTCGAATTTGGTTTGAGACTTTGTCTTTCCACTGTATCATAAAACCGTTAAAATTACTTTGAATTGTCCAGAAATCTTTGGGGATAAATCTTTTTATCTCATTTTCACGTTCGACAATCATTGCCAGGGTTGGTGTTTGAACTCTTCCTGCCGAGAGCTGAGCGTTATATTTGCATGTTAAGGCCCGTGTAACATTGAGGCCTATGAGCCAATCTGCTTCTGCACGGCATTGGGCTGAAAGGTAAAGGTTGTCGTAATTGTTGCCGGGTTTTAAATTCCTGAACCCTTCAAGTATCGATTTGTCGGTTTGGGAGGAAATCCACAGGCGCTTTATTGGTTTTTTAAAGCCTGACTTTATAATAATCCACCGTGCAACAAGCTCGCCTTCGCGTCCTGCATCTGTTGCAATAACAAGTTCATCCACATCGTTTCTCTGAAGCAGACTTTTTACTATTCCAAATTGCTTTGAGGTCTGCTTAATAACAACCAGCTTCATTTTATCAGGGAGCATCGGCAGATCATCAAGATTCCATTTTTTATATTTGTCATTATAGGCTTCCGGATCAGCAAGGGTTACAAGATGTCCCAAAGCCCAAGTGACTATATATTTCGCTCCTGCAAGGAAGCCATTACCGCCTTGACTGCATTTTAGTACCTTTGCAATGTCCCTTGCAACAGATGGTTTTTCTGCCAATACCAAAGTTTTTCCCATGTTCATTAATCCTTCCGTAATACATAAGTGTTTTGTTTATGTTTAACCATTATTTGATTATATCACATAATACAATATAGACGTATTCTAAGTAGTGGCAAAGTTAGTTTACAAAGCAGCTTGAAGAAGAATGCAGATCAATCATAGCCATGCAGAACGCAAGATTGCGTGGTTTACAAAGCAGATAGCATAAAATAGAATTAACTGGGGATTCATTAGGAAAGTCTTTAATGGCTGAGAACCATGTTGAATTCATGATCCTTTAACAAAATAATGCTGGTTACATGCTGTAAGTATCCGATTTTTTTGAGTAAATATGCTTTTTCAAGTAGCCTTATAGGAGGTCAAATGTTGTGAAAAAGCAGAGAACAACTTACATATTTACTTATCACATATTGCCAAGGCTTTCACACCATTCAGCAGCGGTGACAGCTCCTCTTCATAAAGAACGAACAATTTGTGAAGTGGTCTTGTCATGGATACATACAAAAGCTTAATGTCCTGTTCATTCTCACAGTAATTGATACTGTTGGCATTAGCGATGATCACGATGTCAAATTCAAGACCTTTGGAAAGATAGGATGGAACGATAACAATACCGCTTTTATATTCTTCCTCTTTGCCCGTAATTACATGAACACCACGAATATCCTTGTAAATGGCATCATAAACCTGCTGACACTCATCCAGGTTTTTGCAGATTACAGCTGCAGATTTGAACTGCTCACTTATTTGCGTTTTCAGTATATGTATGATGCTTTGGGTTAGCCCCTTGCTATCCTGCTGCTTAATAATATGAACCGGTTCTCCGTGACGAATTACAGGGTGACCTTTTGGAATATTGTCCTGATTAAGATGATCGAGTACCCGATTTGCTGCTTCCATGATCTCAACTGTTGTGCGGTAACTCTTTTCCAGCATTAATATTTCACAGTCCTTCTCTTCGAATACATTTTCCTGAATATCTTCCCAGGAGTGAACGCCTCGGTAAGAGTGAATACCCTGGCACAGATCACCGAGTATGGTAAAGGAACTGTCCCGGATGATTTTTCGGAGAACATATATCTGAAATGCGCTGAAATCCTGAGCCTCATCAATAATAATATGTTTTACCGGTATCTTTTCATCCATGCCATAAATCCGATACTTCAGATAAATCATCGGTGCGAGATCCTCCAGCTCAAAAATCCCCTTACTGAAAAGCTTTTCCGAGTACTCTTTTAAATACGGCAGCAGAGAGTAATATTCTTCTTGTGGTGAAGTATCCTCAACGATGGTTTTGATGCAGTCCTTATAATATGCCGCCGGATTGGGCTTATCAATCAGCCGGACATAATCCTTCACAGCCTTCTTAGCCTTATTGTTTAATTGTTGAATTGCTTCCTCCTGCCTCTGAAAAAGTCTTTGAATTAATGATTGTTTCTCTCCCGTGTCTTTACTGCTATTCTTTATTTTCCGAAGAAAATCGTATCCCTTCTGTTGAATATCTTCTTTCAGCAGCTGCTTCTTTTTCGCCAGCCCTGTGGTAAGATGCTTTTTTATCTCATCAATCCTCTGAGCGAAAGGCCACCTTTTGTATTCTCCAAGGAAAAGGTCATTAATCTCATCATAAGAATAAACAATAGTTTTACCTATTCGGAAATCCTGCTTCGGGATATAGCTTTTTTCAACTTTCTCAATATACCGGTCAATGATTTCCTTGAACACCATAGAAGCCTTCAGTCTGGAACTTGCCTTCATCTGTTCGTCTTCAAGCTTTTCATTGGCGGTTTTTCTGCTCTTTATAAACCGCACCAGCTTCTCGTTCTCATCCTGGATTTTGAACTTTTTTTGAAGCAAATCCATAGCAAAATCCTTGAAAGTAGTTTGTTTAACTCTGTCAACTCCCAGTTCAGGGAGCACCTCAGAGATATAGTTCAGAAACAGCCTGTTTGGTGCGATAATCATAAAGCTTTCAGGCTCAAAGGTTTTATCAAAGGTGTATACCAGATAGGCGATACGGTGAAGTGCAATCGTTGTTTTCCCGCTACCTGCCGCACCCTGTACGATAAGTGGTTTCCACATGTTCGCCCTGACTATCCGGTTTTGTTCCTCCTGAATTGTTGACACAATGTCCTTGAGCCTGTTATCAGCATTGGCGCCAAGACAGGACTGCAGCAGCTCGTCACTGGTGGTTATATCGATATCGAAGATATTGATTAGCTTTCCGTTATCAATAGTAAATTGCCGCTTCAGGCTGAGATTGCCTTCAACATTTCCGTCGGGACAGGTGTATTCAGCGTCTCCTAAACGTCCTTCATAGTACAGATTTGATATAGGTGCCCGCCAGTCCACAATCAGGATTTTCTGATCTTCTTCCCTGATCAGGGATACCTTTCCAAGGTATAACTGCTCTGCATTGTCAGATGTGTTTTCCTGAAAATCGATCCGGGCAAAATAGGGTTTGTGAACCGCTTTTGTCAGGTTTTTTACTTGAATGGCTTGATAACTTTGAATTTTCGTATTTACCATAAGGTCGGTATAATCCAGACTGCCTTCGGTGTTAACATGCTTAAATCCATAATCAACCTTTTGGTCTATGTCTTCCTTTTCCTCAATGGTCTTGTGTAGAGCCTTCTCCACATATTTCTTAATGTATTGAAGATTTCGCTTTTCTTCCGGATAATCCGGATGCTCCATAACGGACATAACCAATGTACCTCCTCAAAACAAAGCTTTTGTCTGATATTTGCCAAATATACTTTCTGAGAAATGTTTGTGAAAAGTTTCTGTCGTTACAATGTGGTTGCTTTTGAAAATGCATTCAATAACCCGGAATTCCATTTTAACGGATTCTACGAAAAAAGCAAACATTTTTTATTTGAATTTTCTAAAATGTTTGCAAATTATAACGTGGCGACTGCCTTTACCTGCGACCAGCCCTCGTTGAAATGGCTGGTCGCAAACTTCGTTTGCTGCTCGCCCATGCAACCTAGGCTGGTCGCAAACTTCGTTTGCTGCTCGCCCATGCAACCTGGGTGTGTTGAAAATATAGCTTGCTTCACAGGAACATAAATTAGAGTACGTCATTTTAATTGTGTGTTGCGATGTTATTTTGCTTTGTAAAAAATGGGCTTACGCTATTACTTCCGTTGTTTGAAAAACATTGTATAATGGAAATAAGGTCATTGTATGAAAATTTCTTCTTGACACGAACATTAGTTCGATATATACTTGTTTTATAATTCATGTTAAAATAAGTATGAGAGAAGGATTTGGATGGAGCATTTATGGCTAAGAGAAGCAGAGACTGGGTATGATGCACCGAATAATAAGCATGATAAAGGATATAAGTACCTGTTGTCGGTTAAAAAGGTATTCATTGAGCTGTTAAGAAGTTTTGTAAAACAGGATTGGGTAGACAGTATTGATGAAAACAATGTGGTAAAGGTTGATAAATCATTTATACTACCAGATTTTAAAAATAAAGAAGCAGACTTGGTTTACTGGGTGAAGATGAATAACAAGGACGTAATATTCTATGTCCTTATGGAAATGCAGTCAAAGGTTGATTTTCAAATGCCTTATCGGTTGCTGCTTTACATGGTGGAAGTGTGGAGGGGTATCTTAAAGGATTCGGATAAAGGATGGGAAAAAAGAAAAGATTATAGATTACCGGTAGTTGTGCCTATAGTACTGTACAATGGGAAAAACAACTGGACTGCATGCAGAAGCTATAAAGAATGTTTGAGTGGATATGAATTATTTGGTGACAGCGTTTTGGACTTTAAATATATAATTATTGATGTAAACAGGTATGACAATGAAACCCTCCTGGAAATGTCAAATTTGATAGCTACGGTATTTTTAGTGGATAAGAAGCAGGATGTCAATACTCTTCTTGAGAACCTTAATATGGCGGTAAGTGTATTGAAGAAATTAAGTCCAAAGGAATTTGAGCTTTTTAAGAATTGGTTTGCTAATATAATTATGAGAGGAACAGAACCAGAAAATCGTGATTTGATGAATAAAATTATAGAAGAAAGCAAGGAGGTAGAGACAATGGTATACAATCTGGAGCTTACGTTAAAAGAAGAACGCTTAAAGAACAGAGAAGAGGGTAAAATTGAGGGTAAGATAGAAGGCATTCTTGAACTGCTGCAGGAGCTGTCAGATAGCATACCGGAAGAACTGGAGCGCACCATAAGGATCCAGAAAAGCATGGAGATTTTGAGCGCATGGCTTAAATTGGCTGCAAAAGTGGATAGCGTTGAGGAATTCGCCAAAAGAATCAAGAATTGATATCCTTCTATCCATTCTGTGATTCGCATTAGGGTATATCATGATTTATTCCCTTGTTAGCTCATTTCAGCCTTTTTATCTTTTTCATGCGATTGCCCTGTCAAACATATTCATATTATAAATATACGGGCAGGGGCAAAAAGGAAAAATCTTGGTGGGGATGACTTGTGAAGCACAAATTATCCATGGAAGCAAAAAAATATTATACTGGCTGCTTGAAAAAATTGATCTGAGAGAGTGAGCTTGTTTGGCAAAGCTTTGCTTCTGGACTTTGTTTGAAAAAACATTGTATAATGGAAATAAGGTCATTGTATGATTAAAATACGGTCTAATACAGTTGCTGAAAGGGTTGTTTTCCGCTCACGATGAGAACGCAGCTACTGCTTCAGTCCTTTCAATAGATTGTGCCAAATTCAGCAAAAATGGAGGAAAGTCTTATGAAAAAGAGAATTCTCATTAACATTCTTTGTATCTTCATTATCCTTTCATTTTCAATTGGTATGACGGAGGCTGCTGAAAGCAGCTCGTCATATAGCGGAGCATCATCCTGGGCTGTGCCTGAGCTTGACAGAGCTGCCGGGTATGGGTTTATTACCGGCAGAATTAAAGATAATATGTCCTCTAATATTACTCGAGAGGAATTTGCTGAAATTGCAGTTAGGTTTTATGAGGTTTATACCGGTTTAAATGCGGAACCTGGAAACGCAAAGTTTTCTGACACATCTAACCCGGAAATATTGAAAGCGGCAAATCTTGGGCTGACTACAGGAATCGGGGATGGTAAATTCGGTCCTAAAGCTCTTGTGACCCGTGAACAGATTGCGACAATGCTTTTAAGGGCGTTGAAAGTGATCCGTCCGGAGGGTGACTTCACAGTTACCGGATCTGATAAATTTTCCGATGACAACCTTATTGCAAATTGGGCACAAGAGGGGGTATATTACTGCTCCGGGGTAGGAATCATCAAAGGAATTAAGAATGAGAACAAAAGCTTTCGGTTTGATCCGAAAGGCAACAGTTCTCGTGAGGTCGCTGTTATTGTTATCACCAGGGCGTACGAATGGTTTATACAAGATAAAAACTCACAAGGAAATGGCACATCAAATAATCCGGGCGAAACACAGCAAGGAGATAATACCCCTCACGATACAAACACAAGTGAAGACTGGAACGGTAGTATTATCATAGTAGAAAGCGAGTTTAAGCAGGATCAATATATAGTCACGGAAGTGGAAGACACAAGCTTCATATACCTGCCCTATGAGCGTTTCCGGTATGTCTTCAAAATGCCTTATGCCGGGAGTTTCTCTTACCCGGACGCAGGAATTAAGGACGGCGTTATTACCCTTGTATGGAAGAACGCACAGGGAGAGCCGATGATTGAGGTTATCATGCAGGTCGGCAGTTCGATAGCTTATTTTAACGGTGAGCCTATTGACATTACTGAAGGACCTTTTGAAAAAGAAAATGAGGTATATGTTCCCGTTAACTTGTTTATTCAACTGTTTGGCATGAAGTCGGAAATGTTTCAGGGGCGAATGCTTTTTGCATATGAAGATGATTTCCCGCAGAGTGTTCTTATAGGAGACTGGAGTTCTTCCCATACAAACCTGTTTGTGGGCTATAAGGATATGGTAACGGGAGTGGTCAGCCTACCTTCGTTTGACTGGTTTCGTGAATTTAATGAAGACGGGACATACAGGCTTGTGGTGGCAAGTTCGGGAGGATACGAAGATGCGATATTACTTCAGAACGGAAAATACAAGGTCATCGGAAATGTGATTTACTACTATGATTGTTATGAAACTCTTTATAAAGGCACACCCTTATTAAAGCAATATGAAAATAAGCATATGGGTGACCGGTTGGAATTTGATTTTATCAATAACTACAATCAGGAGGAAGACAAAATCGAGTTAAATTGCTGGTATTATCGGTTGAAAGGTGAAAACTGAGCGGAAAAATTGACTTGGCGGCAGAGTTTTATCGAATGTAATCCAAGGGAATTAACGAATTTTCTTATGCTTTGAAAGACCTTTTTTATCTGGAGCTCTAATATACTTCATTTTCCTCACCTCCTCTTCGAATTTTTTGTTAAAGTATTCACTGACTAAGTTTGAATCACCAAGTATTACTATCTGTGAAGATATTACTAACTAAGTCAGCAGGGGAGAGGTGCTGATTCCTATGTTATATCGTCAAGTCATATTTTAAAATATTTATATTAATTTGAAAAATGAAGCAATACAGGGCTTTGACAGTTGAATAAACCCGTTCAGCAAAGTTGAACATCAAGCATTTTTACTTGTAAAATACGTGAAGAAGTGGGGGTCTTGGTTTTTTGATAGTTGAATAAAAAAATCCAGGTTCTTTACCCCAATAGGTTGTTCGTTCGTATAAAAGAGCTTACAACCATTAGAACAGTACGACAAAATGAAGGCAGTAACGATTTTATTTAGTTACTGCCTCATATGCTCTTATAGGGGTTATTAAAAATCTAAAGATTTTCTTTCAGCGGGTAATGCTATGCGGGTAATAATGGCTGCAGCCTGTGCCCGGGTAATATTTGTTTCAGGTGAAAAAGTACCTATACTGTCATTCCCTGTAATTACTCCTGCTCGGTATAAAAGGAATATACTGTCATGGTACCTCGTACCGCTTTTTACATCAGGAAGGCTTGTCACCTTATTGATTTGTACTAACTCATCAATAGGTAACGCAGAAGCAAATATATATGTCATTTCGCCTCTCGTCGCTGCAAGATTAAAATCGTTAAAATCATTTTGCTGTATTATTCCGTTTTCTATCGCATAATCAACATAGACACCATACCACGGCGAACCTTGTGTGAAATCTCCACTGCCTCCATTGTAAATGCTATGCAGGCGTGCAGCCATTGTCACGGCTTCGGCAAGCGTAATCGTGCCCTCAGGATTAAAATTACCAACAGAGTTACCTTTCATCAAACCGATTTCATAAACTTTTTTCACACTATCTGCATACCATTGATTAGACACATCTGCAAATTGTCCCTGGGTATATGTATTCCTCACAGTAAAATTGTTCGTTGAGGAAGGAGTACCGGAAGTAGAAGCGCCTGTAAGTAATTCCCTAAGTCCCGGCCATTCATAGCCTTCAAATTCGCGAATTTCGCCGTTAGCAAGGAAGTACTCAATATCTTCATCGTACAAAACAAGAATATATGGAGCGCCAATCCAAAATTGATATATGTTTTCTTCTATCACATCATCACTCATTTCTTCAAGGCTGTCATATCCCAGTGGTTCTAGTGAATAATAAAAATATACTTGACCGTTGTTAAGTCCGGAAAAAAGCCTAACCTCTCCGCCTTCTTTTGAACTGTACCCATCCCCGCCTTGAAAAGCTCCGCAAAACCCTGCATCCAGATTATATTCAAAACCAGTGGGATATAGGTAGGAATAATAGATTGGGCAATCTGCACCGGTAAGCTTGACCTCCACCGCAGCACTTACATAATCCTTTGGGTTGACTACATAAACATCGGTTTCCTTTACATTGCCTTCAACAGGTAATTCCAGCTTAAGCGTACCAACATAATTCGGAATATTCAACTCTGCTTCAACAGAAATCCTGTTATCAACAGTGGCAGCTAACTTCTTTTCATAACTGTTTTCACTCCATGCCAAAGCGGGTGGTGTAAACATCACCAAACCTATTAACATTACAAGCAAAAAGCAAAGTAATCTTATCTTGTTTTGTAGTATTTTTTTTCTCATAGAATTTCTCCTCCTGTAATATAATTATCTCCCAGAAGTCATTTTGAACTTTCTGATGAAATTCAATATGTTTGGGGTTTTATAACGAGGCTAAGCAATTTCTTCTGTTATTATAACATTTTTACTCCCGCTTCGCAGGCTTTTGCAGCGATATTTTCGGGAATATTTTCGTCACAAATCAGGATATCCAAATCCGAAAGATTTCCGAAGGTAAACGCTAATACTTTATTGAATTTACTTTCCAAGGGTATACTGGGATTCTAATCAGGCAAACTTAGAATGAAGTCTGCTTTCGATATTTTAAAGGAGATACCCCTGATATTTCCTTAAAAACCCTGCCAAATTGCGATACACTGCCGAAACCAACCTTCTCAGCTACCTCAGTAACATTTAAACCAGAATCACGCAGGAGAGTTTGTGCTTCTTTAACTCTTAGCTGATTGAGATATTCTATAAAAGTGAACCCTGTTGATTTCTTGAATACTTTGCATAAATAATATGGGCTCATGTAAAACAGCTTTGCCAATAAATCAAGTGAAAGTGGATCCTTATAATGCGTATTAATGTATTGAATTATAGGAGACACATTTTTATGAATATAATTAATACAGGAATCCGATGATAGTGAGTTTATACTTCTAAGTCTTTGAATATAAGAAAGTAATTGAATCAAATATGCAGCTATCATTTCTTCAAAAGCAGCTTCCTGGCTGTCTGTTTCACCAAGCATCTTAAACAGCAAATCTTCCACTATTGACTGCTCTTTAAGTGTGAGTGACAATACGCTACTGCTAGCATTAAAAATAGAAACCAGTCTCTTAATTCTTTCAGCATCATCAGATAATAAAAACTCCGGTTTAAAATTTATTAATATTCTTTCCCAGCTTGTAATATCTGCATCAAGAGTTCTATGTAAATCATATCTGTCAATAAAGACAAGATTGCCTTTCAATATACGATATGTTTTATCCTTGATGAAATAATACCTTTCTCCCGATAAAAGATAATACATTTCATATGAATCATGAAAATGGCTTCTCGGCATGTTTAGCGGTGGTGTTTGTTTTTCATAGGATATCAATATGGAACCCCTCGGGTTTGAATAATTCATTTTTCGCATTATAATCCCTGCTTTCTACCCGCTACCACATTGTTTTTTAGTTCAAAAGGTTAAAATACATTTCTTTACTTTGTAGCCATTTAGACCACATATAAAGGTGGAGCGGGGTGCATCCTTATTATACACCGTTTTTTTATAGCAAAATATGCGCAATTTTAATTATTTAAGCAAAATATGTGCTGAATATTGCAACCGGTAAGAGTAAAATTGTTAATAACACATATTTTAAATTTATGAAAGGGGTAGTATATTATGAGTGACAAGAAAAAATATGCGCAGGTAGGTATCGGAGGAAGAGCTCGTTTATTTTATGAAGCGATTATAAGTGATTTTAAAGAAACATCAGAATTAGTTGCGTTCTGTGACATAAACCAAACAAGAATGGATTATGCAAATAAAGTTCTATCTTTAAAGTACAAATCAGATCCTATTCCTACATATAAGTCAGAGGAATTTGATTTAATGATAAGGAAAGAAAAACCTGATTATGTCATTGTAACTTCAATTGACAGAACACACCATAAATATATTATAAGAGCCATGGAACTTGGATGTGATGTAATTACTGAAAAGCCTATGACTATTGACGAAGAAAAGGCACAGGAAATAATAGATGCTATCCACAGAACCGGACGCAACCTAAGAGTGACCTTTAACTACAGATATGCTCCCCATAACACCAAAATAAGGGAATTAATTATGGATGGTACAGTCGGTGACATATTTTCTGTCCATTTCGAATGGCTGCTCAATACACAGCACGGAGCCGATTATTTCAGACGATGGCACCGCGATAAACGCAACAGTGGAGGACTTTTAGTTCATAAATCAACCCATCACTTTGACCTGGTTAATTTTTGGTTGGATACTCAGCCCAAAACTGTTTTTGCTATGGGAGATTTGAGGTTTTATGGTCGGGAAAATGCTGAAAAACGTGGGGTAACTAAATTTTATTCAAGATCCTTTGGAAGTGATTATGCGAAGGATGACTATTTTGCATTACACATGGAAGAGAATGAACAGCTTAGGGAATTATATCTCAACGCAGAAAAGGATGACGGATATATAAGGGATCAAAGCGTTTTTGGGGATGGAATCAGCATTGAAGACACCATGGGGGTATTAATAAGATATAAAAACAAAGCAATAATGTCATACTCTCTTAATGCATATCAACCATGGGAAGGATACAGAGTAGCGTTTAACGGGAGCAAAGGAAGGATACAGATATCGGTTACGGAAAACTCTTATGTTAATGCAGGCGGTGCAAAAGGTGTGGAAGGCTCGGTTAATAATATAAGTATTGCAGTGTTCCCCATGTTTTCTGAGCCGTATGAAGTGCCGGTAGAAAGCCGGGAGGGGGGTCATGGTGGAGGAGACCAGGTTATGTTAAACGACATATTTGGTACACCTGCAAAAGACCGCTTTAAGAGAGCAGCATCCTGCCTTGATGGTGCAATGTCAATTCTAACAGGTGTTGCTGCTAATAAATCAATTGCAACAGGAATGCCTGTTCAAGTTGACAACTTAATTAGGTTATAGTGTAAAACTAAAAATATCACAATTTCTTCCGTTATTTAAAAAAAGAGTTGTGTGAAATGGTTATTTAGATTACTTGAAAATGGTGTTTGGGGTTTTATAGCACTTTTACTCCCGCTTCGCGGGCCTTTGCAGCGATATTTTCGGGAATATTTTCGTCACAAATCAGGATATCCAAATCCGAAAGATTTCCGAAGGTAAATGCTAATACTTTATTGAATTTACTGGAATCAACCATCATGATAACCTTCTTGGCTTTCTTCATGACTGATTTTTTTAGTTCACATTCAAAAAAGTTCGATACTGTAAAACCATTATCCAATGTAAATCCCGATGCTGCCATAAAAGCGATATCAATATTGATAAAATCCAGCATAGACATGGAGGAAGGTCCTGATGATGATAAACTATTATGGTTTAATTGACCACCGGTATTATAAATTGTTATTTGTGACTTTTTTGTAAGCTCCATTGCAATATTAATTCCGCTTGTCAATATTGAAAACGGTTCATCTGGAATTAATTTGGCAAGAAACATCATAGTGCTTCCGGCATCAATAAAAATCGAACGACCATTATCTAAAAATGTTAGTGACTTTTGGGCAATACTCATTTTAGCCTCAACATTTTCAGCAGCCCGCAAGGAATAAGCATCCTCTTCTCCAAAAACGGAGGAGAGTTTTTTCATATTCACAGCGCCGCCATGTGTTCTAATCAGAAGCCCCTTTCCTTCAAGCAAGGATAAATCCCGGCGTAGTGTCATCGTAGAAACCTGCGGGAAAATATTCTTCAATTCTGATATTTTAATTTCACCTTTATCATTTAAAAGGCTTAGAATCTGTTCCTGCCTATCTTTGTACAAGACTGCCCACCTCTGTTATACATAGAAATAGATTAAGAAAAACAACCTCCTGTGAATGCACCAGGTTGCAGCGAGCTGCATCTTCCTGCAGTTAAACCTGCAGGAAAAAGCCGTTTCACGGCTTTCTGGGGAGCAATCATAAAATATGAAAGCATTATTATCATACCTGATTTGAAAAAAAAGTACAAGACAAACCAAAAATATGTTTCATATTATCATTATAATATGTTATAATGAAACAAATAGTTAAAGAAACGAACACATTTAAATAGATAAACTGAGCAGAAGACTTCTGGGAACAGTATTACGTTAATTTAAGCTCCGAGAAACACAGCACAAAAGTCTGGCTGGCAGCTCTCAAAAAGTCTGCTAACATTTGTAATTTACAAGGCAAGGCATTTTGCGGGTTTAAAAGACAAAAAAGAATTAAGGAGAATACCATTATGAAGACTAAAGCAGTCCGTTTATATGGGAAAAACGATTTACGCCTTGAAGAGTTTGAGCTTCCGTCACTTTGTAAAGATGAAATACTTGCACAAATTATTTCTGATAGCATCTGCATGTCATCATACAAAGCTGCAATGCGGGGAAGTGATCATAAAAGAGTACCAAATGATGTAGATAAAAATCCGATTATTATAGGACATGAATTCTGTGGGATTATTCTGGAAGTGGGAGAGAAGTGGCAAAGGCAATTCCATCCTGGTATGAAGTTTTCTATACAACCTGCACTGAACCTGAAGTATGATCCTTATGTGGCGCCGGGTTATTCCTTTAGATATGTTGGAGGAAGTGCCACACATATTATTATCCCCAACGCAGTTATGGAACAGGGTTGCTTATTGGAATACAAAGGTGACGCTTATTTTTATGGTTCTTTGTCCGAACCCATGTCCTGCATCGTGGGAGCTTTCCATGCAAATTATCATACTGAAGGCGGCAGCTATGTACATAATATGGGGATTGTTGAAGGTGGCAATATGGCCATATTGGCAGGTGTTGGTCCTATGGGTCTTGGTGCAATTGATTATGCTATTAACACAGAGCGCAAGCCCGGAAAATTAGTTGTCACCGACATTGATGAAGCAAGACTTAAAAGAGCCGCCTCGCTTTATACTGTGGATGAAGCAAAAAAGAACGGAATTGAATTGATTTACTTAAACACTGAATCGGCATCAGAACCTGTGGAAGAATTGATGGATTTATCCAATGGTAGGGGATATGACGATGTATTTGTGTTTGCACCAGTTAAGCAGGTGGTTGAACATGGAGATATAATACTGGCAAAGGATGGCTGCCTGAATTTTTTTGCAGGTCCAACAAATCCAGCTTTTTCAGCAGAGTTCAACTTCTATAATGTGCATTATAACTCGACCCACGTTGTGGGAACCAGCGGTGGCAATACTGACGACATGATAGAATCATTGAAAATGATGGCTGATGGAGAAGTAAATCCTGCGTCTATGATAACCCATGTGGGTGGTCTTGATAGTGTTGTTGACACAACCTTGAATCTACCTAAGATTTCAGGTGGAAAGAAATTGGTTTATACTAATATTTCTATGGAATTAACGGCCATCGGCGAAATGCGAAAAAAGGGTGAAACAGATTCCATGTTCAAAGTGCTTGCAGATATAGTTGAAGCCAATAATGGCTTGTGGAATCTTGAAGCAGAAAAATATCTTCTTAAGCATGCTACACGGATTTAGCGATGCAAATGATTATATAAATGATTTAACTATTAAAATTATGAAACTATGGAAACTATGAATACTATGAATGCTATGAATGCTATGAAAGCTATGAAAGCTATGGATACTGTGTAAACGATGTAAGCTATGAGAACGATACAAATTATACAAACCATACCATACCATGCCATGCATGCCATACAAACAATACACAGGTGCAAACTATGCGAACTGCGCAAACTATGAAAGCAATATTACACAAGAACATAAATTAGAGTACGTTATTCTGCTTAGCAAAAAACGGGTCTAAGAAATTTCTTCCGTTATTTTAATAAGAGAGGCGAATAAAATGGCAACACCCATAATAATGCCCAGGCAAGGCCAATCGGTGGAAAGCTGCATTATCTCCGAATTGTTTGTAAAAAAAGGAGATACGGTAAAGGAAGGCGACAGACTTTTCTCTTATGAGACCGACAAGGCTGCTTTTGAAGAAGAATCCAGAGCATCCGGGGAGGTGCTGGAGATTTTTTTCAAAGAAGGTGACGATGTCCCGGTTCTGACCAATGTATGCGTTATCGGAGAAGCAGGAGAAGACTGTTCGAAGTTTGCTCCCGGGGGAGTACTTTCAGAGCCCAAGCAGGAAGAGCCCCAAAACAAAAAATTACTTCAAAATGTTACTGTACAATCACAGCAACAAGAGATCCCCTTGGTATCAGGTAACGGTTTTGTCTCTCCGCGAGCGAAAAATCTCGCTGACAAAACGGGAGCAGATATCCGGTTTGCCATCCCCACAGGTCCTAATGGCAGGATAATTGAACGCGATGTCAGATTCCTTCAGCAAAAAGGGTATCTCGTTACCGCTGGTGCAAAAGAAGGTTATACAAGCCTGGAGCACTTAATGGAAGGCAGTGGGCTTAGCGGCAGAGTAACCACCAAGGATCTGCAATCAGGAGCTAATGAAGCAATAACTAAAGAAGAGAAGGCAACGGAAGAAGGCAAACAAATTTATGAAAACAATACAACCAAAGAAAGCAAGCCATCAGAAGTTAGCAGGCCGACTGAAGAAAGCAAGAAAGTTGATGTAAGCAAGA
>ENA-UOOR01002852-UOOR01002852.1-fermentation-metagenome-genome-assembly--contig:-NODE-2852-length-16488-cov-7.751597_pt1 | contig 16488 bp, 7 predicted proteins | sample MGYA00245780_ERZ724029 | MGnify/ENA primary metagenome ERZ724029 (study PRJEB28704, sample SAMN03018315) | fermentation metagenome | biome: anthropogenic terrestrial biome; feature: soil; material... | reverse complement strand
GGGCTTGGGCTTGTCCTGGCCGTAGTGGTTGCCGCTGTCGCCGGGCTTGGGCTTGCCCTGGCCGTAGTGGTTGCCGCTGTTGCCGGGCTTGGGCTTGTCCTGGCCGAAGTGGTTGCCGCTGTTGCCGGGCTTGGGCTTGTCCTGGCCGTAGTGGTTGCCGCTGTTGCCCGCATTGCCCGGCGTCGGAGTGGAAACCGAGCCCGAGCTGCCCGGGGTCGGGTAGGAGGGGCCTGCTGTGCTCGAACCGGGACGCGGGGAGGACGGCGCGGAGTTGTCGGTGCCTGGGCGCCCGTGGTCGTGCCCGCGGTCCCCGTCGCCATCGTGCGCATACGAGTAGTGGCGGCTCTGCTGGTCGTAGTGGAAGTGGGCCTGATGGTTGCGGGGCGGATGGTAGTTGTGGTGGTGCCTGCCGTGGACATGGCACCAGCCGCCGTACGGGTCCGGGTGCGCGTCCCAGTAGACCACGACGATCGGCGCGTTCCAGTAGTAGACCCCGCTCTCGACCCGGTAGTGGACCGGGTCGCCCGGGGAGTAGTTGTGGTCGTGCACGTCGTCGATGAGACACCAACCGCCGCCCCACTCCTCCGGAACGAGGTGTGCGCCCCAGTACCGGTAGACCACGACGGGCGGAGGTGCGGGCTGGACGACGACCGGCCGGCGCGGCGCGTGGTGGACGCAGGCGCCAAGGCTCGACACAGCGAGAGCTGCCAAGAGCGCTCGGTGAGTGGACCTCATGGGTTTCCTCCTGGAATCGAAGAGTCTTCAACACCATAACCGCTCAGCCCGAGCGTAGTCGCGCCCGGCCGTGCGGCGGGCCGTTCGAGAGTGCAACCAATGGCCTGGCCTGACGCCACCCGGTCTCTCGACTTTGCCCCCGTCGACCCGCCGACCGGTCCTCTGCAAACGGGCCTCGCCCGGAAACCAAAGGCGATAGGTCGCAGGCTGGCAGGGGCGCACGGCAGTTCGCCCATCGAGGAACCGAGCAGGTGCGCGGGCGACACCAGGGTTGCCGGCGGCCGGCCCTGGGGAATCGTGACGCGGCGCAACGAGGGCCTCGACGCCGCGCGAAAGCCTGTCGCGGGTGTCTTGTTTTCGGTCACTCCCCGCTCTTCTGTCCGCAGGAGAGACAACTTTTCGGGCGTCGCGCCGATAACAAGACAGGACTGCAAACCTGGAGGCTTCGATGTCCTACACCGTTCGAAGCGGCGACAACATGAGCGCCATTGCGGCGCGCCACAACATCTCGCTCCAATCCCTCATCGCGGCCAATCCTCAGGTCCGCAACCCGAACCTGATCCACGTCGGCCAGAGCCTGAACATCCCGGGTCGGCGCGACGATTTCGTCCCGGCAGCGACCACCCCGCAGACGACGGCTTCGGGCGGCACCGCCTACACCGTGCGCAGCGGCGACTCGATGAGCTCCATCGCCGCCCGCCACAACGTGAGCCTCCAGGCCCTGGTCGCGGCCAACCGCCACATCACCAACGCCTCGCTCATCTATCCTGGCCAGAAGCTGACCATCCCGGGGACCCGCTCCTCCCAGCAGCCGGTCGCCGCGACCCCTTCGCAAGACGTGCGGCGTGGCTCACAGGGCTCGGCGGTTCGCTGGGTTCAGGACGCGCTGGTGCGCTCGGGCTACATGACTGCCGCGCAGGTCGCGACCGGCCCCGGCATCTTCGGGCCGCAGACCGACGCCGCGGTGCGCCGCTTCCAGCGCGATCACGGCCTGGTCGTCGACGGGATCGCCGGCCCCATCACGCGCAGGGCGCTCGCGTCGGCCATGGAGGGGGCGGGCCAGGCTTCGCAGGTGTCGGTCGATCACAACACCACGCTGCACTACGACGGCTCCAAGCCGGCGCCCGGCACGACGCGCACCGACGCCTGGAATCCGGTGAACGCGCCCATCCAGGGCGTATCGGGCAACCGCTCGGTCACCCGCTACAACGACGTGATCAACCAGTTCGCCGTCGGCGTGAACCCGCGCTACGCGCCGCGCGGCGGCAATACCTACTGCAACATCTTCGTGTGGGACGTCACTCGCGCGATGGGCGCGGAGATCCCGCACTGGGTCGACGGCAACGGCAACAGGGTCGGCGTCGGCAAGGGGCGCGAGCTGAGCGCGAACGGCGTCTGCTCCTGGCTGAGTAACCATGGCGCGCGCCACGGCTGGAGGAAGGTGTCGGCGGCCGAGGCACAGGCGGCGGCCAACCAGGGCAAGCCGGTCGTCAGCTCTTGGCTCAACCAAGGCGGCATCGGCCACGTCGGCATCGTGCGCCCCGGCGAGATCACCTCGCGCGGCCCCGCGGCCGCGCAGGCCGGCGGCACGAACTTCAATCGCGGCCACGTCGCCGACGGCTACGGGTCGCGGCCGGTCAGCTACTGGGTGCACGCGTAAGGCGGCAGCGCCTGGGCGGACCCGAGCCAGCGATTGCTTGATGGGCGGCGGCGCAGCGGATGCTGCGCCGCCGCTTGCTTTTGAGCGTGTCCCCGACAACCGGCTCGTCAGGAATCTGTCGGGCCATCTTCTTGCGCTCGGGTCCGCCCCTGCTCGCCCCGAGCGTAGGGCGAGCTTGCGAGGCCGAAGTCGAAGGGGACTTCCCCTTGCTCGCCCGCCTGGTTCTTCGGCAATCGGCTGTTCGTTCAAGGGACACAGCCGGCCACGGGCCTGGTGCAAAGCTCGAGGTGAGCGGGGAGGCAGGCCTCTCGACTCCGCTCTGCCCCTCGGCTCACCTTGAGCCCCCGCCTGCTTTTCGCCACAGTTGGCCACCAGACCAAAGCACCCGGGCCCCGCCTCTGACCCGCGTGCCGACCTTTAGGAGCCAACCGTGTCCGCTTTCGCCGCGCCGCTGCTCTCCGTTCTGATCGCCGCAGCGGCAGGCGGGCCGCCGATTTCCAGCGAGGCCGAACCTGTCGCAGACCCGCCGGAGGCTGCGACCGCCGAAAAGCCCGACGCCGCCTCTCCCCAGCTCACCCGGATGCCCGTCCTCGTCGGCTACGTCGAGGCGGCCTATCCGGCTGACGCCCTCGCCCAGCGCATCGAAGGCGAGGTCGTGCTTCGGCTCGTCATCGATGAGAAGGGCACGGTCACCGACGCTCAGGTCCTGCAGCCCGCCGGCCGCGGCTTCGACGAGTCGGCCGTCGCCGCCGCGCGGCAGTTTCGCTTCGAGCCGGCCTTGATGGGCGAAGCTCCCGTCCCGGTGATGATCGAGTACCGCACCCGCTTCCAGCTCGAGTCCGAGCCTGCGGCGCAGGTGCCCAACTTCGTTGGCCAGGTCCTCGCCGCCGAAGACGGGAAACCAATCTCCGGCGCCTCGGTCTACCTGCCCGAGCTCGACCTCGGCGCGCAGACCGGACCCGACGGCAGCTTCTCGTTCACCGCCGTGCCCGCCGGCGCGCACGCCTTGAGCGTCTTCGCCTTCGCCCGCGAGCGGCTCAACACGAGCGTCGTCATCGACCCGAAGAGCGCGGTCAGCGCGACCTATCGCCTCTCGGGCGAGAGGCGCTCGCACTACGAGACCAAGGTCATCGCCCGCCGCGTGCGCGAGGAGGTGCGCCGGCGCCCGGTCGAGCTCAACCTGCGCCCGGTCGTCAGCGAGTACCAGCTCACCCGTCGCGACGTCGAGCTGACGCCCGGCGCGCTCGAGGACATCTCGCGCGTCGTCCAGACCCTGCCCGGCGTGGTCGGCGATCCCGGGCTGATGGCCACCTTCTTCGTGCGCGGCGGGGACAGCGACGAGGCGGTCTTCTACCTCGACGGCGTGCCGCTCGCGAACCCGTACCACCTCGGCGGCTTCGCGACGCTCTTCAACCCCGAGCTGATCCGCGAGGTCTCCTTCTTCGCCGGGGGCCAGCCGGCGAGGTATCGCTCCTCGCTCTCGGGCGCGCTCGACGTCGGCTACCTCGCCGGTCAGGCCGAGCGCTTCGAGGGCGTCGTCGACCTGAGCGCGAACACCGCCAAGCTGATGGTCGCCGGTCCCACGCCGGTCGAGGGCCTGTCGGTGATGCTCTCGGCGCGCCGCAGCTACTTCGAGCTCTACTTCATGCTGCTCAAGGACCTGGGCATCGTCGGCCAGCGCTTCGTCGCCCCCGACATCGGCGAGTACGAGGCGAAGGCGACCTGGCGCGGCGGCAAGCACCGCGTCGACGTCGCCTTCCTGCAGGCGACCGATGGCCTGAGCTTCACCTCCGATCCGGACGAGGAGGCGCTCTTCAGCTTCGAGGGCGGGCTGCGCACCCAGAACAGCCTGTCGCTCGGCTCGCTCTCGTGGCGCTGGGATGCGTCGCCGCGGCTGAAGCTCAGCTCGGTGCTCGCGCTGATTCGCGATCGCCAGGAGACCGAGCGCACCGGCGCGGGCGCGAGTCAGACGAGCAGCCTCGTCTCCTCCTCTGACTCGCGGCTGACCGACGTCGTCTGGCGCGTCGACGCCGAGCTGAACACACACGCCGAGAACCGCCTGCGGTTCGGGCTCGATCTCGACTGGTGGGACCAGGCCTTCTTCGGCCGGGTCGAGGACACGCGCGCGACGCCGCCGTGGCTGATGACGCCGATGGCCAACTACCACCGCGACGCGCTCGACATCGAGCCGGCGCTGCGGCGGCTGAGCGCCGGGGTCTATCTCGACGACGAGTGGACCGACCTGCTGCCGGGGCTCACCCCGCGGGTCGGCGTGCGGCTCGACGTTGCCCAAGGGATGGCCAAGCCGATGGTCTCGCCGCGCGCGGCGCTGAGCTGGCGGGTCTTCGAGCCGACCGTGCTCAAGGCGGCCTGGGGGGTCTATCACCAAGTGCCGCGCAACCCGCTCGAGCTCGACCCGACCTACGGCAACCCCGACCTCGGGCCCGAGCGGGCGACGCACTACATCGTCGGCCTCGAGCAGATGCTGCCGCTGCGCACGCTCTTGCGAGTCGAGGGCTACTACAAGGACCTGCGCGATCTCGTCGTGAACCCGGACGACCCGGCGACGGTCGCCGCGGGCACCACCTTCACCAACGACGGCTCCGGCTGGGCCTACGGCGCCGACGCGCTCCTCCTCCACCGCGGCGAGCGGTTCGGCTTCGGGCTCTCCTACGGTTACCTGCAGACCGAGCGCACCAATCCCCTCAACACGCGCTACGCGAAGACCTACGCTCCGCACCAGCTCCAGGAACACACCTTCGCGGCCTCGGCGGACCTCTCCATCGCCGACACCTGGGTCTTCGCCGCCCGCTACCAGTTCCACGTCGGCCGGCCGTACTCGACCCTCGGCTCGTTCAGCCTCGAGGAGCGCGACGGCGAGCAGGTCTACGTCCCGGTCCTCGGCGCCGGTGACAGGCTCAACGACGGCCGGCTCGGCAGCTTCCACGAGGCGTCGGTCCGCGCCGAGCGATGGTTCCGCTTCAACGCCTGGCGCATGGTCGTCTACGCGGAGCTGCTCAACGTCACCAACCACAGCTCGGTCTACGTCTACATGTACGACGAGGGCGACCCGGCGACGGGCACGCTGCCAAAGCGCGGGGCCTTCAATCACCTGCCGATCCGGCCGTTCCTGGGGTTGCGGGGCGAATATTGAGTGAGTTGGGAGTTCGGAGTCGGGAGTGCGGGGAAGGAGCTGGGAGCGCGCGAACGGTCGGGGCGCATCGCAATGCGCCCGCCGGGGAATCGGGAACGGGCTCGTAGTCGCCGCAGCGCCCCGCCCGCTTGCCAGCCCGCTCGTTCGCCCCGCAGACTGCACCGCATGTCGCTTCTGCTCTCGATGCTGCTCGCTGCTGGTGGGTGTGCTTGCCCCCGCCCGGTCCACTTCGTCGACCTCCACGGCAACGAGCTGAAGAGCCTCGAGCCTTGCTGGCAGAGCCTCCACCGGTTCTTCGGCGAGGCCACGCCAGAGCGCATCACCATCGGCTACACGCCCGAGAGCGCCTCGTCCTTCTCGGTCGGGAGCGACTCGATCACGGTCTCGATGAACGAATGGGCGACCAACCCGGCGCCGATAGTCGCGCACGAGAGCTCCCACCTCGCCTTGAGCCACCTGACACAAGGCGCGAGCGCTACCGAGCCTTTTCGCTTCCTCGACGAAGGCCTCGCCGAATACCTGCAGCACGTCGTGGCCGGCGACTTGCCCGCATATCGAGAGGAGGCCCTCGCGGTCGCCGCTGCCGACAGGGCGAGAGGCGCTATCAGCTTCGCCGCGATGCGGTCGTGGCAGACCTGCTTCGGCCGGCCGCCCAAGCGCAACCTTCGGGCCTATGCGGCCGGCGCGAGCGTCGTCTTCTTCCTGGTCGAGCGCTGGGGGGAGCCGAAGCTGCGAGCGTTCTTCGCCGAGCTGGGCCGCACCCGCGACCTCGACCAAGCGACCCGCGCGAAGATCGAGCTGTCGGTCGAGCAGCTTGAAGCGGGCTGGACCGCCTGGCTGAAGACGCAGCGACCCGCGATGACCGATTCGGACGAACCCCTGCGCATCGTGCGGTTCAGTCCGGCCCAGGGAAGCAAGTCGGTCTCGGCGGCGCTGCGCGAGGTCGAGGTGGAGCTCAGCTCCGACATGTTCGGCCGCGCTCCGCTCTGCCTCCAGACCCCTTGCAACGACGGCCTCTGCTACACGGAGGCGTACTGGAAGAGCCCGCGGATCCTGGCGGTTCGCGCGCCGAAAGGGTTGCGCGCCGGGACCCGCTACGAGCTGAGGATTGGCGCTGCGGGCTGCCAGATCCAGTCGCGCTCCGGGGAGAAGCTCCCAGTGACCGAGTGGAGCTTCCAGACGAGGTGAGGCGCCCGCCCGATCCGCAGGTCCCGGAGTCCTCTGGCAGAAAGCGGGTTGTGGCAGACTGCGCGCCAGGTCGTCCGCGGTGCCGCTCGCTTCCTCTGCCCCGCCTCTCGATCGCCCCACCGAAGAACCCGTCTTCCGCCTGTCTCGAGGTGCCGCAGCGCGCGGGGAGCGCGGCGTCGGGGTGGTGCGGATGGTCGTCTGCGCAGTGGTGTTGCTGCAGTTGGCGGCGCTCGCCCTGGTTCCCGGTGAGGGTGTGGCGCCGCGGGGATCGCGAAGGTCGCCTTCGCCTGCTTGTTCGGAGTCGCCTGGTCGGTCTGAACCCTGCGCACGCCCGAGGCGGGAGTCTTGAGCCTGGAAGGCCGGCCGATGGCTTCGGCGGTGGTGGACCACGTGATGATCGGCTTGTCGTTGCTCGCCGTGTCCCTCTGGCCGTTCTCGGGATACGCCGGGATGCTCCGGTACCCGGGTTGGCGATCTTCGCGGTTGCGACCGCGGCGGCGGGGCTGCGCCTCTCGGTGCGCGTCGCCCTGGTTGAGCGCCGGGTTCGGGCTCGCCGGGCAGCTCGTGTTGCCCGTCGTGGACCGACTGCTCTGTCCGCTTCCGCCGATCGGGCTCTCGGAGGCCGCGTTGCGTCCACTTCGGCGAGGCGGTGGTCGGGCACCTCGGCAACCTCGAACGGCTGCAGTTCACGGTGATCGGCGACGCGGTCAACCTCGCCTCGCGGCTGGAGACGGCGACCAAGCAGGTGCACTAAACGCTTGGATTTCGCGTGGTTTCCAACTCATGACCTGGACCTTGCACGAACTCTGCGGCGTCAGCCAAACCTCGATTTCGCGGCCGGTTTGGGATCTGCGGCAACTCACCGAGATGGCCTCACCCGCGCGTGCCTCGACTCCGAGGCTCCCGCTGGTCGCCTCTACGCCCGGGGTGACCGGTGCCCAACCCCAAGTCGCCCGAAGAGATTCAGACGAAGTCTGACGCCCATGGTCCTCTCTGAAGAGGTGGTGGCGGCGGCGGTGCGCCGGGCGCCTGGCGACCTCGACCTGTCGCGGCTGCGCAGCCTGGGGCGAATCGAGATCCGGGGCCGCGACGGTGAGGTGGAGGTCTTCACCCTGACGTCGACGAATCGGGTCGGAGAGTCGCTCGCCTCTTGGGCCTCCGCGCTCCCCCAAAGCGCATGGCATGCGCCTCGACCAGCTCGCGCGCTCCCGCGAGGCCCGGCGCTAGGATGGCCCCGTGAACGCGTTGACCCTCGACCAGCTTCTACCTCGGCTCAAGCCCTATCGCCCTCGCGTTCCTCGCTCGCTCACGGTCTCAACCACGCCCGGCGACCTTGGCGCCTCTGGACAACGCGCTTCGCCCCGTCGCGCTGTCCGGCTGCGGCCTCGTGCCGGCATCGAACCCTGGTGCAATGACCGTCGCGCGGGGCGCGCCGCTTGAGCGCGCGGTCCCGCTCGAAGACCGACCACGACCCCGCTTCCCGGCCGCCGACAGCCGAAAGCTTTCGACGAGACCTCGAGCACCCGCGGCAGACCGAAGTCCGCCGGCAACTCCCCGAGCGCGCCGATACCGAGGAGACAGGCGACCGTCGATCGAGCCTCGGGCCGATTCGGCAGCTACTCGGTCTTGAAGACGACGTGCCGCGCGTCCGCGCCACCGCCCTCTCCGGCCGCTTGCGCCTCGACGCCAAACCGAAGCCAGACTCCCGAGGGCAGGGGCGCTGACGGCGTGAAGGTCGCGTGCCGGTCGGAGACGAACCTCGCCTCACCCGCCACCAGGGTCGAGCCTGCCTGGTTGCACGACCAGCTCAACGCGTCACTTCCGGAGGGCGGCCGCTCGATGCCCGACTCGTCGCAGACCGACAGCTCGAAGCTCGTGGCGGCCTGGTCGGCCGGCTCGTTGAAGTAGACCTCGATGACGGTGCCGTCCGGCGGGTTGCCGACGCTCTTGTTCACCGGGCTGGTGATGAAGGGCGCGAACGCGAGCGGGTTCTCGACGCCCACGAGCTTGGCGGCCATGCGGATGTTGCCGGCGTCATCGCAAGCCTCCTTGGTCGCCGGATCGCTGCAGATGCTCGAGAGGTCGATGTCGAGCGCCTCGCCCAGCTCCTGGACGCTGATGACTCCGGTGAGCACGCCCTCCTCGATGGCCTTGCCGTCCTCGGAGATGACGCCGGAGGTGACGAACTCGCGGAAGACCAGCGGCACGCCCGAGGCCGTCAGGTGCACCTCGCCCGGTCCCAGCAGCAGCCAGCGGCCGCGCAGCCGGCCCGAGAGCGTCAGCGCGGTGCTGGTGTTGTTCGCCTTGGGGATCTCCGCGCCGAGGGTGGCGTCGGGAGGCGTGGTCTCCGGATCGCCCATGCCGCCGACCATCAGCGCCCGGCCGGTCTGACGCTCGGCCTGCGGATCGTCGATGGCCAGCTCGTTCATGTTGATGAGGATCGGCGGCATCGTCGACTTGAGGCTGTTGAAGAGCTGCTGGAGCTGCTCGGGATACTGGAAGTCGGCGATGGTCAGCGCGAAGGTGCGAGCGGCCACCGGCGGGAGGGCGCCTTCGTAGGCCTCGGCGGTGGTGAAGCGGGTCTCGGCGCGCGTCTCGCGCACCTGCAGGACGAAGCGGTAGTGCGTGCGGCTCTCGAGGATGCCGAAGGGGCTGAACTTCACGTCGTTGTTGGTCGCCGAGTAGGTGATGCGGCCCGGGAAGACCTCGCCCTGCTCGTTTTCGAGCCAGGCCTTCATCGTCCGCGGGTCCTCGGCGCAGCCCTTGCCGTCGGCGGAGATGGCCGCGGGGCGCGAGAGCTGGACGTGCACTACCAGGCTCTCGACCGGCACCTCGGTCGCCTCGCCGGCAGGGGAGAGCACGTCGAAGAAGAGCGCGCCGGGACACTCCTCGCGCGTCTCGCCTCCTCCGTCGGGCTTCTCGGGCTTGGGGATGCAGTCGAGCAGGTAGACGCCGGTGTCGGTGAGGCGGAACTTGCCGATCTTCGCGTCGTAGAGCGCCGGCGCGACCTCTTGGATGCGCGCGTGGTCCTGCAGCACCTGCCCGTGGTCGGAGGTGAGCACGAAGACCGTCTCCTCGAAGGCCCCGGCGGCCTTCATCGCCTTCATCGCGAGGTCCATGCGCGCGTCGGTGTGCGCGATGGCCCGTCGCAGGCCATCGGAGTGTGCGCCGCGGCGGTGCGCGATGTCGTCGGTCATCGCGAGGTTGATGATGGCAAAGCGCGGGTTGGGCACGCACTTCGAGCCGTCGGCGAGCTTGCCGAGGAAGGCCTTGAAGAAGGTCGAGAGCGCGAAGTTGTCGGCCGCCTGGGCCGTGCCCTCGAGCGCCGGGTCGACCTGCGGGACCTTGAACTCCTCGGCCTCCTTGCAGCGGCTCCAGTCGTAGGTCTCGATGAGGTCGAGCGCGGCGAGGTCGGCGCCCTTGCTCGAGGGCGAGTTGATCGAGACGGTGAAGTTGCCCAGCGGCGAGCGCTCGGCGTGCCAGTTGGAAAAGTTGCGGTGCACCGCCTGGTGCAGGGTCTCGACCTCGTCGGTGACGAACTTGCCGAAGTTGACCACCTGCGAGAGCGGGTCCTTCGTCTCGCCCGTCTCGCGCAGATAGAACTTGTTGTCGAGCAGCCCGTGGTGGCCCGACCAGGCGCCGCTGCCGATGGTGTTGTGGCTGGCGTAGGTGTTGGAGGGGAAGTTGACGATGACGCCGTTGTCGAACCAGGCGCCGTTCTCCCTGAACCAGCGGTAGATCGGCAGCGGCTCGTCGCTCTCGAGCATGTGGGCGAGCTCGCTGTTGGTCAGCGCGTCGTTGACGATGATGACCGCGCGGCTCGCGCGCGCGTTCGGGCCCTCGAGGATCTCCTCGAGGACGTGGCCGTCCTGGCGCTTCAGGTACACGTCGTGGCTGTAGTGGCCGGTGGCGTCGACGCCGAAAGTCTTCTCGAACCCGAGCAGCCGCGCCAGCGTCGGCGCGATGTCCACGCTGGCCGGCACCTGCTCGAAGCGGACGTCCTTCTTGATGCCCGCGCCCGCGAAGGCGAGCACGCCGCGCGAGGAGAGCGCGTTGAGAAAGCCGTGCGCCGAGACGTGCTCGCCGAGCGGGTAGAGCGCGTAGGGCTTGAACTCGATCATCAGGTCGGGCGCGCGCGGGCTGTCGAAGAAGGCCGCGATGCGCTCGTAGGCCCGCGGGTAGCTCATCTTCTCTGCCGGCACGAAGGTCATCCGCGGATCGGAGGGGCCGCTGTAGCCCGGGTCCTGCTCGCGGTAGTCGGTCGACTTGGGGTTCGAGCCCGCCTCGAGCTCCTCGTCGAGGCGCGCGAAGGCCTTGTCGTCCTGGTTGGCGAGCGGATTCTCTCCTTCGGTGGAGACCAACTCGTAGGTGTAGCCGCTGCGCTCCTGGCGGCGCGCGAACTTGACGACGCCGCGCCTGGAGTGGGCCTCGTAGAGCCCTTCGCGAAAGGCCATGACCATCTCGACGTTGTCCAGGCCGAGCAGGGCGGCGATGGCCTTGTCGGCGTTGGCGCTCTCGCAGGAGTTGATGTCCTGGTGCTCCACCGTCGGCGCCCAGACGTCGAGGTCCTCGAAGCTGGCGCAGGCCAGCACCAGGCCGAGGAGGGTGGCGCCGGCTATCAGCACGCGCGCGAGGGTACGAGGGCGGGGCTTCGATGCGGTCATGGCTGCCGTTCCTCGAGGTCGGCGCTCGCTCCGGGAGGGCTCGAACTGCCGTCCTTCGACTACGGGAAATGACGCGGCGTCGCGCCTCGGGCGAGCCGCGGCGGGGCGCTAAAAGGCCTTGAAGTAGGTCGCCATGTCGAGGGCGACGGTGTGGGTGACGATGGCCCGATTCCTGCCGGCTATCGACTGCTCGTAGGCGAGCGTCGCCTCGAACGGCACCTGCGTCTTGCCGGCCTGCAGCCAGGAGAGGGTCGAGAAGGTGATGCCCGCCTCGAGCAGGTGGTTCTTGCCGTCGGTCAGATCCATCAGCGACTCGTAGCCCAGGCCCCGGTTGCCGCGGATCTCGTCGCGCTGCTTGTCGAAGTACTTGTAGCGCAGGTACGGCGTCAGCCACGGCAGCGGGCGCCAGGCCGCGGCGGCCTCGACCTCGAACGAGTCGCCGAGGTCGCGCCAAACCTCCTCCTTGTTGTCCTCGCTGGTAATCGGCAGATCGGCGGCCATCTGCACGCGCCGCACCTGCTTGTCGGGGAGCTGCAGGTTGTAGCGGAGCGTCAGGTTCAGCCGCACGTCCCGGTGTGGCAGCAAGTCGTTCTGCCAGCCGAACCCGGCCGCCCAGCAGCCCGCGCCCAGGCCGATGGCGAGGATGTTGTCCGGGTCGCTGATGTCGCCGGTCGGGGCGCGCACGCCGGCCTGCAGCGAGGTGTGCCAGGGGCCGAGCTCGACGACGCGGTACTTGGCCCCCAGCTCGAGGTCGCCCAGGCCGTGCGTCTTGAAGCTGTCGAGCGGCGCGTAGCCGTAGTCCTCCTCGAGGATGCGCTTGACGTCCTTGACCTCGAGCGGATCGAGAGGCTTGGTCGAGGGGTCTTTGTCGTGGTCGAGCGGCAGGTAGGCGGCGTCGTCCTCCTTGATCTTGCCGTCGCCCGGGTTGCGGCCGATGTCGCCGGGGTCCATCGACAGGGTGCCGAGGCTGTTGACTGCGCGGACGTAGGGGACGATCAGGCCGACCGTCAGCCGGTCGGTCACTCCGTATTCGGCGGCGAAGACGATGGCCTGGATCATCGCGTCGCTGCGGATGTGGCTGCGACCGACGCTCAGGCTGCCGTCGGACATGCCGTAGACGCGCTCGAGCTGTCCGAGGTCGGTGAAGACCTGGTTGTCGAGCTCCACGTCGTCGAGGTCGTGCGTGAGCTGCTCGCGCTCGCCGTCGCTGCTCCAGCGCTCGTTGAAGGCGGCGACCATCGGTCGCACGTGCAGGCGAAAGACACCGCCGGGCAGCGTCTCGGCCGAGTCGGCGGCGGCCGGCGGGGCCGAGAGGAGGACGCCGAGCGCGGCGAGGGCGACCGCGAGGCCGCTGTTTCGGAGGCGCAAGGCGGCGGGGACGGGCCAGTGCATCGAATGCCTCGCAGTTGACAATGGGCCGAAGGGCGTATCTTAGGCGGCCGGTTTTTGGAGGGTCAACGCGAGGAGCCGCCGGTCTGGCACCGGAAGGTTTCCGCAAACGCCCGCGCACGAAAACCCCGGTCCGGCAGCGGCCCGCGTCGCGGTGGACCGACTCCGCTGAGCTACCATGCGCCGCCTCGAACGAGAGGCCGGCGCCGGGAAGCGCGACGAGAGCACCGCAGTTCAGGGACCAACCAGCATGGAACAGCTCCCATCCAATCAGCGGCCTGCTCTCGAGCTGCTCGCCCCCGCCGGCGACCGGGCCTGTCTCGAGGCGGCCCTCGAGGCCGGGGCCGACGCGGTTTTCCTTGGCCTGACCTCGCTCAACGCCCGGCGGCGCGCCCGAAACTTCTCCGAGCAGGAGCTCGCCCAGGCCTGCGCGCTCGCGCACGGGCAGGGCCGTCGCATCTACCTCACCTTGAACATCGACCTTGCCCAGGACGAGCTGTCGCAGGCCGCGCGCATGCTCGAGCTGGCGAGCCGGCTGAAGGTCGATGCCGTGCTGCTGCGCGATCCGGCGCTGCTCGCGCTCAAGCCCCATTTCCCGGAGCTCGAGTACCACCTGAGCACCCAGGCTTGTGTCGCCAACAGCGCCGACGTCGAGGCAGCGCGCGAGCTGGGCGCGCGCCGGGTCGTACTCGCGCGCGAGATGACGCTCGCGGAGATAGCCACCGCATCGAGCGTCGCCGAGGTCGAGACCGAGGTCTTCGTCCACGGCGCGCTCTGCTTCTGCGTCTCGGGCCGTTGCCTGCTGTCGAGCTGGGTCGGCGGGCGCAGCGGCAATCGCGGCGCGTGCACCGGACCCTGTCGCGTCCCCTGGACGCTCGACGGCAGGCCCGGCGGGACGCCCTTCTCGATGCACGACCTGTCGCTCGCCACGCGAGTCGACGAGCTCCGGGCCGCGGGCGTCCGGGCTCTGAAGCTCGAGGGGCGGATGAAGAACCCGACCTGGGTGCGCGCCTCGGTCACGCTGCTGCGCAAGGCGATCGACGGGACCGCGCCGCTCGAAGAGCTCGCGCGCGAGGCCCAGCGGCGCGGCGCGACGCCGGGCCGAAAGCTGACGTCCGGCTATCTGGACGACAAGCGCGACGGGCTGGTGGAGGTCACCGAGCCGGAGGCCGAGGAGGTCGGGGCCGGGCCAAAGGATGTGGGCGCCGCCGACCGGGCGCCGCTTCGCGCCGGCGTGGTGGCGCTGCTGGGCGAGCTCGAGATCGCCGTCGCTCCCGAGAGCCCGCGCCCCGACCGCGTTCGGCTTTCCGCCGATCAGGCCTCTGGTGTGCTCGAAAGGCTCCGTCCGCGAGGCGGCGCCATCGTCGAAGGGCTCGACGCCGAAGGTCTCGAGCGGCTGGTCGCGGCGCACCCGGGCATTCCCCTCGTCGCGGCCCTGCCGGGCGTCTTCTTCGAGGAGGACCGGGCGGAGGGCGAGTCGCTGGTCGCGGCGGCGACCGCGCGCGGAGCCGCGGTCGAGGTGAACACGTGGGGAGGCTGGCAGCTCGCCCGGCGCGTCGGCGCGCGGATCGTCGGCGGTCCGGGCCTGGCGATCCTCAACGCCCTCGCTGCCGACGAGCTCGCGCGGCGCGGCTTTGAGGAGGCGACCGTCTCGGTCGAGGCGGACGCGCTCAAGATCGAGGCGTTGCTGCGGCGGGCCCGGCTGCCTTGCTCGATCGTGGTCTTCGGCCGCCCGGCGCTGATGACGACGCGCGCGGAGCTTCCTGCGGCTGTGGTCGGGGCCGAGGTCGCGGACCGATTCGGGGCGCGGCTCAGGACGAGGCGCGCAGGGGCGCTGTGGGAGCTTCGTCCGGTGGACCCGTTCGATCTGCGCGGGCAGCGCCTTCCCCGGGAGGCGGCGCACCTCGTCGTCGATCTCGTGGGCTCGCCGGATCCGATGTCCGAGTGGAACGAGCGCGCCGGCCAGAGCTCGCGCTTCAACTTCGACCGCCTGCTCGCGTGACGGGCCTGCATCGAACCTGAAGCGCGATCGGGCTGGCGCGCGGCTCTCGGTTCGCCTCGGCTCTACGCGCCCTTGCCGAGAGCCCTGCGGACCGAGCGCAGCCACTCCGGCTTCCAGACTGCGCGGGCGTAGACCGCGGCCATGACCAACAGGCAGACGACGCCGAGCACGACGTAGGCGCGCACCATCTGGCTCTCGGTCCAGCCGAAGGTCTCGGTGAGCTTGCTCGCGTCGCTCAGCCCGGCGAGCTCGTGCGTGCCGTAGGCGATGCGATCCGAGTCGTGGCGCGCCGCCCACCACCCCTCGAAGACGTCCATGAAGGAGACCGCGCCGATGACGAGAAAGCCCCAGCGCAGGTGATGGCGCCGCAGCTTGCTCTCGGCCGGCGCGAAGAAGGTGAGGATCAGCGCCGTACCGAACACGAGGCAGCCCGCGTCGCCGCCGAAGATGAAGAAGGCGCGCGCGCTGGGGATGCTCAGCACGAAGGTGCAGACGAGCTGTAGCAGGAGCAGCGCGCCCGCGGCGGCGATGAGCGGCCGGCTCTTCGCGTTCCAGGCCCTGTGCCCGAAGTAGACCAGCGGGGCGGCCAGCATCGCGGTGTTGATGATGGAGCGGTTGTCGGCGACCGGCGTGAACCAGGGCAGCGGGACGGCGTGGAAGCCGCAGAACCACGCGGCGACCGAGTGCCCGAGCTCGTGGACCCACATCGAGAAGAAGATGCGCCCGAGTGAGCGCCCGCTGCTGGTGTGCATCAGCAGCCAGGCGCCGAGGAGCGCGGCGGGAATGGCGATGAGGCGCAGCGTGTCCTCGAGCGCTTTCTCTGAGCCTGGGTCGTGGAACAGCGCTTCGTCCGAGACGGGAAAGGCCGCGGGTGGAGCGAAAGGGCCGTCATCCTGGGGCGACGCTGGTGGGCCGTAGTAGGGCGGCGGCGCGAATCTGTCGAGGTCTTGCGGCGCGAAGGTCCCTTGGTTCTGCGGCGGCGGGAAGGCTTGCGGCGGGGGGAACGGGTCGGGATACGCCGGGGGCAATGGAGGCTGCGGGCCGGCCGGCTTGTCGACGGAGGGGGCCATCTGCCGCTGTGCGACGGCGCGGGCCTCCGCCTTGGCATAGATGACCCCGCAGCGTGGACAGACGTGGCCGCCGACTCGAAGCGCCCTGCAGCGCGGGTTTGGGCAGAGGGAGTTGGTCAACGCGAGGCCCCAGCCGCACTCGGGTCGCCAGTTCCGACGGCGCAGCCAGACAAGAAGGTCGAGTCGTTGCCCACCGACAAAGTATGGCGGGGCACCTTGGCCATAGTCGAATGCCTGGCGAGCCGCACGAGCCAAGCAGGTATCAGAGCGGCCCCGACGTCTCCTGCAGCGCCTGGGGGGAGGCGGCTCTCGCGTCGAGCGGCTCGTCGCCGATCAGCTTCACCCGAGAAGGCGGACATCGCGCCCAATCCCTCGCGGACCTGCGCGCGCGAGTCGCTGCGTTGGGCAGGGGCTTGTTGTCGAGCGCCGGTCCGCGCGCAGAGCCTGTTGGATTGTGTCCCTGCGGTGGGCGTGCGTAGCCGCGAGACGAGCACTCCCGGTCGCCCCCCCCCCGCGGCATTTCCGCGAGGGCGCAGGCTCGGCTATCCCGGCCATGCCGCACGACTACCTGCGATGCAACCCAGTAGACCAAGCCGCCTTGCCGCGGTTGGTCTGGCATCGCGCGG
>ENA-UOOR01002851-UOOR01002851.1-fermentation-metagenome-genome-assembly--contig:-NODE-2851-length-16491-cov-7.094488_pt1 | contig 16491 bp, 12 predicted proteins | sample MGYA00245780_ERZ724029 | MGnify/ENA primary metagenome ERZ724029 (study PRJEB28704, sample SAMN03018315) | fermentation metagenome | biome: anthropogenic terrestrial biome; feature: soil; material... | reverse complement strand
TAGAGATGCCAGTAATACCTCCAAATATAATTGATCCTATTTATAAATTCAGGCCATGGTTGCAGGGGCTTCCAGCTGTAAGTTTAAGCAGCATGTTTCCAGATTTATCTGTTGTGGATATAAACAGATCAGTTGATTTTTCCGTGAGTACGACAGAATCGGGAATCATCCTGCAGGAGCATTATGTAACTAATGAGTTTTGGCATGCAGATATTAAAGGTTTACGCGAGATTTTGTCGATGTATTTGCAGCGAAAAAATATAAACTTGATCATTCAGGGACAAAACAACCAGCTGAGCGATGTCTTTACCTTTACTGTGAATGGTGAAGAGAAAACAAGCGAAATTATTTATTGCAGGATTAAGTCCGATATACCGGCAGAAGAATTTAAAGGAAATCTTTATCTTAATACGCAGTACCTGAAGAAAGTTACCACGGTTGGCGCCAACGAGTTTCTTACCCGGTATTTCGTGGATGCAACTAAAACCGTGGGAGTAAAAATGTATTACCGTTCGGGAGAATCTGTGGCAAGTACTGATTATGTTACGCTTATTTCCGGTGTTACTGGTTTTTATACTTTCGATGCTTCGTTTACCAGGATAAAAACGTTTTTTCCGGATATTCCGGCAGATGATTGTCTTTTTTACCGGGTGGGAACCGATACGCAAAACGTGGAATACATGATTGATCGGAGCAACTACCTAACGTTGCAACAGCTTGTTTTTATGAACGCTTTCGGCGCGGCAGAAACGTTGCAGATACGGGGTGAAATTGTTCGCCATATCGATCCCAGTTTCGATGAAGGAAAAGTAAACCGCATTTCACGCAAATGGAATCAAAAGGAAAATGAAACATTTGAGGCAAGCAGCGGGAAAATATTCCTTCGGGATGAATACGATATCTGGCGCGATATGTTTATGAGTCCTGATGTGTACCTGTATGTGAACGGCACGCCGCGAAAGATTTTTGTTACCGAAGCTAAGAACAGTATTAACCGCATTCACGGTATAAATACATCGCTAAAATTTACCTTTCGGTTTGCCGAAGAAAATGATACATGGGATTATATGCGATTTATTGAGTGGATCCTTTCGAGAGGCGTGTGGAATGACGGTGGAGTATGGATGGATAGTGGTCAATGGAATGATAATCAGGAATAAAGAAATTAAGTATGGTTGATCCGACGAGAGAAGATATTGAGTTTTTATTTCAGGAAGAAGTGTTGAGTCTACACGGAGAGTTTCTTGCTGATTTACTTCAGGATACACTTGAAGAAAAAAACATAATTTATGAAGGTGACCTCCATGATGTGCTGAATTATGAAACTTTTAAAAAAGGCACAAAACGTGGTTTACGTTTATCTTTTTTTGATTACGGAAGGTTTATCGAGATCAGAAAACACAAACGTAAGAGTAAAATGGATGTGAACACTAATCGAGATATTTGGGGAATAAAAGAAAATACCATGCAAAGAAAATCAAAGGACACTGATTGGTATAGCAGGAATGTTTACGGAAGTCTTAACCGTTTGATCGGTGTTTTGATGAATGAATTCTCTGATCAGGAAATTGCACGCCTGAAAAAAATTATTACCAACCGTATAGATTTGAAAATATGAGTTTGAAAATTGACAGGGTACAACTGGAAATTGTTATCGGGAACGATCAGGCCCGTAAACGCATGCGTGAAATTGACGAAGAAGTCCGCCAATTAAACCGTGAAATTACAAAAATGCAAAAAACAGGGGCCGATACTTCGGCTCATGAGGCACGTGTGAAAGCGCTTCGGACTGAATACGATAAATTGACCAATCAAATAGGATTGACTGGTTTATCAATGAAGGAACTTCGTAACCGACAAAAAGATTTAAATGCCATTTTAAATCAATTACCAGGAGACAGCCCTCTTTACAAGCAATATAGAAAACAACTCGATGATGTTAACAATCGACTACGTGAATTAAGGGGGAATGCTAGGCAAACAGAAAGCGCTTTAAGTAAGTTCGCTAATGGTTTTAATAAATATTTGCCAATTGTTGCAGGCTTTGTCGCCACCATCACCGGAACTGTTATGAGTTTCCGTAAAATAGCTGAAGAGATTGCACAAATGGACGACTATTATGCCGATGCCATGAAAACGACCGGAATGACACGTGACCAGATTACAAATCTGAACGAGGAATTCAAGAAGATGGATACACGGACCAGTCGGGAACAATTAAACCTGTTGGCACGTGATGCCGGAAAGCTGGGTAAGAGTAGCAAGAAAGACGTGCTTGATTTCGTGGAAGCAGGAAACCAGATTAATGTAGCTCTGGGTGAAGATCTGGGCGAAGAAGCTATACGGAACATTGGGAAAATAATTGATGTCTTTAAACTTTCCACCAAAGAGATGGAAAGAATGGACCTTAAAGGACAGATGTTGTCTGTTGGATCAGCCATTAACGAATTAGGACAAAGCAGTACGGCAAGTGAAGCCTATCTGGTTAATTTCACACAACGTTTGGGTGGTGTAGCTTCTCAAGCCGGTATTTCACTTCAAAATATTTTGGGTTACGCTTCTGCACTCGATCAATCAGGACAGGCTGTTGAAATGTCGGCAACAGCTTTGCAGAAATTCATTATGTCTATGATGGGTGATCCTGCAAAATATGCCCGTATAGCAGGTATCGAAGTAAAGAAATTTTCTGATATTCTTGCTACCGATGCGAATACAGCTATTAAAATGGTGTTACGTTCACTTAGTGAAAAAGGTGGATTTAAACAGCTTGTTCCTATATTTCAAGAAATGGGAATGGATGGTGCCAGGGCTGTTGGTGTTCTGTCCGCGCTTGCGACCAATATAGAAAAAGTGGATGAAGCGCAACGGATATCAAATGATGCTTTTGCCGAAGGCACATCGATCACCCAGGAGTATAACGTGAAGAATGAGAACATGATGGCCCGTTTGGAAAAGGCCAGAAAAGAATTTAAAGAGGCCCGCCTTGAATTGGGAGAACGTTTAAATCCCGCATTGCTGAAAAGTACCAGCATAATGACATATTTAATTAAAGTGTTACCTGAAGTTTTTAACTGGTTAGATAAATACGGCGGCATAGTTTTCAAACTGACTGCTTTGATATTGGCTTACAACATTGGTTTAAAAGCACAAACCGTATGGACAAAACTTGCGTTGGTAGAGAAAATAAAACTTACCATTGCCAGTATCCGGGAAACGGCTTCAATGATTGCGCTAAATTTACAATATGTTGCCGGAAGTCGCAACGTTGGCCAATTCACACGTAGTATAAAAGCTCTTTGGGCAACACTTAGTTTAAATCCATGGGGAGCCGTTATTGCCGGACTTACAGCCATCGGCATTCTTGTTTATGAATTGACTACCCGTAACAAAAAGTTCACAGATCAGGCTTCGGCTATGGTAGAGATAAATAAAAAAATAGCTGAAAGTGTAGGACGTGAACGTGGTGAAGTTGAAATGTTGCTGGGCGTTGCAAGAAACGAAAGCATTTCAAAAAACGAGCGCATCAAAGCCATTAACCGTTTAAATGAAATATCTCCGGAATATTTGGGAAATTTGAGATTAGAAAATATTAATACAGATGCTGCTCGCATTGCTGTTGACAAGTATACGCAGGCAATTAAAGAAAATGCTAAACAAAAAGCGGTTGCCGATAAAGTGGGCGATCTATTCACTAAACGGTTAGAGAAAGAGACTGAAATTCTTGAACAACAGGAAAGAAAGTCAAAAGGTGGCAGCGAAATAAAAAACTTAGCCGATAGAAAAATATTTCAGATTCAACAAGAAATTAAAGCTATTGATCAACAGATTGAAACATACTCTAAACTCGGTCAGACGTTGAATTCCAATAAACAAATCAATGATGATTCATGGTTTTCTAAATCTATGCAGCTTGAGCGTGAAAAAAAAATACTTGGCGAGTTAGAAGCACAACAGGCAGCTTTGTATAATAAATCAATTCCATCGGGTGTATTGAAGGATGGCAATATTCCCTCCTGGGGAACAAGTGCCGGATTTTCCGATCAGGCTCAATTTAATTTGCTTACTCAGCGTATTGAAAAACAGCGTGAATTAGTAGCTGAGAAAGAAAAAGAACTTGAGGTTTCTAAAAAGATAGTCAATACAGACAGCGGAAAACTTGATAAAACTCTTGGAGTGACATCCGTTACGGAGATGGAAGATGATCCGGTTAAGAAACGTGAAGATGAACTGAAAGCACTCAATCAGAAAGAATTGTTGTTGCTGAAACAGAAATTGCTGGATAAGAAAATTACCGAAGAACAATATAATCAAGATTCGTTTTCGCTGGAACATGATCTACTAGTAAAACGAAAAAATCTGTATGAACAATTTGGTCTTGATTCAACAAATATTGATATTGCCATTACCGATATGCTTATCGGTGAAGTTAACCGCCGTTACAAATTTGAACAGGACGCTGCAAAAGAAAATGAAAAAGAACTGGAAGCTATTCGTAAAGATGCCGATGAAACCCGTAAAAAAGAAGATGATCAGCGGAAAAAAGACTTAGAAGATCGCAGAAGGGCATTATTGAACGATATTTCCGACGAACATACCGATCTTTTTCAAAAGCTTTTTGATTTGAATATTGAGTGGTTAACTGATTTTCTTGAAAAACACGGCGTTGCGGCTTCGCGTATTGCCGAAACTGCCGGAAATATAGTTAACGCTGCTCTTAATTTCAACAAGGCCGAAGAAATGGCCGTGGAGCGGAAGTACGATAAAATGATAAAGGCGGCCGGAAATAACAGTCAGCGGGTTCAGCAATTAGAAGAGGAGAAAGAAAAGAAGCTTCACGCCATTCGCGCCAAATATGCCGATAAACAGTTTATCATTACCGTCGCAAACGTTATTGCCAGCACCGCAGTAGCTGCCATGGAGGCTTTTAAAGCCATGGCGGGTATTCCGGTAGTCGGGCCTGTCCTCGGTGGAATTGCAGCTGCAGCCGCCCTTGCCTTTGGCGCAAGTCAGATTGCCGTTGCAAAACAACAAAGGGATGCTGCCAAAGAGGGGTATTACGATGGTGGATATACCGATAAAGGGGATGACCGGGATGAAGCTGGTGTTGTTCACAAGAACGAGTTCGTAAATACTGCCGAAGCCGTTAGAAATCCACACGTGAAAAAGTTTCTGGATGTTTTCGATGTAGCCCAAAAAGACGGTAGTATCCGTATGTTGAATACTACACAAATTTTGGAACGTGCACGCTTGGGTGTTTCGGATCAGTTAAGAGCTGTGTCGCCTGGTTCATATCGGAAGGCTGATGATCAGGTAAACGTAATATTAAATCGTTTAACTGCTAGTGTTGATCGTTTTACTGAAAAACTGGATGAACCAATTGAATCCTTTACTGTAATTAGTGGGCCGCGAGGATCACGAAAACGAAACGAAATGTATGATAAGATCATGAGAAACGCCCGACTTTAGGGCGTTTTTTTGTTGTCCTTTTTTTTCCAAATCCGAGCGGGTAATTTTGGTGGAAAAATTATCGAACTATGAACGATATTATTGACCCGGCCACAAAAACAGCTGAAAGTGCGCTTCGAACCGCAGAAAGCATAGCCAATTACGGTGCTTTAGTTGTAATTACAGCATTCGCAATTATTTTATGCACAATTATGATTATCTACTTTTTTGTTTCCCATCGTCGAATGACGAAGAACATGGAAAAGCAAAATCAGCTAAACAACTCAGCGCTCTCCATGACATTGAAACGACTCGAAGATTATTTGCAACCGGTGTCTGAAAATGCTCGATTGAGTACATTAACCGCTTTATACGCCATAGCCGAGAATAACTTCAAATTGAGTATTGAAAATGTAATTCAGATCATTGAGCGAATTCAGTCTGAAAATCACATTGAGAATGAGACGGCAACTCGCCGTAAATTACGGATGTTCATTTCAAACTTACACAACGACAGAAGGCTTTATTTTTCCAATTTCACATATAGTGGGCACTCTGTAGATTATTATACAGACATAACTTGGATTGATATAATTACTGACACTGCTTTCCCTGAAATTTATGATAAAAACAAAAGTCGAACACGAACAAATATAAGAGCTGCTTACGATACTATTTTTATTGAATTCAAAAATAATTTGTTGACAAAATGATTAAACTGTTGTTAGTCCGTATTTTCAAAGGCGAAAAATACACCATCGGGAAACTCTATGTAGATGGGAAATATTTTTGTGACACCTTGGAAGACAAGGTGAGAAATCTGCCTATAGAAAAAAAAGTAATGCATGAAACTGCTATTCCTGGCGGAAAGTATGAAGTGCGTATTACCTATTCTCCCAAATTCAAACGTAATCTGCCATTGCTGCTTGGAGTTCCCTACTTCACCGGTATCCGTATTCATCGGGGCAATACCCCAGGTAACACTTCCGGGTGCATTCTGGTTGGCGAAAACAAAGTAAAAGGAATGGTTATGAATTCAACACATTACGAAGAATATTTGGTAAAATTATTAAGTGGTAAAAAAACTGAAATAGAAATCATATGAAGAATGGATACAAGAATAAAAATGTATTTGTGCTTGTTATTGGCTGCTTTTGTTTCGCTATTATACTTGGCGGCTGTAAGACAAAGAGAAATATTGTTGAATCAGAAAGCAAGCAGGCAACTTCGAATACATACGCAGCGAAAACAGACACGTCAAGTACGGTTATCAAGACTGAGACAAATATGGATGAAACGATCAGCGTACAGGAAACAACAGATCGCGAAACAATTCATCTCGACAGCATTGGACGAGTACGAACGATTGTCAGAGAAAGTATATCGTCGCAAACCGGGACTGGACGGACTTATCGAGGACAGGGATCTGTTGTTTCCGTAAATGGATTGGAGACGATTACGGTAAGCAATAAAGATTCGGTAATTGAACGATCCGTTGCCGATAAATCCATAACTGACACACGTCCCGTACAAGGCTTTGAAATGTTTTGGATTATGTTGGTTATTGGCTGTTTGCTGTTAACTGTTGGATTTATTATGTATAAACGATTCAAACGCTGATAAGTGGCTAAATTTATAAACATACCTGAGTACTGGGAAGAAATTAAACAAAACGATTTCGAATACCTGTTAAAGTTGGTTTACAATTCGGAGCCAGATAAGATTACCATTAACGATGTGCTTAAGAAATTTGCCGACCGGTTACTGGGTGAAAAGCAGTTCTTCACACTCGATAAAAGGACTCAATATTTTAAGTTGGTTACCGAAGTTGCAGAAAAATTGGAATGGATCTTCGTCAGGGATGTTGACGGAAATTATCAATTTGCATTTGAGACAACAGAAAATCTGATTCCGGATATTGATGGATACAAAGGCCCGCAACCACACGGTAATGATCTTACATTTGGCGAATACAGGCTTGCCGTTGATCTAATGAACAAGTACACCACAGAACGCGAAAACTTTTATCTCGACGCTCTTTGCGGCGTTCTGTACCGTAAGCCGACAAAAGGATGGTGCAATCCGGGGTTTGACGGCAATTACCGGGAGAAATTTAATAAACACCAGGTGCAACACTACGCTGAAAACATGAAAAAAGTACCTGAATACCTGAAATGGGGCATTTACGTCTGGTTTGCGAACTTTAATCGATACTTGATTGAAGGGGGTGAGTTTATTATGGACGGTAATACCGTTTCATTTGAATCACTGTTTGAGCGATCTGCTATAGACGAAGACACAAAGCCTGTTACTAACATCGGGCTAATGAGTATTGTATTCACATTGGCAGATACGGGAACTTTTGGAAATGCTGATAAAACGGATGACACTATGTTGTTTCCAATATTATTGAAACTGTTGCACGATAAAAACGCCGTCGACCGGCTTAAGAAAAATGATAGAAATTAAATCTCTTAAAATTCTTTTCAGTGAAGTGGCTACAGAAGTGAATGCCGAATTATCTGCAGACTCGAAACGATTCAGTATCCAAAGGGTAATTGTATCGCCTACCGAAAAGCACTTGGTGAAAAAACTGGGTGATAAGCCTGGTGTTTCTCTGGCATTTAAAATGCCATCAATCGATTCAGTGATCATGGATAGCGACAATTACAGCGAGGACAACAAAATGTTGTTTTATGTGATCGAGAAAATTGATCCCGGACAATTCACGGATGAACAGGAGCTGGATCATTATAACGCAATGCAGCGACTTACTTCACTATTAAAAATGCGTTTGATGAACAGGCTGATGGGTAGAGATTTCTGTAACGAAGATACTGAATTGGCAAAAGCTTTCCATACTGAATTCGAATTTCAGGAGTTTGGTGGCTGGAACGGATTAAGCGTGAGTTTTGACATCAAGGATTTTAATTTATGACTGAACTTTGGGTAAATGACGAGCAAGTGACACTTCCCGAAAATTTCACAACTGAAGTTATTGAGGGAAACCCGTTTGTAAATCCCATCGGCGAAACATCGCTTGATGTGGATGTCTCGTTATTGGAGCCATCAAACGCATATATATTCGGCTATCTTCAGCGTGCTAATTCAACTATGGATGTTGCTTCAAGCCTTCCGTGCAGGTTGCACATTGATGTGTCGGTAAAATACGGTAGATGCGTTATTCTGGAGTTCTCGGATGAATCGGTAAAACTGCAATTACTTTTTAAAAACAGTATATTTTCACATGCTATCGATGAAAAACGCAAACTGAGAGAGTTAAACCTGGGAACAGCGGCTATTGATAAACAGAACATCGTTGCCAATTTAGACAAAACTTATCCGGAAGTTGATTTTCAACTACTGATGGCTTATGATGCCGAACTGACAATCCCGTTCTTTTTTGAATTGTCTTACGGTGATCTTATTAACCGATACACGTATGTGTTGGATGGAACAAATTTAAAATTGACGTATGGATTAGATGGAAATCCGGTGAATACATCGGGGATGTTCGGAATAGGCAATCTAACTCTTGCTATGGAAGATTATCGACCACAACCGTATTTATCTGCCATCATTAAAAAGGTTATCGAAGCGCTTGGCTTTACTTTAGGCGTCAATGATATTGCGAATCATCCGGTTTATAAATATTGCTATATCGTTAATAATTCCACTTCGTTGAAATTTGCCGATATGCTTCCTGACTGGACGGTGAGGTATTTTATTGAGCAAATTCAGATATGGCAAAACTGCCGATTTATTTTTAACGATGTTACCCGAGTTGTAAATGTAGTTTACAATCATACGAATTATGAAAATCCTATTATCACTGAACTGGAAGTTTTAGACGACTTTACGGGCGAACCAGAAACCATGGACCCCGTGATGAACAGGGAGAGAAATATCGATTATAATTTGCCGGATACGGATTTATACAAGTATGCTAAAATAAATGATATCGTTCGCACGTCATTCAGTTCTGTAGGTGTAAGCGGGGCCTCACTACAAAATATTTTAACGGCCATAAAAAGTACCGGGGTAGATTCTAAGTTTTACTATGCCGATTCCGAAGCGATAAGCTTTCACCTTTTATTCATAAAAAAAGATGGAAATCCACTCATAGTGAATGATTATCCAGCACTCATAAACAGAAGTGTAAACCGTGATATAGATGAGTTCCTTGATATTATTCCTGCCGAAATGCAGTTGAAGAAATTTTATATCCGCACCCGGACGAGCAATAATATGGACAGTTACATTTATGTAATGGTTCCCGTAGTGAGAAATACAATTTACAATGAAGTTTTCTTGAACGATAATAAAGTAGTGTTTACTGTTGAACAAGCTGTTCAGGATCCTTCGCTGGTTTCGAAAGAAACAACCACATCAAACGTCATGCAGATCGCTTTGTATGCAGGGAATAAACAAACTGTATTGCGCGGGCTTTCAATATCGCAAACCTTTGACGGAATGCCCGAACCGTTTACACGGTCGATATCGGGTGTTCATCCCGAAGGTGATAACTATCATACGTTGCTGGCGACAGTGCCCGAAGGGTTGAATCCTTTGTCGTTACAATACCTGAATGATGAAATATACCTGAAGGAACCGGATATTGATACGACGAAGAAATATAGATTCCGTTTTTTTAGACCCATGAAAAAATTAGATATCACCAACATTTTTCTTATTCACGGAGAATATTATATCGCTTATCAGTTTGAAAAAACAATTGACTCCAATGGTATGGGTGACGTTTTTGAGGGTGAATTTTTCAAAGTAAGATCATTAAATAACTAAATACTTAAAAATATGGCTTTAGAATTAGAACAAATACAACCTTGGGACGGACAGAGCGGAACCGGTGCGGAGGTTCGTGGTGCATTAAATAGGAATTTTGAGAAACTTAAGGATCTCTCTATACTTGCTGGGATGCCCATAAAAGATTTATTTACTTCTGTTGATCTACTTCCACGCCCTGGAATTTCCGGCAATAATTATTTAGTTGGTGAAAACCTATATGTTTGGTCTGAATCAGTACTTGATTATGTTGATATAGGGTCTGTTAAAGGTCAAGATGGCCTAGATGGTATTGATGGAAAAGACAGCAAACAAGTAACTACCGTTGCCTATGACGGTACGCGCCCAGTTCTTCGTTTATTAACCGACGGATCCGGCGTGTCTTATCCAGTTCCCACTTTTTCAAAATCTGACGGTTCAACTACAACAATAATAACAGAAGCTGCTACCTATACAAATGCAGAGGCATTAAGTAGCAAGGTAGATAAAGGAGGTAGCGACAAAACATTGAAGCAGGTTGAAGACGAAATAGTTCAATTAGCGGGCGAAGTGAATCTTAAGGCGGCACATGGGTATAGTGAATTGGAAACGGTCAAAACGCTGAAAGAGGTTGATGATACCCTAAATGATAATATCAAAAATGTTAAAAACGACTTAATAAAATTTGTTCTTGGAGAGGATATTGATTTAGAAACAAAGCCGACATTAACAGATGGGTATTATATAAATAATTTTGGTGGATCACTTACTACTAGTCCGTCTGCATACTCTGCAACATTGGATTTTATGCCTTTATATGGAGCTAAGAAGCTTCATTATTTTGGGCGTTTCGGAACCTCCCTCACTAGGCTGGCTTTTTATAGCGGAACGTCACCCAGTTCTATGGTTTTGGTTGTGCCAGAATCTAATAGGGAGATTTTTGACGAGATTTTCGATGTACCAGTTGAGGCTAAATATTATCGTGTGACATGTGGCGTTAATGCTAAGAATAATTTTAAGGTGGTATTAATTGGGGTGGGGTCATCTTTGAAATTGGAATCTTTTAGATATGTGGGTGCACCCGTGTATGAGAATGACGCAATAAAGCAATCAAATGTTATTTGGAATGATGGAAGTTCTGGGGTTGTTATTTTTAACAATTGGAATGAAGAAAATTTAACCTTTACTTCTTTTGTGGCGACTTCTATTGAAAATGGTGTTACGGTAACCCAACCACCAGTTACTTTTAATTCAAATAATCAAATTACAAATTATCCAAACTTTATAATTTCAGAAATATGATACAATCAAATGTTATAGTGGCGAAAAATGCCACTAATAAAAAGTACCAACTTTTCACGGGTATAGTTGATGAGAGGCAATCTTTTTATATAAATGCTAAGTATGCGTCATTTATAGAGGTTACTGTATTTGTTCAAGAGGTGACAGAGCCCAATACTTTTGTCCAAATATCTCGTCAGGGGGCATTTTACGGGGATGCAAATAACCCGGAGGTAATGGATAGCGATGGTAAATTGTTACCTAATAATATATTCACTTGTCGCACGAGTGGGCAGTTTACAATTTTTGTGGATACCAAGAGTTATGATAGGATAGCGTTTGCTATATTCAAAAATGGGGAGAGTGTAGGTGCGGACATTACGATTTCGTACACAATGTATTCTGAAAAATTTACCGCTCTGGATTATATAAAAAATAAATCCGCTTTCGATACGTCGGCTAATCAAACAAGAAGAATAGACGGCACGAACAGCATAGGGTCTATTGTCTACCCTGTTCTGCCTAAAAAAAGATATATGCTTTTAGCTTTTAATTTGTTTACGGGAGGGTCTGCTTCTTCTCATTACTTTGTAAGGGTAGTCGATTCCCAAGGGCAAGTTGTTTACCCTGCTTCTTATGATGTGAGTACTGGGAAGCAAGTAAGTTACGGTAATGGTCAAGTGTATTTGTCAGCAAACAGAGACACGTATATTGATTTGTATCAATGCGATGCGCAATCCGTTAGTATTGGGGTTGGTCTAAACGACCCGGAGTTACAAGGGATTATATACACACAAGGGTTCGTTGATGAAATACCAAAACGCGATATAGTTGAAAAAGACGAGGATATATTGTTAGAGGGTGAGAATTTCAAGTTTGTTAAAAAAGGAACTTTTATGGACGCTTGGAATGGCTTGACAGTAGACCGGTTTAATACAGGCATTTATCTTTCTGACCTAAACAACCCAAGGCAACTTATTTCGGCTCAGTCGGCAGTAGATGCGGAAGGGACAGGTGTGGCTATAGCAAGGCTTATACCGTATGACGTAAATAAGCGTAACACTACCGTAAGCACGAGGGTTAATATCGTATTGGGTAATGGTGCCGTGTACCACAATTATGCTAATGGTGGGGGTATTTCTGATTGGGCTAAATCTAAATTTTGGGAAATGAGAAATACCAAACGAAAGATACCTGTTAAAACTTTGGAGGAGGTTTCTCCGCTTCATAGATTTGACCCGACACTTTCCGATGAGCGATATGATAGAAATGCAACTATAACCGAAAGCGGTCATACGTTTATAGAATATCAAGAGAAGCCAAATTTCACGTATTTAGGTCCGCTTTGCCGTACTAAAAAAATGGTTCTCTGGGGCAGTTACTTGACCACGGGCGAACGCATAGGCGTGTGGATGTCTACTGACGGAGGTGCAAACTGGGTGCTGTTTTATGATTTTATAGATAGATTGGCTCTTTTGCCTAACCCTGTTAATACTAATTTGTTTGCTGAATATACGGGGGGGCTATCTCTTAAAAAGGTGAATATGATTTATCCTAGCGAAAGCGACAAGGAACCGGCAGAGCCTTTTACGTATGCAGATTTAACATTGACTACGATAACGAAAGGTACTGAAACAATTGTAACAGCTCCTGCTCATGGGTTGCAAAACGGAGATATAATTTTATTTACAGGAACAGCGCAAGACGCTAATTGGCAAGCGTTGACATGTGATGAGTTTACCGCACAAGGTTTCAAACAAAATGTTTATAGCGTAACGAAATTATCAGACGATACTTTCCAACTTAAAATATATATAGGTTCGTATGATACACCATTAAGCTGTAGACATGTTCATAGCATTAATGAAAGTATAGGCGGATGTATTGTGTCCACGGGCGAGGAACATCCGAATGGGTGGTTTTTGTACATATCGCAAAAATTCAAAGATGGAAGTACGGTTGTTGATGCGTTTAATTTTCCTAAAAGCATGGTTTACAGACTAAACAGTAGCGCAGAAGGAATTCAGAGAGCTTGTGGTTTACTCATGGATAACGCACCTGACCCTAATATTATATTTAACTGTGACACTTCAAATAAAAATCTTGGGGTGTATTCTGTAGATGGTAGAACTACAGGTTTGCCATTAAGGTCATCCAATGGTATTTGGCGTGGCAAGCTATCCGACATAGACGACTGGACTAAGTTTGAATGTGTGGCGGACATACCTGAGCCAGCTATATGGATGTACGAGTGGAATGGAGTGATATTAGGTTATTACCAATTAGGAGGTATGGCGATTTCTCTTGATGGCGGGGCTACATGGCAATATTTTTCAAAAGGGAGTAGTAATTTTTCTGGCGTGTTCGATGATAGAATAGCGATTGGAGGGGGATATTTATTTGAATGGAAAAATAAGTAAGGAATGGAAAAATTACTTGCTCAAATTATGCTTTTAGGCGACTATTTGAACCTTTTTTTATGACGTTTAAACCAAGTTTAAAAGGGAATGTAAAAGCATTCCCTTTGTTTCTGGATTATCGTAATTTTTCATGTAACGCAAATTCTGGTATTCCTAAAAACTCATTTTCATAGTACTTGTATCCAAATGAACATTTTTAAATTCAATATTAGATATATGCCGGACATTATGTTTAACTAACTCAATATCTAAAGTGTTTGCATTTTTACCAAAAAATATTCTTGTAAGATTACCCAAATAAGGGTTTAGTTCACCTTTCTTATAAATATTCTCACAAATTCTATATACCCTTAACTCCTCTTCATATTCCCAAACCTTGAATTTTTGTAATAAGAACTTTGCATTTGTATTAGAATCCAATAATAAATGCCCTGATTCATATCTTTCAACTTTATTTATAATTGTTAAATTATTCTCATATTTTACATTGTGTAATAGACGTTCAACCTGTTTTTCATCTACTTCCCATTCTAAACAAACACCTCTGTGGCTGTCAGCATAATGCGACCACATTAAAAGATTATCCATGTTTTTGGAAAAACAACAAACACACAGTGTTGAAATGAAATTTTTATAAATGCTTGTTCCAGTGTTATCAATGAAAAAACATTCATGAGGATCATTTAAGTAGGATAGCTTAGAATACCAGTTCATTTGAGTTCTTAAACTGTTTAATAAATTAATATTGACAGGCTGATATTTATATATTTTCATGAAAATAATTATTTTGGATATTTAAAGACTTCATCAATTATCAATATGACAAAGTTAATTTTTTTTTACAAAAATGTTATATTCGATAAATGAAATCATTTGAAAATATAGTTTAAATAGGGATACATAGAGGATTATAATCTTTTTTAATCTTAGTTTTTACTTTTTTCTTTCCGTGTTTTTTATGTTAAAATGTTTTTTTTTAAGTATTTAAATCCATATATTGTAAACGCTAAACTATATTTATATTTCAAGGGGATTTTTAATCTTTACGAATAAATTGTATCTTTACTACCGATTTATAACGGCTGTCATTCCTGATTATACTGTCCTCTTGGAATAAGTATAGTTTAGCAACGGGAAATGGCAGCCGTTCTCTTTGCCTGAGTTTAAATCCCTGGAAAATTTTTCTTCAGATACGTATTACGGTTACCGAAACGTTTTTTCAAATATTCGACCGTTGTTTCCAGGTTCTTATGTCGCATGTGGGCTTGAATGTCAAAAATATTAGCATTATTTATTACGAGTTCCTGGGAACTTGAATGTTTGAAACTGTATAGTTTTACATCACTTGGCAACCCAAGCCGTTCCCTTACTTTTACAAATCGATAACCGAGTGTGTTTTTTCCTAACGGATCCGGACCTGGTTGTCCGTTTTTCCCGAAAACATATAACTCACCATCCTTCAAATGTAGTTTCCAAACATCCACAATGAGATTGTATAGATGATCAGGAATATCAATAGTTTCGGTTCGATTATTTTTAGACAGTTCATTAATAACCGTTACACATTGTGCACTGAAGTTGATATTTTTTATTTTTAAAAAACGCAATTCTGCGCGTGGTCGGATAGCTGTAAAATAAACAAAGTTGATTGCAAGCCATAATTGAGGATCGTCTTGTTCACATTCCCGTCTGAACATTTCTCGAATTCTTTCCGGTATTGAAGCCGGAGACATATCAACAATTTTACCTAATCGGGGAATATCTTCGTCAAATGGATCATCGATTTTTATTTTTTTTATTTTACGAATGAATTTAAATAGTTCGCTCAGTACTTGCCGGTACTTTGTCACCGTTGCACGCGACATTCCTTTATCGTGCAGTTTTCTCAAAAATGCAACCATGAAATCATTGTCATAAAATGACAGTTCTCTATTTTCGCACTTCTCCGATTCAAGGTAAAAGCAGAATTGGCGTAGCTTTGAACGATAATCATCCAATGTGGATTTGTTTACTTCTGGTGTTTTATGCTTCAGATAGTCGCTAATCATAGGTTTTATATATGATTTTTCGGTAGAAAGCCCGGGAGAAAATGTTTGGCTGTTTTTATACGCTAATTCATCGCTGAAAGGTTTTAATTCTGCCCACGGCCGCCATCCCGACTCAATTTTATTCGTCCATTCATCAATATACTTATCGGCCAGTTCCATACGTTCGTAGTATGTAGTAAGTTCATTGAAACCTTCGTAAATTCTTTTTTGAATTTTTTCTCCTGAAATCGGATGAGTAAGCACGAATTCAACGTACCATTGTTTTTTCATGTTGCCTTTGCAGTTATTCACATGCGGCCAGGTGATCTCTTTTTTTCTTCTCCCCATAATATAATTCCCTTCCTTTTTACGCGCATTGAGAGAATTATACTGGTGAAAAATCTCTATTTATTACTATAGAGATTTATTTCAGAAATTTACATTTTGTAAAACGCTTCATATTAGCGATTTACGTTGTTAGTGGGTGGAAAACGGGATTCGAACCCGCGACCTACGGAACCACAATCCGTCGCTCT
>ENA-UOOR01002849-UOOR01002849.1-fermentation-metagenome-genome-assembly--contig:-NODE-2849-length-16518-cov-6.058495_pt1 | contig 16518 bp, 15 predicted proteins | sample MGYA00245780_ERZ724029 | MGnify/ENA primary metagenome ERZ724029 (study PRJEB28704, sample SAMN03018315) | fermentation metagenome | biome: anthropogenic terrestrial biome; feature: soil; material... | reverse complement strand
CCCAAACGGCCCGCACACGAGGCTGCTCGCCGCGAACTTGGTTGCGCGGGCCTGGGAGGGGCGATCGCGTGTGCTCGATCTCTGGTGCCTCGGCTTGATCGCACTGCACTCACGCCTTGGCGCCCGGGGCGTCGCAGCGCTTGCGAGCGGTGCTCGAACAAGCGACCAGGCCCACGCGCCGGCACGCGTGATCGCCCCTCCCAGGCGCGCCCTCGGTGATCGAATCGAGCACGGTGGAAGCGCGCGCCGTTTGGGAGGGGAGGGGGCGGGCCAGCGGTCTCGGCGGTTGCCTCCGTTGTCCGTGTTTTCCGATCGTCTGTGAGCCGCTCTGCCGTGACGGTTGGTCTCACCCGGGACCCGGCGGGTAGAGCCCCGGTGAGATGGGCTGTCCGGGGGCCACCAGCACGAAGGCTGGCGCTCCGGTCCTCGACGGGCGCATTGCTATGCGCCCGGCCTGGGCTTACGGGAGGACGAGCTTCTCCGGCTGGGACATGAGCTGGCGCGGATCGACTATCCCGCACTCCTTGATCTTGTAGAGCAGCGCCTTGTAGCTGATTTGCAGGCGCGCGGCCGCCTTGCGCTTGTTCCACGCGGTCTTGGTGAGCATCGCGAGGATCGCGTCGCGCTCGGCGAGCATCGCCGCGCGGCGCGAGACCTCCTTGAGCGGCAGCTCCTCGACCTCCGGGGCCGGCAGCGACAGCGGCGGCGGCGGTTGAGCCGGCAGCCCCAGCACGGCCGCCGGCATCTCGCGCGCCTCGGTGCGCTCCTTGAGCTCGCGCAGCACGCCCTCCGGGTCGCGCAGCACCACCAGCCGGCGCACCAGGTTCTCGAGCTCGCGCACGTTGCCGGCGAAGTCGTACTCGAAGATCGCCCGGGTCACCTCCGGCGCCAGCGGCTCGTCGGGCGTGTTGTACTTGCGCCGGTACTTGCGCACGAAGTGCTCGAAGATGGGCGGGATGTCCTCGCGCCGCTCGCGCAGCGCCGGGATGCGGATGGTGACGACGTTGAGGCGGTAGAAGAGGTCTTCGCGAAAGCTCGCCCTGCGGATCTCGGCCTCGAGGTCGCGGTTGGTCGCGCAGACCACGCGCGCGTCGACCCGGACGCTCTTCTTGCCGCCGACCCGGAAGAACTCCTCGTCCTGCAGCACCTGCAGCAGCTTGGCCTGCAGGCGGATGTCCATCTCCCCGATCTCGTCGAGGAAGATGGTCCCCTGGTGGGCGAGCTCGAACTTGCCCGGCTTCTCGGCCGTCGCGCCGGTGAAGGCGCCCTTCTCGTGGCCGAACAGCTCGCTCTCGAGCAACTCCGAGGGCAGGGCCGCGCAGTTGATCTTCAAGAAGGGCTTGGCGTGCCGGCGCGAGCGGGTGTGTATCTCGCGGGCAATCACCTCCTTGCCGACCCCGCTCTCGCCGAGCAGCAGCACCGGCACGTCGGTGTCGGCGATGCGCTCGACGAGCCGCTTGACCCGGAGCATCGCGGCCGAATGGGCGATGAAGGTGCGCTCCTCGGGCGGCTCGTCGACCTCTTGTCTTCGGGGCGGGGCCGCCGCGGGCGCCAAAGCAGGCTGCCGCCCGAAGGCCCGGGCCATCGAAGCGAGCAGGTCGCTCGGGTCGACCGGCTTGGTCAGGTAGTCGGTCGCCCCCAGCCTCATCGCCTTGACGATGTCGTCGGAGCCGGCCATCGCCGACAGCACGATCATCGGCACGCGCCCACCCGAGCCCCGGTAGCTCTCGAGCAGCTCGAGCCCGTCCATGCCGGGCATGCGCACGTCGAGCAGCACCGCGTCGAAGGCGCCACCCGAGAGCATCGCGAGGGCCTCGCCCCCGCTGGCCGCGGTGCGGACCTGGTAGCCCGCCATCGCCAGAGCCTCGCGCTCGAACTCCCGCGAGCTCTCGTCGTCATCGACCACCAGCACTGCGACGTCGCGCTCCATCAATGCGCCTCCCGCCACCCGACACCCCGCCGGCTCGCTCCCTGCTCGGGCGCCAGCCGTCCCTTTCCAGCAGCCCGAGCGCTCCGAAAGTCCCCAGTGCGCCCAACCATTCGAGGCGCAGGCCGCAAAGCGCGTGTACGGACTGGCTGCTCTTCGGCCCCCTCTCGCTGGGAAGGAACCTGCCTACTCGTTCCAGTGCCGGCAACCCGAGCGCCCGATGGTGCGCCCAAGTTGGCAAGAGGCTTTCTCTTCGGTGTCAGCCGCGCAGACCGCGCAGGAACGGCGTGCGCGTCACGAGGAATCCGGCTGCGCCCTTACCCACCTTGCGGCCCGCGGGCCGCAGGAGTGGCAGAGGCTTGGGGGCCGGCTTGTGGGTCGTGCGAGCCCACAGGTAGCCGACCGTGCGCTGCGCGAGCGTCGCCGCGACCGCCACCGCGGCGGCAGAGACGAGCGTCCAGAGAAGCCGGTCCTTGAAGTTCGGTTCGGTAGCCATGCCGCAAACTTCTGCCCGCCTCGCGCGCGCCAGCAAGCCCTAGACAGCCTCCGGGGCGCCCGCTACCGCTCGCGCTGCTCTCGGGCGCCCTGCGAGCCGGCGAGCGCCGGCCAGGCCGCGGCCACCTCGGGAATTTCGGCAAGAAAGGCCTGGGCCCGCTCGAAGAGCGCCTCGGCTACGTCGACCAGCTCGTGGCCCGACTCGAGCACCTCAAGCCGAGCGCGCGGCAGGCCGAGGGTCCAGGCCTTCACCGTCTCGAGGGGCACGACCGCGTCGTGCCGTCCGTGCAGGACCAGGGTCGGGGCGCGCACCCACGGCCTCGGCTCGTGCCCGGCGGCGTCGGCGAGCAGCTCCCACCCGAGCGCAAGCTCGCGCCGGTGGGCGTTGTGGAAGACCGGCATCGTCCCCCGCCTCCGCCAGCGCTCGATGGCCTGCTCACCGAGCCGCTCGCGCAGCCGGCCGGCGAAGTCGATGGCCGGGGCCATCAGCACCAGCGCGGCGACCGGGAAGCGCGCCGCGTAGAGGGCGGCAAGATAGGCGCCCAGCGACGAGCCGATGAGCACGAGCGGCCCGTCGGCCGCAGCGCACAGCCTCTCGACGAGCCGAAGCTGGCCCGAGAGCGTCAGGTGCTCGAAGTCGCCCTCGTCCAGCTCGGGCACGACGAGCCCGAGCCCCAGCGCTTCGAGCCTGCGCGAGAAGAAGCGCGCCTTGAACGAGCCGCCCCCGGAGGCAAAGCCATGGAGATAAAGGAGCATGGGCCGCCCCTCATAGCGCGTCGCGAGGAGCGCGGCCAGCCTCGCCGCCGGGTCGCTGGCGCGGCGGGGAGCGCGACGGCTTGCCGGGGCGAGGCGCTCACCCGCCCGCGTCCGGAGGCTCGAGCGAGCCTGCGGACGCGGGCGATGCGGAAGATCCGCCGAGAAATCCTGCCGAAGCCTCGCGGTCAGCGCCTCTTCTTCATGCGCCCACGCAGGCCGCCGAGACGGCGGCGCTTCCCGCCTCGCGAGAAACGCCGCGGCGGATTTCCCGACACCTCTTGGGCTCACGGCCTCAGACCCGGCCGGCACTCGCGCTCGCGTGGGCCTGCCGAGGCCCGGGCCGCTAGATCACCGGCCCGGCTTCCTGGCGGGCCTCGGCCTTGGCCCGCCTGGCCCGCTCGCGGGTCGCCCGGCGCAGCTCGGCGCCTTTGGTCGGGGCGAACATCATCCCCACCGTCCCGCCGACGAGCAGCCCCAGCGCGAAGGTGCCGATACCGGCGAACGCGAAGGCGCTCTTGCGCCGCAACCCGAACCGGTCGAGCGTGTAGTCCGAGGCGTCGCGCGCCCACTTCGACTTTCGCAGATAGTTGAAGGCCTTGTAGGCCCCGTACCCTTTCATCGCCTTTTTCAGATCCATCCCCTCACCCCCTCCGGACGAAGCCTCAAGCCCAAATCTAGGCCGAGCCGTGCGGTGGGGAATTCGCCCTCCTAAGGTGGCGGAGGCGGGCGGGCGAAAAAAAGGCGACGGCCGCCGGCCCGAAAGCGCGGCGGCCGAAGGTGCGGCGACTGCCACCCGCCCGGCTACTTACTGCCGGTCTTGCGGTGGCGAATCTTGTTGCGCTTGGCCGCAAGCTGCTTGGAGCGTGCGCGGTTCTTCACGGACTTCTTGCTGCGGTTGCTGCGATTGGCGGCCATGGTTGACTCCTTGAGGTCAGGGCAGGCGAGCTCTCGCGCCTGCGTCTGGCTGGAAAAGCGGCGCACATTCTACCCATCGCGCCGCTGGCGGGTAGCTTTTCGTACATTCTAGATTTCGAGGTCGAGATCGCCCTCTGACCCGGCAGGCGCGGCAGGCCCGAGCAGCGCAGCCAGCCGGGCACGCTGGGCGTCGGTGAGCGCCTCGAAGCGCAGGCCGACCGCCGCGCCCGGCCTCGACCAGGCGACAGCGGCCGAGCAGGCGATCGGCTCGGCGTCGGTCAGCTCGATCACCAGCTCGAGCCGGGTGCCCGGCTCGTAGGCTTTTCGCGTGCGCAAGCACAGCCCGCCCATCCCGATGTTGGCCGTGGTGGCCCGGATCGCCTCGGCGAGCTCGAAGGGGGAGCTGAAGCGCACGCCCAGCCGCATGCCGACTCGCACGCTCTTGCGCCGCTCGATGCCCTCGGGCGACTCGACCTCCACCTCGATTTCAATGTCGTCGTCGCGCTCGAGCATGGGAGCAGGTCCTGGATGTTCTCAGCAGGCAGCCGGAGGTGCGCCCGCCCCCAGTTGCCAGCGCGCCTTGCGCGTGTGGGGCACGGTGAAGCTTGAGCGCCGAGAGCCCACCGGCAAAGGGCGGGAAGCGGCGTCCTCGATCAAAAGAAGGGGCCCGGCCGAAAGCCAGGCCCCCTCGACGTTCGTCACAGACTCGAACGACTAGCGGTTCTTGCGCAGCAGGTCGCCGAGCTTGGCCTTCGAGCCGTCGCCCGACTGCCGCCGCAGGTACTCGCGGTAGTCGTCGGCGCCGTCGTGCGAGAGCGCCTTGATCGACAGCGCCACCTTACGGTCGGTGGTGTTGATGTCGATGATCTTGACGTCGACCTCCTCGTCCTCCTTGACCACGTCGCGCGGATTCTCGACCCGCTCGTCGCGCAGCTCGGAGACGTGCACGAGGCCCTCGATGCCCTGCTCGATTTCGACGAAGGCGCCAAAGTCGGTGACCTTGGTGACCTTGCCCTTGACGCGGCTGCCGACCGGGACGCGCTCGGACAGGGTGTCCCAGGGGTCCTGCTGAAGCTGCTTGATGCCCAGGCTGAAGCGCTCGTTCTCGACGTCGATGTTGAGGACCACCGCCTCGACCTCGTCGGCCTTCTTGAAGATCTCGCCGGGGTGCTTGACGTGCTTGGTCCAGCTAATGTCCGAGACGTGCACCAGGCCGTCGATGCCCTCCTCGACGCCGACGAAGATGCCGAAGTCGGTGACGTTCTTGACCTGGCCCTTGATGACCGAGCCGATGGGGTACTTGTCCTCGAGCAGGGTCCAGGGGTTGGGCTCGATCTGCTTCATGCCGAGCGCGATGCGCTTGGCCTTCGGATCGATGTCGAGCACGAGGGCCTCGACCTGATCGCCGACGTTGATGAGCTTGGAGGGGTGCTTGACCCGCTTGGTCCAGCTCATCTCGCTGACGTGCACCAGGCCCTCGACGCCCGCCTCGATCTCGATGAAGGCGCCGTAATCGATGACCGAGACCACCTTGCCCTTGACGCGGGTGCCGACCGGGTACTTCTCGTCGGCGCGGTGCCAGGGGTCTTCCTGGATCTGCTTCAGGCCCAGGCTGACCCGCTCGGTCTGGGCGTCGAACTTGAGGACCGCGACGCGGACCTCGTCGCCGACGTTGAAGACCTCGCTCGGGTGGCGCACGTGACCCCAGCTCATGTCGGTGATGTGCAGCAGACCGTCGATGCCGCCCAGGTCGATGAAGGCGCCGTAGTCGGTCAGGTTCTTGACCACGCCGGTCAGGACCGCACCCTCCTTGAGCTTCTTGAGGGTCTCCTTCTTGAGCTCCTCGCGCTGCTTCTCGAGCAGCACGCGGCGGCTGAGCACGATGTTGCCGCGCTTCTTGTTGAACTTGATGACCTTGAACTCGAATTCCTTCGAGATGTACTGGTCGAGGTTGCGAACCGGGCGGATGTCGACCTGGCTGCCCGGCAGGAACGCCTTGACGCCGATGTCGACGCTCAGCCCGCCCTTGACCCGGCCGACGATGGTGCCCTTGACGATCTCGTCGCGCTCACAGGCCGCGCTGATCTCGTCCCAGATGCGCATCTTGTCGGCCTTCTCCTTGGAGAGGACGACCATGCCCGAGTCGTTCTCGCGCGACTCGAGGAGAACGTCGACCGCATCGCCTTCCTTGATGGTCACCTCGCCCTTGGCGTTGGTGAACTCGGCGATCGGGACCTGCCCCTCGGACTTGTAGCCGACGTCGACGACCGCGAAGTCCTTGGTGAGCTGGACGATTGTTCCCTTGACGATTTCGCCTTCCTGCAGGACGCCTTCGCCGCCGCGCTCTTTGAGCGACTGCTCGAACATCGTGGCGAAATCCTCGACCATCTCGTCCGGCATCTGCTTGATATCGACATTCTCCATGCGAAAGGAACCTTCCAAACTGCGGCTGAACCGCTTGCTCGCCCCCTGGCAAAGGAAAGCGCCGCCACGGGGATTGATGACGGCGCGCCCACCCGGCCCTCCGAGTGAGCCCGTAAAGAAGCGCGGACCGTATGCCCGTTGGCTGTCGACTGTCAAGCGGTCGAGGCCGCCCGGCAAAGCCGCGCATGCTTCCGGCTGAGCCACGCTGCTCGAGCGCCTCCCGGCGCGGGTTCGACAGGCGCGGTCGAACAGCCCCGGCGACCCGCCCCGCCGCGAGCCCAGCAGCCACCTCGGCCTCGGCCGGTCGGCTCGCCCGAAGCTGCGACAAGCATTCGAGCCATTCGCCGCCAGCCCAGGCGCGAGCCGGTCCGCTCGGCCGCGAGTCCTGCCGGCCGCCGCTCTGGCGCGGCTGCGCTCATCATTAGAAAGAGCCCGCGGCGCGACGGGTCTTGGGCCGAGCCTTCCGAGCCTCGCTGGGCGAGCGGGCGCCCGGTCGAGCCGAGCGCGCCGGCCGCAAGAGCGCTCGGGCCGGCGCAAGGCGAGCGGATCGAGCCCCGCTCAGGCCGCCTCCGCCTCGCCCTCCATCTCGATGGCCTCGGTCTGCCACGGCAAGCGCCCGAACAGCTCGCCGAGCTCGCGCAGCATCTGCGCCGACTGGTCCTGGAGCTGCTCGGGGAGCAGCTTCCAGCCCCAGTTGCCCTCGACCAGCCCCGGGGTGTTCGTGCGCGCCCACGAGCCGAGCCCGAGCACGTCCTGCATCGGCACGATCGCCAGGTCGGCTATCGAGGAATAGGCCATGCGGATCATGTGGTAGTGGCAGTAGTTGCCGTCGGTCGCCGTGTAGCGCCGGAAGAGGTCCTTCTCCTTGGCGCTCGCCTTCTCGTACCAGCCGACGGTGGTGTCGTTGTCGTGGGTGCCCGAGTAGACCACGCAGTTGCGCGGGTAGCGGATGGGCAGGTGCGGGCTCGCGGCCCCCTCGCCGAAGGCGAACTGCAAGACGCGCATCCCCGGCAGCTCCCACCGGTCGCGCAGCTCGCGCACCGCCTTGGTGATGATGCCCAGGTCCTCGGCGATGAACGGCGCCTCGCCGAACGACTTGCGCACCGCGGCGAAGAAGTCGTCGCCCGGGCCCTGCACCCAGCGCCCCTCGCGCGCGGTCGTCGCGCCGGCGGGCACCTCCCAGTAGGACTCGAAGGCGCGGAAGTGGTCGATGCGCACCACGTCACACAGGCGCAGCACCCCGCGCAGCCGCCCGAGCCACCAGGCGAAGCCGCCCGCGGCGTGTTTCTTCCAGTCGTAGATCGGCGTGCCCCAGAGCTGGCCGTCGGCCGCGAAGTAGTCGGGCGGCACTCCGGAGACGACCTTGGGCGTGCCGTCGGGCTTGAGCAGGAACAGCTCGCGCGAGGCCCAGACATCGGCGCTGTCGCGCGCGGTGTAGATGGGCACGTCGCCTATCAGCTTGACGCCGGCGCCGGCCGCCTTGCGCCGCAGCCCGTCCCACTGCTGAAAGAAGCGGTACTGGATGTACTTCTGCCCGAGGCTCTCCTGCGAGAGCTTCTCGCGGTACTCGGCGAGCCCCTTGTCGCTGCGCAGCGCGAGCGGCTTGGGCCACTTCCACCACGGCTCGCCCCCGAAGCAGACCTTGGCCGCGGCGAACAGCGCCCAGTCCTCGAGCCAAGCCGCCTCGGCGCTGCAGAACTTCTCGAACCCGTCGCGCTCGCGCCCGGACTCGAAGAAGCGCTTGGCCGCCGCGGCGAGCAGCTCGCGGCGGGTGCGGAGGACAAAGCCGTAGTCGACCCCGTTGCGATGCGGCGCGCGGGCCGCCTCGACCTCGGCCGCGGTCAGGTCGCCGAGGCGCGCCAGCTCGTCCAGGGAGATGAGGAACGGCGAACCGGCCCAGGAGGACTGGGCGCAATAGGGGTTGCCCTGGTCGTTCGGCCCGACCGGCAGGATCTGCCAGTACGCCTGCCCCGCCGAGACCAGGTAGTCCACGAACCGATGGGCCGGCTCGCCCAGGTCGCCGATGCCGTTGTTTCCCGGCAGGCTCGAGATGTGGAGGATGACCCCTGCGGCTCGCTTGAATTGCATCGACCACTCCAGAAGAGGCGGGCTCGTGCCCGAGTGGGCGCAAATGATCTATCGAGCCTCGGCGGCTGTCCAGCGCTCGACAAGCGCTCGTGCCACCGGCCCGCCAGCCCAAAGCTCCCTCGGCGGGCCAAGGCCCGCCGTCCCCAGCGACTCTCGGCGAATCGGACCGTCCTTCCACCCCGGTTCTCGGGCGCGTGAGAGCCTTGGGCGCGCGGGAGGTCGAGCGGCTCTACTTGCGCACGCGCAAGACCACCTGGAGGTCGCGCGCCGGAGCGAAGCCGCCCAGGAAGTATTCGTAGAAAAGCGGCAGGTGGGCCGCGAGCCGGTCGACGCCGACGAGCCGGTGCAGCTTGCGGAAGGTGATGCGCCGTTCGACCAGCTCGAACCTCGGACAGCCGTACCACCCGGCGACCGTCGCCTCGAGGCCCAGCAGGCGGTTCGCCCAGCGCTGGGCCGCCGGGAGCGCGTTGCCGTCCGGAGCGTCGGCGAAGAACTCGAACGTCCGGTATGCCAGGCCGTGGCGATGCGTCGGATCGGCGTGCGAGTCGGGGCTGGTGTAGTGCGGGGTCGCCAGCCGAATCTCGGCCCCCGGCCGGCAGATCCGGTGCAGCTCCGCGAAGAAGCCCGGCAGGTCGGCGACGTGCTCGATGACCTGGGCGGCGACGACGACCTCGAAGCTGTCGGCATCAAACGGCCACGGCGTCCGGTCCAGGTCGTGGACGACGTCGGCGGCGGCCGTGGCGACGCGGTCGATCCCCACCGCCCAGGGCACCTTCTTCTGCTCGCCGCAGCCGACGTCGAGGACCTTCGTCTTTGGCGAAAGATGGTCGAGCTTGAAGAACTCCTGTTCTCGGTTCACGTCAAGGCTCCGTTGAAAGCAAGAGGCCGGCGATCTCTCCATCAGGCGATGGAGCGCCCGCCGTCGACGGCGATGAGCTGGCCGGTCAGATAGCTCGAGCCGGTGAGGAGGAAGAGCACCGTGCGCACGACGTCCTCGGGCGAGCCGGTCCGCCCGAGGGGCACGCGGGCGAGCGCGCGCCGGGTCTGCGCCTCGCCGACACCTTCGGGCAGCAGCACCGGTCCGGGGGCGACGCCGTTGACCCGGATTGCGGGGGCGAGCTCGAGCGCCAGGCACTTGGTCAGCATCGCGAGGCCCGCCTTCGCCGAGCAGTAGTGCGCGTAGCCCGGCCAAGCCACCAATCCTCCGGCGACGTCGACGATGTTGACGATGTCTCCCCCGCCCTTGCGCCGCATCGACTCGGCGGCGGCCTGGCAGCAGAAGAACGGCGCGGTCAGGTTGGTCTCGAGCATGCGCGTCCAGGCCGCCTCATCGATCTCCTCGAGAGGCCGGCGCTCGAAGACCGCGGCGCTGTTGACGAGCAGGTCGCAGCCGCCGAGCGTCTCGGCCGCGGCGAAAAGGCGCGCGCGCTGCTTCTCGTCGGTCAGGTCGGCCTGGACGGCGAGCGCGCTGCGCCCGAGCCCGGCCGCGCGGCGCACGAGCTGCGCGGCGCCCTCGGCGCTCGAGCGGTAGTGGGCGACGAGGTGCGCCCCGTGGTCGACGAGCGCCTCGGCGATGGCGCGTCCGACTCGCACGCCGGCGCCGGTGACTATCGCGACCCTTCCTTCGAGTGGGAGAAGCATGGGAGTTGGGAGTTAGGAGTTAGGAGTTTTGAGGTTCTCGGGCCGGGGGTGGTGCCGCCGCTCGGGAACCCGTGGCTTGCGACGCTACCACTAGCTGCAACTCCAGCGGATCGAAACCAAGGAAGCTGCATCGAAGCGAGCGGGGCGCAGTTGTGTCCGACGCTGACGCGGCGAAGACGCAAAACGCACGGTCATCGTGGACGCCATGCCGCGAGCCCAACCCACTCCTAACTCCCAACTCAAAACTCACAACTATCCCTTGACCACCCCGACCGGCCGCAGCCGCGCGACCTTGCGCGTAATCCCCGCCTCGTGCAGCACGTCGACCACGTCCGAGACGTCCTTGTAGGCCTCGGGCATCTCCTCGGCGAGGGTCTTCTTCGCGCGGCTGACCACCTCGACCCCGCGCGCCTGCATCTCGTCGTAGATGTTGCGCCCGCGCGCCCGGCGCATCGCCTCGTGGCGGCTGAGGACCCGGCCGGCGCCGTGACACGAGGAGCCGAAGGTCTCGGTCATCGCCTTCTTCGTCCCGACGAGCACGTAGCTGGCCCGCCCCATGTCCCCGGGGATGAGCACCGGCTGGCCGACGTCGCGGTAGGTCTCCGGCAACTCCGGCGCGCCGGGCCCGAAGGCGCGCGTCGCGCCCTTGCGGTGGACCAGCAGCTTGCGGGCGACGCCGTCGACCTTGTGGACCTCGCGCTTGGCGATGTTGTGGCAGACGTCATAGAGCAGCGCCGCGCCGAGGTCGGCCTCCGAGATTTGCAGCACGCGCTCCATCGCCCGCTGGACGAGGCCCATCATGACCTGGCGGTTGGCCCAGGCGAAGTTGGCGGCCGCGGCCATCGCGCCGAGATAACGGCGCCCCTCTTCCGAGCCGATGGGCACCGAGGCGAGCTGCCGGTCGGGCAGCTCGATGCCATAGCGCTTCATCGCCGGGCCCATCTCGCGCAAGTAGTCGTCGCAAACCTGGTAGCCGAGCCCGCGCGAGCCCGAATGGATCATCACCGTGAGCTGCCCTAGGAACAGGCCGAAAGCCCCGGCGACCTTGGCGTCGAAGATCTCGACCACCTCCTGAAGCTCGAGGAAGTGGTTGCCCGAACCGAGCGTGCCGACCTCGTCGGAGCCACGGGCGAGGGCCTTGGGCGAGACCGCGCTCGGATCGGCCCAGGCGAGCCGGCCGCCCTCTTCGCAGCGAGCCAGATCCTCCGGCTTGCCATAGCCGTAGCCGACCGCCCACGCGGCGCCCCGGGTGAGCACCTCGACCATCTCGTCCTCGTCGAGCGTGGAGATGGCGTTGTGCGACCCGACGCCCGCGGGAACGTCCCGGCCGAGCTGCACGACGAGCGCCCGAAGGTGCGGGCGCGCTTCCTCGAGGCGCAGCCGGGTCCTCATCAGGCGCACCCCGCAGTTGATGTCGTAGCCGACCCCTCCCGGCGAGACGACCCCTTCGACCTCGTCGACCGCGGCCACCCCGCCGATGGGAAAGCCGTATCCCCAGTGGATGTCGGGCATGGCCAGCGAGGCTCGGACGATGCCCGGCAGATGCGCGACGTTCTGCACCTGCTCGAGGCTCGGATCGCCGAGCAGGGCGTTCATCATCTTGGGGCTGGCGAAGACGATGCCCGGAACGCGCATGCCGCCGGTCTGGGGAATCTCGAAGCGGCAGTTGTCGATCTTGCGGACTTCCACGAGAACCTCCCAATCAACCTTGAGCCGCCAGCATCGGGGACGCGACTACAGAGACAGGTAAGGCGGGGACCTATCCCCGAGGACCGCGAAGCGCACGAATGCCCGCTCCTCGAGCATGCAACCGATTCCTCGCTCTACGTCCGGAAAGCTGCGCCGTCGAACCCGACCCCCTTCGATCGCTTCGCCCCGCCGGGCCCTCGAGAGGTGTCGCGAAGACGCCCTGACCTCGGCCCGCCGCGCTCATCCCGCGCCCGGCCTCCCCGAGGAACGAGGGAGGTGGAGTCGAGCAACGACTTCGGTCTCGCAAGCTCGGCCGAGGCCCGGGTTGACCGGTCTTCGCGCGATGGATGCTTCGACAGGTCATCAGATGTCGAAGATGAGCCGGGCCCGCCAGCCCTCGCCGGCCGGCTCGACCGCCGCCCCGCCGTAGGTGACCGCCTTGATGTCGACCCCTTCGGCGTGCGCGTCGGGGTCGAACGGACCGAACCAGCCGCGCGCCTCGATGCGGGTCTCGGAGAGCTGGTCGAGCTCGATTTCGGCGAGCAGGCGCCTGCCGACGAAGAACTGGTCGAGCACCTGGCGGCACAGATCGACGAGCAGCGCCGACCGGCTCTCGCCTTCGGCGACGAGCCGCTGCTCCTGCTGTGGCTCGACGGGCCCGCCGCCCGACATGAGCTGCGCCATGCCCAGCGCGACCCGCGCGTAGAGCTCGCCGAGGTCCTGGCCGGCCACCTCGATGCCCACGTCGGCGGTGTGCGAGAGCTCGATGTAGTCGGACGGCTGTCGGTAGCGCATCAGGGCCTCATAGCCCCGCAACGAATGCGGCGCCAGCGCCAAGGCGGGCGCGGCGCCGCAGGTTCGCGAGGCGATGGCGGGCGAGAAAGCGGTCGGTCCTGCCCCTGCGCGTTCAGCGCACCGTGTTCTTCGGATCGCGCTCGTCGCCGCCGATGCCCTCGAAGGTGATGGTCTTCATCAGCGCCTTGTGCTGCTTCTTGACTGCCTTGTCGAGCAGGCCGACCGCCTCTTCGAGCTGGTCCATCAGGCGCCTCGGCGCGCGCTTCATCGCCTTCTCCGACAGCAGCGCGTGCGTCAGCCACGGCAAGACCGCGGTCACGTCGGAGTGCACGTAGATCGAGCTCATCTCGGCGCACTCGGCCGACACCTTGCCCCAGGTGTGCCCCTCGCTCGCCGGGCAGCTCGACAAGGCGCCGTTGTCCACCGGGTCGACACAGAACTGCACGTCGATGTCGAAGCCCTCGGTCGGCACGTTGAGGATCTGGTCGAGCAGCGGCTCGCCCTGCAGCGTGTAGTTCTTCGGCACCCCGCCACCAAGCATCCAGACCGCCATGCGCTTGCTGAAGTGGTGGCGCGCGTAGTGCTGCACCGCGGCCATCGCGTAGACGTCGGCGTTGATGTCGATCTCGAACTTGAACTCGTCGCCGAGCAGCTTCTTGAGCTTGATCGCGTTGAGGAAGATCGACCCGTCCTGCACCGCGCCGACGAAGACGGGCACGCCGTGGCGGTAGCAGGTCGACAGCAGGCTCGGGCGCTTGACCTTGAGGGCGCGCTCGAGCGCGTGCAGCTCCTTGCCGAGCAGGGAGTGGAACTCGGGGGTGGTCATGCGCCGCTGGAAGACCGGCTTGCGCATCAGGGCCGAGAAGAGCCGGTCGGTGTCGAGCAGCACGTCCTCCCAGAAGCCCAAGTCGTAGATGCGGATGATCCGCGCGAGCCGCATCTGTACGTCACCGGCGTTCGGGTTCACCTCGCGGATGGCGTGGCCGATGATGCGGTGGGCGTCGTGGTAGAGGTTCGCGCCGGTCGTGGTCACGCAGCTCACCAGCCCGCGCTCGATCATCGGGATCACGCAGCTCTGGTGCAGGCCCGCTGGCGTCATCGCCCCCGACATCGTCAGGAAGACCGTGCAGTCCTCCTCGATCGAGCGCCGCATCAGCTCGTAGCCGGTGCGCACCTGCCGGCCGACGAACGCCGGGAAGGCCGAGTCGAGGAGCTGCCGCGCGCTCTCGCGGCCGGTGATGGGCTGGGGCTCGACCTGGCGGGCCTGGGTGAACTGGTCGCGAAGTGAGGTGCGCTTGGCCATGTCGCTGTTGCTCCTTGGAACGTGTTGGCGGGCGGACGTTAGCGGAAGCGGGCGGGCGGGGGAAGGCGGCTCTGGCGGCGGGCGGGTCGAGGCCTCGGCGGCGGGGAGCGCTGGCGTATAGTCGGGCGCGATGAGACAGCCCGCGCGCCCACCCGAAACCTCACCCTGCGTCGATCTCTTCCAGCCGCTCTTCACCCGCCTGGCCGCCAACCTCGAACAGGTCATCCGCGGCAAGCGCGCTCAGCTCGAGCTGCTGCTCTGCTGCGTGGGCGCCGGCGGCCACGCGCTGCTCGAGGACATCCCCGGCACCGGCAAGACGACGCTGGCCAAGACCCTGGCCCGCAGCACCGGCTGCGCCTTCAAGCGCATCCAGTTCACCCCCGACCTGCTGCCCTCGGACATCATCGGCACCTCCATCTTCAACCCCGCCGACGGCTCGTTTCGCTTCAAGCCCGGGCCGCTGTTCGCCAACGTGGTGATCGCCGACGAGATCAACCGCGCCTCGCCGCGCACCCAGTCGGCGCTGCTCGAGGCGCTCAGCGAAGGTCAGGTCACCGTCGACGGCGCGACCCATCCCCTGCCCCCGCCCTTCGTCTGCATCGCCACGCAGAACCCCATCGAGTTCCACGGCACCTACCCGCTGCCCGAGGCCCAGCTCGACCGCTTCACCCTGCAGCTCTCGCTCGGCTATGCGCCCGAGGAGGAGGAGCGGGCGATCCTCTCGGCCCGCCGCGCCTGCGACCCGCTCGACGGGCTGCAGCCGGTCGCCAGCGCCGAGGAGATCGTCGCCCTCCAGCGCGGGGTCGAGCAGGTCGCCGTCGAGGACTCGGTGCGCGACTACCTGCTGCGGCTGGTGCGCGCGACCCGCGAGCACCCCAGCATCCGGCTCGGCGTCTCCACCCGCGGCGCGCTGCACCTGTCGCGCATGGCGCAGGCCCGGGCCTTGAGCCAGGGGCGCGACTTCGTCCTGCCCGAGGACGTCAAGGCGCTCGCCTCACCGGTGCTCGCCCACCGGCTGCTGCTCGATACCCGGGCGCGCTACGCCGGCGCGGACAAGGCCGAGCTGCTGCGCGAGATCGTCTCCCGCGTCGCCGTCCCCCGCTGAAACCGCAGGTCGACGAGGAGCGAATCCGTGGCGCGCCGCCGCTGGTCCTTCTGGATGACTCCGCTCGAGCACCGCTCGCTCCTGGCGCTCGACGACCTGTATCGCGCGCTGTTCGCGCCGATGGGCCGGGTGCTGCTGTGGACGGCGGCTGCCTCGGGGGTCCTGCTGCTCGGCGGCCTGCACCGGCCGCTCGTGCTCTGCTTCTCCTTCTGCGTCGGCGCCCTGCTCTGCGGCTTTCTCGCCGGAATCGCCTTCCGGCCCCGCGTCGAGCTGACGCGCCGGCTGCCTCCGCCGCCGTGCGCGGGCGAGGAATTCCACTACCCGGTGCTCGTGCGCAACACCGGCCGGCACACCGCCTTCGCCCTGGTCATCGAGGAGCGCGGGCTGCCCGCCGAGGTGCGGCCGGTCGGCCCGCCGCCGCTGGTCGCCCGGCTCGCCCCCGGCGAGAGCGCGCAGGTCACCTTGAAGGTGAAATGCCGCGCCCGTGGCGCCTTCGTCCTGCGCTCGCTTCAAGCGGCGAGCCTGCTGCCCTCGGGGCTGGTCAAGCCGCCGCGGCGCTGTCGGCGCGCGGACCGGCTGCTCGTCTATCCGCGCTTGACGCCGCTCGAGAGCTTCGAGGTCCCCGCCGGCAGCAACTACCAGCCCGGCGGCATCCCCACCGCCTCCCGGGTCGGCGAGTCCTGCGAGATCCTCGGCACCCGCGACTGGCGCGAGGGCGACCAGGTGCGCGACATCCACTGGCCCTCGTTCGCGCGCACCGGGCGGCCTGTCGTCAAGGAGCTGCAGGAGGAGTACTTCGCGCGCCTGGCGATGGTCCTCGATATCGAGTCGCGCTCGCGCAAGGACGACGCGCTCCTCGAGAAGAGCCTGTCGCTCGCCGCCGGGATCGCCGAGGCCCTGGCGCGCCGCGAGCACATCGTGGACCTCTTCGTCGCCGGCCCCCAGGTCTTCCACTTCCAGGCCGGGCGCGCGCTCGCGCACTTCGAGGACATCCTCGAGGTCCTCGCCTGCCTGGAGCCGGGCGACCGGCTCGACCCGGTCGCGCTCGAGGCGGCGCTGCTCCCCGAGGCCCCGCGCCTGTCGGCGGTCATCCTGGTGTTGATGGACTGGGACGCGCGGCGCGCCGCCCTCGTCGAGAAGCTCAAGGCCCACGGCGTGGCGGTCCGCGTGCTCTCGGTGCGACCCGGGCGCCCTGCGTCCGGCCTCGCCCCCGAGGAGCAAGTGGTGGTGGCCGCATGAGCCCGCGCGCCGACGCTCCCGAGAGGCTCGCGCGCCTGATCGAGGCCGGCCCGCTCGCCGCCGGGCTGGTCTTCTACGCCCTCTCCCACGGCCGCGCGCCGCTCGCCCTGCCCGCGGCCGTGGGAGAGGGCGTAGAAGACC
>ENA-UOOR01002846-UOOR01002846.1-fermentation-metagenome-genome-assembly--contig:-NODE-2846-length-16543-cov-5.098678_pt1 | contig 16543 bp, 16 predicted proteins | sample MGYA00245780_ERZ724029 | MGnify/ENA primary metagenome ERZ724029 (study PRJEB28704, sample SAMN03018315) | fermentation metagenome | biome: anthropogenic terrestrial biome; feature: soil; material... | reverse complement strand
GCGCTTAAGGATCCCCATAGTTCCGTATCCCCTACTGAATAGCGGTGATCCAGTGGACTGATGTTCCGAAAAACTTGGCGTTCCAACCCATCATCTCCTTAGGTATAATAGAAATAAGAAAAGAAAAACAAAAGGCGAGTAGGTCACATTGCTGAACCTACCCGCCCGGGCTTTTATCCCTCTAGGGTGTAGCGCTGTATCAGCGCCTGCACCACTTGGACCAGACCTGAAGTATTCAGCGGAACCCTAGGTGCACTTCATGCTATAAAACTTCTGCATTCATAGTAACAAAGCCTTCTTAGATTGTCAACAGCGATTTGCTCCGACAAACCCAGCTAACCCTCGTTCCCGTAATGCAGCATTTTTAGTTGTAATCTTTCCTCTAAGTGTTTGCCGGTACCTACTTAGCTTATCGCTAAGATCCTGATTATTAACCGCTAGAATCTGTGCTGCCAAATAAGCAGCATTACTAGCATTATCGATACCAACCGTAGCAACTGGAATCCCCGGCGGCATCTGAACAATCGAATAGAGAGCATCAGTACCTTGTAAAGGTCCTGCAGCAATCGGCAAACCAATTACCGGCAATACAGTATAAGCAGCTAATACCCCTGGTAAATGAGCAGCTAATCCCGCAGCAGCCACAATTACATTTATCCCTCGTTCTATAGCGGTTGTCCCATATTCGGCCGCTAATTCAGGGCTACGGTGAGCCGAAATAATATCAACCTCATAAGGGATTTCTAAGTCATCCCAAATAGCAAAGGCTTTCTCCACAACTTTTAAGTCGGAATCACTACCTAAGACTACTCCAATTTTCACGCCGTCATCCTCCTTAAACATACCCCTGTAACGCCTTAACCTGTGGTTCTTGTACAGACAGACGAGCAGCTTCTAAAGCAGCTACAACAGTATCCAGTGAAGTAAAACAAGGGATTCCCAATTCAGCACAGCGCCGCCGTAAACGGAAACCAAAGCGTTCTGGGGTACGACCTCGAGTAGTAGTATTCACGACCAGACCGACCTCTCCCTGCCTTAATAAAGACATTACTGGACTAGTCGGTCCTACCTCTTTGGGCACCTCCGTAACCGCTACCCCTCTCTCTTGTAACCAGCTAGCGGTCCCTGGTGTTGCTAAAAACTGGTACCCTAAACCCTGTAGTTCGCTTACTACTAAGCCTAATTCTGGCTTACCCATATCTCCAACCGACAATAAGACTGTTTTGGGGCCTCGACGAAGATCTAACCCTGCGGCTAAAAGTCCCTTATTCAGAGCGGTATGGTAATCCTCAGCTACCCCTAACACCTCACCGGTTGACTTCATTTCTGGGCCTAAAGATGTTTCTACATCAATTAGCTTATTAAAGGAAAACACAGGCACCTTGACCGCATAAAAATGACTTTCCGGCCAGTAGCCAGGGGTATATCCCTGTTCAACTAAGCTTTTTCCAAGAATGGCTTCAGTAGCAACCTTGACCATAGGAACACCGGTAACCTTAGATAGATAGGGTACTGTTCGGCTCGCTCGTGGGTTAACTTCTATGATATAGAGTTTTTCTTCATGCACTACATATTGAATATTGAGTAATCCACGGACTTGTAGTTCATTAGCGATCCGTCTTGTATAATCTAATACCTGTTTTTTAATTTCTTCCGATATAGTTCGGGAAGGATAGACAGCAATACTATCGCCAGAATGGACCCCGGCCCGTTCAACATGCTCCATTATCCCGGGGATCAAAATCTCTGTCCCGTCACAAATGGCATCTACTTCAATTTCCCGACCTTCAAGATATTTATCGATTAATACCGGATGGTGCGGGGAAACCTGAACCGCTCCAGACATGTACTTCAGCAGATCGTTTTCGGCATAAACAATCTCCATTGCTCGACCGCCTAAGACGTAGGAGGGACGTACTAAAACCGGGTAACCAATTTTAGTTGCCACATCTACAGCTTCGACTACAGACCGTGCTGTTCCCCCTTGTGGTCGAGGAATGTCTAGTTTAGTTAGGAGTTGGTCAAAGCGTTCCCGATCTTCAGCCTGATCAATGGCATCGACACTGGTACCTAAAATACGTACCCCTGCTTGTTGCAAAGGTAGAGCCAAATTAATTGCTGTTTGGCCTCCAAATTGAACGATGACCCCTTCTGGATTTTCTTTATCTAAAACATTAAGAACATCTTCCAAGCTCAACGGTTCAAAGTATAATCGATCAGAAGTATCGAAGTCGGTGCTCACCGTTTCTGGATTATTATTAATAATATAGGCCGCATAACCAGCCTCTCTTAAAGCCCAAACCGAGTGAACACTACAATAATCAAATTCAATGCCTTGACCAATACGAATTGGTCCAGAGCCAAGAACAACTATTTTAGGCTCTGTAGAAACAGGTGCCTCATCCTCAGATTCGTAAGTTGAATAATAATATGGGGTCGAGGCTGCAAACTCTCCAGCACATGTATCAACCATCTTGTAAACAGGTTGAATCTGGAGTTGCTGTCGCTGGGCCCTAATGGCTTCTGGCTTTTCCCCAACTAAACGGGCCAGTTCTACATCGGCAAACCCCAATTGCTTCGCTTCTTTCAAGAGCTTAATCCAATCTGGGCCGCTCTTTGCCGCTAGTAATCTCGCTTCCATATCTACAATCCGCCAAATTCCAATAAGGAAAAACTGGTTAATCGCTGTCAGCTCGTGAATCTGTTGAACGGTTACCCCTCGACGCATTAACTCAGCAATAGCATAGAACCGTAGATGATTAGGATGACGGCAAACCGCTTCTAACTGATTTTGTTCCCAGGTTTCCATTTCCGGTAAATACAACCCTTGCCCATCTATTTCCAGAGAACGGAGCGCCTTAAGTAAGGCCGCTTCTAAAGAACGATCAATAGCCATAACCTCACCGGTTGCCTTCATCTGAGTACCAAGACTACTATCTGCTTTGGTAAATTTGTCAAAAGGCCAACGCGGCCACTTAACTACAACATAATCTAGGCTCGGCTCAAAACAGGCTGAGGTACTCTGAGTAACAGGGTTAACAATCTCATCTAACCGAAGGCCAACACTAACTTTAGTTGAAACTTTAGCAATCGGGTAACCAGTAGCTTTCGAAGCTAAAGCTGAAGATCGACTAACCCGAGGATTTACTTCAATCAAGTAATATTCATGAGATGTAGGATGTAAGGCAAATTGAACATTACAGCCACCCTCAATCCCTAATGTGCGAATAATTTTGAGTGCAGCGGTTCGTAATAGTTGGTGTTCATGAGCGCTTAAAGTCAAAGCCGGGGCAACTACTACCGAATCCCCGGTATGAATCCCTACCGGATCGATGTTTTCCATGCTACAAACAATAATGCAATTGTCCGCAGCGTCCCGTAATACCTCAAACTCGATTTCTTTCCAGCCGGCTACACTCTTTTCGATTAGGACCTGATGAATCGGGCTATAAAGAAGGCCTTTTTCTGTAATTTCAGCTAACTCGCCGGCGGTCTCGGCCATGCCCCCACCGGTTCCCCCTAAGGTATAGGCCGGTCGAACAATCAAGGGAAAACCAACCTGCTCTCCAAAGGCTAGCGCCTCCGAAACTGTAGAGACAATCATTGACGGTGGTACAGGTTCACCGATCTCTTCCATTGTTTGTTTGAAAAGCTCCCGGTCCTCGGCCTTTTTTATTGCTGCCAGGGAAGTACCTAAAAGTTTAACCCCATATTTATCTAGGACGCCATTCTCTGCTAATTCTACCGCCATATTTAGGCCCACTTGCCCGCCTAAAGTTGGAATTAAACCATCGGGTTTCTCTTCCTTTATTACTTTTGTTGCATACTCTAAAGTCAGAGGTTCTAAATAAACCCGATCAGCGATATGCAAATCAGTCATAATCGTAGCCGGATTACTGTTAATTAAAATAACCTCTAACCCTTCTTCTTTAAGGGCCCGACACGCTTGAGTCCCAGCGTAATCGAACTCGGCAGCCTGCCCGATAATAATTGGGCCAGAGCCGATAACCAATACTTTTTTTAAGTCCTTATCTCTAGGCATGCTTTCCTGCTTCCTCCTCCAACCTTTAACCGGCTTTAGCCTGACCTTTTTCGTGCCAAAATTGGCTGAACAGGGAAGCCGCATCCTGAAAACCAAAACTAAGTTCTGGCTGATATTGGACACCAGCTACCGGTAGATACTGGTGAGCCAGACCCTCTATGGTACCATCATTGAGGTTACGATGAGTTACATAGAGCCCGGTCCCAACTAAGCTCTCTTCTTCTACAGCGTACCCATGGTTTTGCATAGTAATTAGAATTTTGTTAGTTTTTAACGCCCGAACCGACTGGTTCATCCCATGGTGACCTAGTTTTAATTTGGTCGTCTGGCCACCAAGAGCAAGAGCAATAATCAACTGTCCTAAACAGATCCCAAAGATTGGTACTTTCCCTACCAGATTACGGACTAGTGTAATCGGTCCCTCCTGTAAGCGAGGGTTACCTGGGCCATTAGATAGGATCACTCCATCTACATCTAAACGTAATATCTCCTTAACATCAACATTAGCCGGAAAAACACTAACCGCATATCCCTGGGCTAAAAAAGCCTCGAGGATACTATTTTTTAACCCTAGGTCAACAATAGCAATATGTCCTTTAGAGCGTGTTGGAGCATAAAAAGTCGGTTGCGAACAGGTCACTTCCTTAACCCAATTGATCTGATCGTAACTAGGGGTTTCCGCTATCTTATCTAATAACTCAGTTACAGTGCAGTCTGCTGCCGGTCCAATAGCAGCTGGCATTGAACCAAATTGATGCAGATGCCGAGTCAAAGCTCGGGTATCAATACCAGTAAGAACGGGAACAGCGGGTTGATAACTAGAAAATTGCTTAGGCTTCCGCAATTCCTTAACCACTATTCCCTGAGCACAAACACCTTTAGATTCGGCCTTGAGCGGATTATCTTCATAAGTACCTAAAAGAGGATAAGTCATTACTACCAGTTGTCCAGCATGCCCAGGATCGGTTAAGATTTCTTGTCCTCCAGCCATGCTAGTATTAAAGACCAACTCGCCAACGGTAACTGGAGCCAACCTACCAGACAATTTTCCCTGGTAAACCGTGCCATCCGCTAATACCAAAATCCCTTTAGACCCCATCTGCTTATTCACCTCTTTTGCCCAGTAACATAACCAATTTTAACACTAACTGTATAATTATTCAATAATATTGTATAATTATTATTGAGTTTTGCTCCTCTGTTATTAACAAGCCCTCCGTCTAAGGAGGGCCCAGCCACTAAACGTTTTCTGGTAAAAGCTTGTTCAAAGCAATTCCTAAAACTGCTGCTAAAGCCATTCCTGAGAGCCCAAAGAGCTCTACCCCACTTAAGCCGAAAATTAAAATTATGGCCGAGATTATCAGATTGCGGGAATTGGAGAAGTCTACCTTTTCTGATACTGTCCGCATACCAATTGAAGCAATCATACCAAAGAGCAATATACAAATTCCACCCATCACTGACTGGGGGATGGTCCGAATTATCGCTCCGAGCTTACCAATAAAGCTTAAAACGATAGCAAAGATAGCCGCATAACGAAGAATCTTGGGACTGTAAACTTTAGTTAAGGCTAAAACGCCGGTATTCTCACTATAAGTAGTATTAGCAGGTCCCCCGAGGAGAGCCGCAGTGATAGTAGCAACCCCGTCGCCAAGCATAGTCCGATGGAGACCAGGATTGACAAAAAAGTCCTTTTGCACAACAGCTCCATTGGTCATAATATCCCCGATATGCTCCATCATGGTGACTATAGCAACAGGAGCAATCACTGCTATAGCTGCCCAACTAAATTTGGGTAACATAAAGTCTGGCGCTGCTAGCCACTGGGCCTGGGCAATAGCTGTAAAGTCCACTATACCCAGAATCAAGCTCGCTAGATAACCGACAATTACACCGATTAAAATCGGGATCATCTGAAAGAAACCCTTCATGAAAACCGAAGTAATAATAACTGTAATTAGCACGATTCCGGCGACTATCCAGTTCGTGCTGGCCATATCAATAGCTACAGGTGCTAAAGTTAAGCCGATAACCATAATAACCGGACCGGTAACTGCCGGTGGGAAAAATTTTCGTACCTTTTCCACGCCTACTAACTTAATAAGCGCAGACATAACTACGTAGACTAGTCCAGCAACGATAATTCCTCCAGTAGCATAAGGAAGACCAAAGCTTTCCTTTACCGCTAATATAGGAGCAATAAAGGCAAAAGAGCTACCTAGAAAAACGGGGACAATACCTTTAGTTAGCAAGTGGAAAATCAAGGTGCCTAAACCAGCTGTAAATAAAGCCACAGTCGGACTAAGCCCAGTTAAAAATGGTACTAGTACTGTGGCACCAAACATAGCAATAGTGTGCTGCAGTGCTAAAAGTAACTCTCGTTGCCAACCGATATTACTACCTGGTAAAATGTTTTCACTCATTGAGGGTTCCTCCTAATTTAACGATTTTCTAAAATAATAACTTGCTCTGCTCCATCGGTTTCGGTTAACTGCACACTGATAATTTCCTGTTGGGAAGTAGGAACATTTTTCCCTACATAATCAGGTCTAATAGGCAACTCCCGGTGTCCCCGATCAATCAAAACAGCTAGTTGAATCGTTGTCGGGCGTCCTAAATCAATTAAAGCATCCATTGCTGCCCGGGTAGTACGCCCAGTAAAAATAACATCGTCAACTAAAACTACATTTTTGGAATCGATTGAGAATGGTAATTGAGGTTTACTAACTACTGGTTGAACTGTTAAAGTAGTCAAGTCATCGCGGTACCAAGTAATGTCTAACTCTCCAACCGGCGGATGTAAGCCTTCGAACGACTCAATTAGCTTGGCAATTCGCTGAGCTATAGGCACACCTCTAGTTTTGATACCGACTAATATTACGTCCTCAACGCCCTTATTTCGCTCGACGATTTCGTGGGCTATACGGGTCAAAGAACGACGCAACCGGTCACTATCCATTACCTGAACTTTAATTTCGGTAGAATCCATGGCGATTAATCCACCTCCGGCAAAACTAAAAAACCTTCCAGCCTGTGGCTAGAAGGTTCCGCAATACCGTCCCTAAAAAAGAGCGCACTTTCGCCCTTCTCCCTTGCTAGCCTCACAGGACTAAATTAAAGGGAATTTCATATGTATTTTCTTGTAGTTTAGCAGTCTAGTCCCCAGTTGTCAATAGCCAAACGGGAATAGTCTATATTTTCTCCACCTAACCTCTGCCACGCCTGTTCAAAATCGACAGGAAGGGGAGCAAAGAAGTCTAAAACTTCTTGAGTTCGAGGGTGAACCAAGCGTAGACGACACGCATGTAGGGCTTGCCCAGCTAGTTCTAACTCCAAACCAGAACCGTAAACCGGATCGGCTACCACCGGAAGACCAACATGGGCTAAATGAACCCTAATCTGATGGGTTCGTCCAGTCTGCAATTTTAGCTGAAGCAAAGCATGTCGCGGCAATAATTTAACAACCCGGTACCATGTAACCGCCGGTCTCCCCTGGGGAACTACAGCCATCTTCTTTCGATTAACCCTATGGCGACCAATTGGAGCATCAATTAGCCCTTCCGGTGCCTTTGGCTGGTTATGGGTCAAAGCTAAGTACCAACGGTGAATATCTCTAGATTTTAGTGCTCGCGCTAAAGCCAGATGGGTCGCGTCATTCTTCGCTACTACCAACAATCCGGTAGTATCTTTGTCTAAGCGATGAACAATCCCTGGACGTAGTTCCCCACCGATACCTGAAAGATCTGAACAATGGTAGAGTAAGGCATTAACCAGCGTCTCTTGGTGATGGCCCGCTCCAGGATGAACGACGAGCCCCCGTGGTTTATTAATAATTAATAAATCTTTATCCTCATAAACAGTTTCTAACTGGATCTCCTGGGGTATTAACTGAATTTCTACGGGGGGAGAAATTATCACCGTTACTCGGTCACTCGCAGCCACCCGATAGCTAGGTCTAACTGGATGACCATTTACGGTAACTAGTCCTTTACTGATCGCTTTTTCCGCAAAGGAACGGGAAGGAACATCCGGCAGACTACCTACAAACTTATCTAAACGCATCCCTGCACAACCTGGCTCTACGCATACCTCAATTTGCCGCGTTTCATCGGTACTCACTTGCTTACTCCTGGTAGATCTGTAGTCAATTGATGCCTACGCTCAGCAAGAATAAGCCAGACTATGCCCACTAGAGCTATAACTATACTGGCCACTTGAGCCATAGAAAACGGTCCCATAAAAACAGGAACCTCCCGAAAAAACTCAATAACAAACCGAACTAAAGAATACAATACGGTAAACAGGACCAGCAAGTAGCCGGAAAAATGCCGATGCCGTTCTTGACTGACGAGGTAAAAAAATACTACTAACATAGCCAGTGATTCATAAAGCTGAGTAGGGTGTCGCGGTAGATCATGTAAAAAAGAAGAGTCAAAGGCCCACGGTACAGCTGTTGGTAAGCCATAACAACAGCCATTTAACAGGCAGCCGATACGAGCCAAAGCAACGCCTAAAGCAAAAGCCGGGGCCACTATATCAGCAACCGGACCTAAAGGTAAGTTCTGTCGCCGAATATACCAAACCCCAACAATAATCGCCGCAATCGCACCGCCATGGAAGGATAAACCTCCTTCAGGCAGATTAAATATGGCTAACGGTCTCGTTGAATAGTACTCCCAGCCAATAGCGACATACATTAGCCTGGCTCCAACAATTGCAGCTACAGCTAGTAAGATAGCAAAGTCAGCTAACCGTTCCGGCGCTAAACCCAATTTCCTACTTTTGCGTAAAATTAAAAAATATCCGGCCACAAAAGCCAACGCTAACATGGTGCCGTAACTATAAATAGCTATATTACCAAACTCAAATAAAATTGGTTTCACCGCTCCGCCTCCCGCTCCACTACAACTAACAAATCGATGATAATTAAAATAACGCCAACTACAATAGCTAAATCTGCAAGGTTAAAAATACCTGGCCAGAAGTTTAAATCAAACATATCAATAACATAGCCAAACCTAACTCGATCAATCAGATTACCTAAAGCGCCAGCTAACCCCAGACTCAATCCGGTTCGCAACATTTTTTTGTTTTTCGGTAGCTGCGGATAAACATAGATAATAGTACTAATTGCTACTATAGTTATAATCACTAAAAATTCAGTTTTTCGCGAAAGCAATCCAAAGGCAGCACCAGAATTACGGAGGTACGTTAAGTTAAGTACCCCGGGGATCAGCACTATCGACCAACCGGGGACTAATTTAGTTCGAATATACGTTTTTAAAGCCTGATCAGCTAAGAGTAAAACAACAATAAGCCAGTACCGGATCAAATTCCCCATCCTTAACAGTTTGTACCATCATTTTAGCATCGATTATTCCAAAGCACAACCCTAACTACGTCCACCACGGAACCGTTGCTTATGGGGTTTTCGTTCTAAATTACGGGCTGGTTCTTCGGCGGTATCAATAATCGCATCAGTCCCCTCAACAATACCGATATCTTCATCAGCGTTAATATAGGTTTCATCATAACCAATAGCATCAGGGATATCTTGGGGAGAATTGGCGGTCCCATACCGAGCTACCGCTTGCCAGGTATCCTCGCCAATATCCCAAAAAGTTCGAACAAAGGGTGGAGACAATATTTCCTCTTCAACAGGGCGTTGTTCACTGCTCCGGGTAAACTCATCATCAGCGTGTTCTACACACGTACTAGCATATGGAACCGCCTCTAAACGTTTTTGGGGAATATTATTGCCACAAACTGAACAAATTCCATAGGTACCAGCTTCTATTTTAGCCAAGGCCTCCTCAATCTGCTGGTGTAAAATCCGCAGGTTATCAATTAACCCCAAGTCTTTTTCTCGCTCAAAAGTTTCATTACCAAGATCAGAGGTATGGTTGTCATAAGCCGAAAGCTCACCGACAGATTCTGTCAGGCTATTTTCACTTAAAGCAGAGCTTAAAGTATCTACTTGGCTCGAAATCCGTTCTTTTTCTTTAAGTAAAGTCTTTTTAAAATCAACAATCTGCTGCTGAGTAAGCAAGGCGCGTGACCTCCTTAACAAAAGTCACCTGTAGCTCTCTAGCTGCCCCTGGACCAATTGAACCAATTCCGCAATAAAAGTTCCGATTATAGGAAGATTGAGCCGCGCTAAATAACCTAAAAAGTATAAAACCAGCGCCGCAATTAAACTAAAACCGACCGCAAAACCAAAGCCTCTGGCTAAACCATTAAAAAAGTTAACCATTAGCATCCGTGAAGGGTTTCGAAGAAACTCCACATACTCGGCAATACCGGCTTTCTCCAAATGCTGACTAAAATCCGCCAGTTTGTCAGAGAATTGAGCCAGGGTTTTACGGTCGGCTGGGTCCATGGGAACATAACCTCCAGGCACCCTATAGCCTACCCATTTTACTGCTTACTCATTTAATTCGCTTAGTACCTGGGCACAACGGGAACAGACGTCAATCACTTTCTGATGCCCAACCTCCTCAGAATAGATCCAACAACGTGCACATTTTTCACCGCTAGCCGGCTTTACCTCTATAGTCAAATCTAACTCATCGGCACTATGAGACCCTGGCGCTGGGGTAGCTCCAAAAGATGCTAATTCAACTTGGGAGACAATAAAAATCATGGCTAAATCAGCCGCATAGTCTTGGAGAAAAGCATAGAGGTCTGCATCCTTTGTATACAAGATAACCTTTGCTTCTAAACTATTTCCAACAAGCTTAGCAGCCCGCACCTTCTCTATAGCCTTGGTCACTTCTTCACGAATATGTAGAAGCTTATTCCAACGTTGAGCTAATTCATTGTCTAAATATTTTACTTTGACTTCTGGCCAAGAAGTCAACTGGACACTTTCCGGCTTATTAGAAACAGCTGGCAGATACTGCCACATTTCTTCGGCGGTATGTACTAACACCGGATTAATAATCCGAACTAGAACGTTACTAATTTCATAAAGCACAGTTTGAGCCGAACGCCGGGCTAAACTATTTGGTGCACTAGTATAGAGCCGATCCTTAATTACATCAAGGTAAAAAGCGCCTAAATCTAAAGCGGTATAATTATGAACCGTATGGTAGAAAGCATGAAACTGGTAGTTATCAAAATCCTCTGTTAACTTTTGGATTACCTCTTGTAAACGATGCAGCGCATACCGGTCAATCTCCATTAACTGACTATAGGGAACTTGGTCGGATTCTGGATCAAAATCCTTAAGATTACCTAAAATAAACCGGCCGGTATTACGGATACGACGGTAGACTTCAGACATCTGCCTTAAAATATTATCTGAAACCCTAATATCATCGGTATAATCTGCTGAAGAAACCCACAAACGTAAAATATCGGTACCATACTGTTTAATTACTTTGTCTGGATTAACTACATTACCCAGGGATTTAGACATTTTACGTCCCTGTTCATCAACTATAAAGCCATGAGTAAGAACCCCTTTATATGGAGCTTTCTCCGTGATAGCTACTGACGTTAACAATGACGATTGGAACCAACCTCGATGCTGATCACTACCCTCTAAATAAAGATCAGCCGGCCACTGCAAATCTGGCCATTGGGTTAAAACTGCCTGGTGGCTTGAGCCTGAATCAAACCAAACATCCATAATATCTGTTTCTTTACGAAACTTAGCTGCACCACACCGGGGACAAGTAAAGCCTGGTGGTAGAATTTCAGCTGCTTCGTATTTGAACCAAGCATCAGAACCTTCCTTCCGGAAAAGTTCCTGGACGGCAGCTAAGCTTTCTGCCGACATAATATCTTGGCCACACTCCTCACAGTAGAAGACCGGTATAGGAACACCCCAAACCCGTTGCCGAGAAATACACCAATCCCGACGCTCACGAACCATGTTTGCCATCCTGTTTTCACCCCAACCAGGAATCCATTTGACATTAGCAATAGCGTCTAAAGCCGCTTCTCGGAACCCATCAATGGAGGCAAACCACTGCTCAGTAGCCCGGAAAATCACCGGCTTTTTACAACGCCAACAGTGGGGAAATTGGTGCTGAATCAAACTTTGCTTTAACAAAGCTCCTGCCGCCACCAAATCTTTAATCACAGCTTTATTACCCTCTTCCAAGTCCAACCCAGAATACTGACCAGCTTCAGCGGTAAAATGGCCACTGGCATCTACCGGGGTTAAGACCGGTAAGTCATATTCAAGACCGACCTGAAAGTCTTCTTCACCATGGCCTGGAGCTGTATGAACACAACCGGTACCCTGATCCAAGGTGACATGACTCCCTAAGATTACCAAAGACTCCCGATCAAGAAGCGGATGGCGACAGACAGCCCGCTCTAACTCTTGACCCTTAAATTTGTGTTGAATAGTATACTCTTCCCAACCTAACTCCTGGGACAACTTCCCTAATAATTCAGCTGCTACCACATATTTCTCTTGATTCACCTGAACCAAAACATAATCAAAATCCGGGTGAAGAGAGATTGCCAAGTTAGCAGGCAGTGTCCACGGGGTTGTCGTCCAAATTACCACATAAGTAGCAGCAACATCCCCGCCAAACAATTTTTTATCATCAACTAACGGAAACTTAACGTAAATTGAAGGAGATTTTTTATCCCCATATTCAATTTCCGCTTCCGCTAAGGCTGTTTCACATGAAGAGCACCAATAGACCGGTTTTTTACCCCGATAAATGTAACCTTTTAACGCCATCTTGCCAAAAACCTCAATCTGTTTGGCCTCATATTCAGGGGTTAATGTGAGGTAAGAATCGTCCCAATTACCCCAAACCCCCATCCTCTTCAGTTCGTCTTTTTGAATATCAACAAATTCTAGAGCATAATCCCGGCATTTAGCCCGAAAATCTAAAGGATCGGCGCTACGCCGATTTAAACCTAAATCTTTAATCGCCCTAGTCTCAATAGGGAGCCCGTGAGTATCCCAACCGTGAATATATGGGGTAAAGTAACCCCGCATCGACTTGTACTTAACAATCATATCTTTAAGAATTTTATTTAAAGCATGCCCAATATGTAGATGCCCGTTAGCATAGGGAGGCCCATCATGTAAAATCCATTTGGGATATTTTTTCTCCTTTGCTGCCACCTGAACTTTTTGATAGATCTGTTCCTTCTCCCAGTACGCCTCAATCTCCGGTTCTTTTTTCGGTAAATTCCCTCGCATCGGGAAATCAGTTTTAGGCAAATTTAGTGTTTCTGAATAGTTGGTCTTTTCCGCTTCACTCATACAGAGCACCTCCAAAATAATAAATACTCTCGCCCCCAAAAAACAGGGACGAGAGTATCACCCGTGGTACCACCCTAATTGAATAGACGCATCGTCTAGTCCACTCTGAGCTAAATAACGGTAGCTACCCGTAAGGCCTACTAATCCGGTCAGACTTTCAGCACCTCACTCCGGGATGATCTTCATAACGGTTCATCCGCCGAATTTCCACCGTCTTCGGCTCTCTATAGTTAGAATCCGTTATTACTCTTCCCATCATAGCATTTCAAAAGTTATTGAAAAAAATTATACTACATTAATCAAAAACCAGTCAAGTAACTACTGGTCCCTAGTATCCGGGTTAAGAACAACATTGGCCTCAGCAACTTCGTCATCATCATGAGTTTTTAAGATATGAACAAAGGTTTGTAACATAGTCTTGAACTGTTCTTTAAACATACGCCGCTGCTGTTTTAACTCTTCCAACCGGATTTTCTCCCTAGCTACCTGTTGCTGAGCCTGGGCTATTAATTCATTAGCCCTACGTTGGGCATCTGCAATAATTTCGTTGCTCCGAGCCAAAGTATCTTCGGTAACCCCACCCCCAGCAATCGGTTGAACAAATACACTTGATGGCGGAGTTAGTGTTGGCTGAGCTGAACCTATTTTTTCTATCTGTTCTTTAAGCTCTAAATTTTCTCGATATAATTGTTCATATTCCAGGAAGACCCGGTCTAAAAAATCATCTACCTCTTGTTCGTTATATCCCCGCCAAGCACGGTGAAAAGCAGCATTCTGAATATCTAACGGTGTTAACATACAGAGTCCCCCTTTAGTAATATCTCTCCATCTCTATAAAAATGCGATCTTTTTTTGTCCGACCGCCAACAGTAACTAACACTACTCGCCCCTTACCCCCTAAAGAGATAATGTCCCCTTCTTTAACTAATTGAGCAGGGGATTTAGCTGGACTACCGTTCACTCTAACCCGAAGACTTTTAATCTCTCGTGCCATCCATGAACGGCTTTTCCCAAAGCCAGCAGCCGCTACAGCATCTAAACGCAGAGCTGCTACAGTGGCCTTCACCAGCTTCTTGCGTTCTACCCCTACCGAAAGATCTTGCAATGCTATAATTACAGCCTGAGCTGGGTAACGGCTTACTGAAATTAAATTTTGGACAATCACTGGGGCAAGAGCGGTAACTACTACCACTTCCCCACCGTTATCCGTACGAACAATATCGCCTACATAACGTCTGTTCAACCCTAAACCCAGCACGGCCCCCTGTAGATCACGTTGGCTAAGCTCTTCAACCTGAGGACCGGTCCTGACTTGAATTTCCAAAGCCACCAGGTCAGCTTTGTCGTCTAAAGCTACCTGTGCTGGCCCGACTACCATCTGTTTCCGTTCTGCTCTAGGAAATCCACCGGTAAAAATATAATTAACCTGGGGAAAGCGGCGCATTATCTGAGCTACTAAATCCTGCTCAGATAAGGTAAGGAACCAGGAAACTTCAACACTCTGCCGTTCTAAGGTTTTTTCAATCAAATCAAGAATATGACCGGCTACTTCTTTTTCACTCTCAGTAGCTAGAGCCCGTAAAATTTCTTGGCGCATTATTTACCTTCCTTAAAACATGATCCGATATAAAAATCGGACTACGATCTGCTGGACAATCTGAACTACGATCAAAGCTACTAGTGGACTAAAATCAATACCACCCGTAGGTGGTAGATACCTCCGTAGCCAGCGCAAAAGCGGCTCCGTCATATCGTAAACAAAACGAACCACCACATGGTTAGACATAGGAGCTACCCAGGAAATAATGACCCGGGCCAAAATTAGCCAGGAGTATACTTGAAACAGGCTATTTACTAAAGATAATAAATTCATTTAGTCACCCTTCCCCAATAGTCGTGAAACCTCAGTTGCACGGTGCACAGCATCAAAGACTAACCCTCGAAAACCACCAGATTCTAATGCCGCTAACGCTGCAATAGTAGTACCACCAGGGGTAGTTACCGCATCCTTTAATTGAGCAGGATGCCCCCCGCTCTCTTTCACTAGGCGTGCCGAACCAATAACCGTCTCTAATGTTAGTTTTCTGGCTACATCCCTAGACAAACCTTCCCTTACTCCAGCGTCAATAAGGGCCTCTATAAATAAATAGACATAAGCCGGCCCGCTACCGCTTAAACCAGTAACGGCATCTAAACTATTTTCGGGGACCGCAACTACTGACCCCAATTGACCAAGAACTTTACTGGCTAACTGTAGATGCTTTTCTGTGGCGCTACTTCCATGAGCTAGTGCTGTAATTCCAGCACCTATCAGAGCCGGGGTATTAGGCATGCCCCGCACTACTGGAGTTTGAGGGGGTAAAAACTCTTCCAAAGTAGCCAAGCGTACCCCTGCTGCAATAGAAATTAGAGTAGCCTCCGGTGGCAATGTCGCTCTAATTTCAGTTAATACTGTCGGAATCACCCAAGGTTTAACCGCTAAAACAACTACTTCAGCGTCTGCCACAGCCGCCTGAGCCGAAGTATCTGTAGCAATACCTAACTCTAAATGTAGTGCTTTTAACCGTACCTCATCTATATCCACCGCCACTAGACGGGCGGCTTGCTCTGATCCTTGGGCCGCCAAACCTTTGAGTAGCGCACCGCCCATGACACCGGTACCAATAACTACGATTTTACCTGGCACTTGCTAAACCCTCCCCTACTTGTTCAACCAATTTAACTCGGGGTCTAAACTCAATAGATCGATATCTGCAGCAATATCTACTCCTGGGGGAGTAAGTAAAAAAATTGCTTCTTCAATTCTAGCAATTTTGCCATCTAAAGCAAAGACCACACCGCACAACAAATCTAAAAGACGCTGAGCCAGATTAGGTTCGGCATATCGTAAATTCACAACTATCGGTATCTCTTGACGTAAGCTATCCACAATTTCCGGAATCTGATCCAATTCAGATAATTCACAGAGCACGATCTTACTTATTCCGTCACGGGCCACAGTTTTATTAGCCGGGAAGGTAATCAGCCGCCCTTTGGTAGTTTTAGGCGTCAATTTACTGCGAACCGGAGGGGGGGCTTCGCTCACTCGGCGAGGAAAAGTCTCCTCTTCCATATAATCCTCCTCGTCGACACCCATCAGATTAAGTATCTTATCCAAAAAGCTAACCATATCCGCGTCCCCTCCGCTAAGGTCTAGGCCCAAATATGCCCCGACCAATTCTAACTAAGTTAGAGCCTTCGGCAATGGCCACCTCAAAATCATC
>ENA-UOOR01002845-UOOR01002845.1-fermentation-metagenome-genome-assembly--contig:-NODE-2845-length-16548-cov-4.676166_pt1 | contig 16548 bp, 15 predicted proteins | sample MGYA00245780_ERZ724029 | MGnify/ENA primary metagenome ERZ724029 (study PRJEB28704, sample SAMN03018315) | fermentation metagenome | biome: anthropogenic terrestrial biome; feature: soil; material... | reverse complement strand
CAGCTGAATTTGATAATGTATTAGATAAATTGGCAGCTGTACAAAGAATGGATCCGGTGTTGTTCAAGAGAATACTGATGATGGGTAAATCTAAGCTTTTATTTTCCGAGTATGAAAATATTAAAGCCTCCATGGAATGGCAGATGTAGGGGATAAAGATTAATATGGGTACTATGGATCGCGTGACCAAAGTATTTAACTCTTCCGATGAAATTCTTTTTGATGATTCTTCCAAATTTATAATCATGAGTGATTGCCATAGAGGAGATGGAAATTGGAATGATAACTTTGCTAAAAACCAAAATATCTATTTTGCTGCCTTAAATCACTATTTTAATCAGGGATATACCTATATAGAACTTGGTGATGGTGATGAGCTTTGGGAAGTATCAAAGTTCTCCGAAATTATTAGAGAACATAGTGATGCATTTTGGATTATGTCTCAATTTTACAAACATGGAAGATTTCTTATGGTTTATGGTAATCATGATATGGTAAAGAAAAACAAAGATTATGTAGCTAAAAATCTATATAAATTCTATAGCGAAAGAGAAAACAAATATATACCTTTATTTGAAGATATAAAGGTGCATGAAGGTCTTATACTTAAATACAAGAATACTAATGACAAGATATTTCTACTACATGGTCATCAGGTTGATTTTCTTAACTATGATCTTTGGAAAGTGTCTAGATTTTTAGTAAGATATCTATGGTCTCCTTTAGAATTTTTGGGAGTCAATGATACTACTCGAACAGCTAAGAATAATAAGAAAAGAACTTCTACAGCAAAGAAACTGACAGAATGGGTAATAAAAGAAAATCAAATGCTAATAGCAGGTCATAATCACAGACCTATGTTCCCGGAAATTGGGGCGCCACGTTATTTTAATGATGGAAGTGCGGTTCATCCTAGATGTATAACAGGCATAGAAATTGTAAGTGGAAGCATCATGCTTATTAAATGGAGTATTAAGACAGATAATCATGGTATGCTTCATGTAGCAAAGGATATATTGGAAGGACCAAGAAAGATAGGGGAATATTTTGCTTCGCTGCATTGACAAAATAGGTGCTTGTCTTTACAATGGATATAAGGTCATCAATTACAAGAGAGGTAATGATAAATGAATCCGTTAAAGAAAACGATTACAACAAAAAATGCACCTAATCCGGCAGGACCATATTCCCAAGCTGTAGTTGCAGATAAATTTGTCTTTGTAGCAGGTCAAACTCCAAGAGATCCGCAGACAGGTGCTGTAAGCGATAATATAAAGGAGCAGACTCGGCAAACAATAAAAAATGTTGAAGCAATACTTATAGAATCTGGATCATCTCTTGAAAATATAGTAAGAGTAGATGTATTTTTATCAGATTTAGAATATTTCAATGAAATGAATGAAGTATATAAGGAAATGATTCCAGGACCTTTCCCTGCAAGGACTACGGTAGGAACCATGTTAAGAGGGATAATGGTTGAAATAGAAGTAATAGCTTTAATTAATGATGCTAGGTAATAACTAAACATTCACTATATTTAGCCTATAGTTAGAGTCCGTCCAACTCTAATTATAGGTACTTTTTTATATAATTAGTATTGAGTCATCGGGTGTTACTCTTCACAGTCAACCGATTGTTATCGCATACATTCTTGTCATCCTGAGTTTTACAGTATGATTACAGCTTTCGAAGGATCCCGGTTTTAGACCCGAGATTCTTCACCTGTGGTTCAGAATGACACTAGCAGACGCCCGTATAAAATCTACTATGAATAGTAATCATCGGGTCATATTGGTTAATTTTAAAATCAAAAAATTATTTACAAACTTAAATAAATAATGTATAATTTTATTTACATAAATGTGGAAGCGCTTACATAGTTTTTAAAACGGCTTTCTTACGAAGGAGTGATAGATTGAGTAGTAATATCTATGATGTAGCAAAGCTTTCAAATAAATCAATAGCAACAGTATCCAGAGTTATAAACGGAAGTGGTTATGTAAGTGAAAATACAAAAAAGGATGTATTAGAAGCAGTTAAAAAATTAAATTATAATCCTAATCAGATTGCTATTTCACTAACTACGAAAAAAACATCTACCCTTGGACTTTTAATTCCTGATATAACTAATTCTTATTTTGGTGAGCTCATTAGGCATATCGAGTCAAGAGCGAATGATTATGGATTTCAAATATTTTTATGTAATTATGAGGGAAATAGAGAAAAGGTATGGAAGTATATCCAAAATATGATGGCTAAGAGTGTGGATGCTATAATATTTACAGTTCCTAAGGAAAATGGTGATATTTTAGATAGGCTAAAGGATGTTGCCCCAAATATGCCTGTTATTCAAATTGGTTGCAGCAACGCTGATGAAAAAAATATATATAATGTGACCATTGATTATGAGTATGGGGGTTATATTGCTACCAAATATTTACTGGAACTGGGACATAGAGACATTTGCTTTATAGCCGGATTAGATATTTCATATGTAACTAGGAAGAGACTTGAAGGATATAAACGTGCCTTAAAAGACTATAATGTTGAATTTATTGAAGATAGAGTTATTTATGGGGAATATAGTTTAGAACATGGCTATTTTTCACTTAAGCAGCTTATACAGGATAACAATATACCAACAGCAGTTTTGGCAGGTAATGACAAGATAGCTATCGGAATTTATAAAGCATTATCAGAAGCAAATTTAAAAATAGGGAAAGATGTTTCAATAATTGGGAATGATGATATAGATATAGCTAATTATATTCAACCTAGCTTAACTACATTGAAATTACCTGTTGATAGAATAGGGACTTATGTTGCAGATTTGGCCTATAAAATTATAAAAAATGAAAATGGAGCTGAAATAAATAGCTTAGTTTATAGACCAGAGTTAATAAAAAGAGAATCTACGGTAGAAATAAATAGAGAAGTCTATTCTAGTTCAATATAAAAATCTATGTGAAAGGATGAAAATAATGAAAAAGGCATTTTATATATTGCTATTACCAGGATTGTTAGTTATTTCAATATTCCTTGTAATACCTATACTAAGTACCATATTGCCTACATTCTTTGATGGAGGGAATATGATTACACTTAAGTCATATACAGATTTTTTTACTGACCCATATTATATGAAGATTTTTATTAGAACAATAAAATTATCTTTGATAACAATGTTAATTTGTATGTTTCTTGGTGTTCCTACTGCATATTTCATATCCCGTAGCAATAAAAGGATTAGAGGAATGCTTATAGTTCTTGCAACATTTCCAACATTAACAAATTCAGTTGTAAGAGCATTTTCTTGGATGGCTATATTAGGTAAAAATGGTGTTATAAATGATATGTTTATGAAATTGGGATTGATTTCTGAACCTTTAAAACTTTTATATACAGAAGGAGCTATCGTTGTAGGTACTGTTTATTTGTTTTTACCAATTATGATAACAACAGTAGTAGGTGTCATGGAAAATATTGATTCTGATATCTATGAAGCAGCTGAGAGCTTAGGTTCAAGTAAGATAGGAGCATTTTTTCGAGTGATATTCCCATTGAGTTTGCCGGGAATAATTGTAGGAAATGTACTAGTATTTACAGGAGCGGCATCGGCTTATAATACAGCTCAAATGCTGGGTGGAAATTCAAATATGGTTTTATCGACCCTTATTTATCAACAAGCGATGAGTTTAGGAAATTGGGAAACAGCATCTGTGATTTCAACAGTGATGATAGTTAGCAGTATTTTGATAATGGGTATAATGAATACCGTTGCCTCAAAGATTAACGAAAGAGGTGTTTAAATTGAAAAAGAATAAATTGTTAATAGGATTCGTAGTCTTGGTTTATGCATTTTTGTTTGTTCCTGTTTTAGTCATATTGTTGACTTCATTTACCTCAGCAAATACTATATCTTTTCCACCAACAGGATTCAGCCTAAAGTGGTATAAAACAGTGTTTACTACTCAAAGCTTTATAAGGACCTTCAGGACAAGCTTCGAAACATCAATATTAGCTACGCTATTTTCTATATCAATAGGATTACCAGGAGCATATGCCATAAGTAGATTTGATTTCAAGGGGAAAAGATTACTTAAGAGTTATTTTATGACTCCGAAACTTATTCCCGCTATAGTTGCTGGCTTTGCGTTATTTCAATTTATTGTTGTAAAGATACAGATGCCTATATATAATGGATTGCTCTTAGGACTTACTATATTTGAAATTCCATATGCACTTAGAGTAATAGGCTCTAGTTTAGATAATTTTGAATATTCCATAGAGGAGGCAGCGATGGTTTTGGGATGTAATAGAGTAACAACCTTTTTTAGAGTGGTCCTCCCAAATATATCATCAGGAATTATAGCTACCTTTATGTTGTCTTTTATAAGTGCTTTTAATCAAGTGCCAATTGCATTATTCTTGACAGGACCAGGGGTAAGTACTTTACCTATATCAATGATGAACTATGTTGAGTACAATTATGACCCAACAGTTTCAGCTCTTTCAGTATTGTTGATGTTGATGACAGTAGGAATCATGTTTGTAGTAGAAAAAACTATAGGACTGAGCAATTCATAGTATATAAGCTTTATAAGGAGGGTAACAAATGTCATTTTTGGAATTAGAAAATATAGATGTGTCATACGATAAAAAAAATAAAATACTTGAAGATTTAAATCTATCAATTGATAATGGAGAATTTGTATCCCTGCTAGGTCCTAGTGGATGTGGTAAGACTACTACTTTAAGAGTAATTGCCGGATTTATTGAACCTATGTCGGGGAGATTCGTTCTGGATGGTAAGGATTATACCAACATACCTGTACACAAGAGAAACTTTGGAATGGTATTTCAAAGTTATGCACTTTTCCCTCACTTAAATGTATTTGACAATGTTGCTTTCGGACTAAAACGGAGAAAAGAAAAGAAAAGTGAAATAACGGAAAAGGTAAACAAGATACTAAAAACTGTAGACTTAGAAAATCTATCTAAAAGATATCCAAAGGAGCTATCAGGTGGACAGAGACAAAGGGTTGCTATAGCTAGATCCCTAATTATGGAGCCTTCCTTGCTATTGTTAGATGAACCTCTGAGCAATCTTGATGCTAAGTTGAGATTGAAAATGAGGGTTGAAATAAAAAAGCTTCAACGTAAAATGGGCATAACGACAATATTTGTTACTCATGATCAAGAAGAATGTTTCTCTATTTCAGATAAGGTTGCTGTCATGAATGGAGGATTAATCGAACAATATGATACTCCTGAAATGATATACAATTATCCGTCTACTGAGTTTGTAGCAAGATTTGTAGGATTTGAAAATTTTATAGATTTTAGTAGAGTTAATGAAAAAACATTTAAGTCAAGTGATGGAAGTCAATTTGAAGTCACTACAAGTAAAGAAAATTGTAGGGACAAAGGTATTAAAGGGACGATTAGGCCTGATGATATTCAAGTTGCAGATGAATCATCCAATCAAAACACAATTGAAGGGAGGATTGAAATAAGAACTTTTTTGGGTAAGGACTATCAATACAATATAGATACAGCATTAGGTGCTTTGGTAGTAAATATAGGTAGTGATAGGATATTTAAACCAGGAGAAAATATTAAGCTTCATCTGCCAACTAATAAAATCATCTTAGTTTAATATAAAGAAAATCTAGTTTAATTTAATACAAAATAAAAAACATGAAGGAGAGAATAATATGAAAAAATCTTTAATTGGTATTTTATCAATGGTTTTAGTAGTTGCCTTGCTTGCAGGATGTGCACCTAAACAACAAGCTCCTAGTGATGGTGGCAGTGATGGCGGCAATACTCCAAAGGAAGAAAAGCGTACTCTAGTAGTATCACACTTTGGGTTAAGTGAAGACAAGCAATGGGAGTTAATTTTAAAGCCCTTTGAAGAAAAGTTCAATGCAGAAGTTGTTCTAGAAATAGGTAATAACGCTGAACGTCTTACTAAAATCAAGAGCAACCCTAATACAGATGTAGATGTTATCTTTTTAGCTCAATCCTTTGCACAAGAAGGTTGGGATGATGGTGTATTTGAAAAATTGGATTATAGCAAGATACCAAATTCTGAGTTTTTAAATGATAAGGTAAAGTTTTTAGTTGAAGAAGGACAAGGACCAGCATATGCAGTAAACAGAGCTGGAATAATATATAACAAAGCAGCAGTTGATTTTGAAATTAATTCATATAAGGATTTATGGAGACCAGAATTGAAAGGCAAGATAGCTATTCCACAATTAACAACAACCTTTGGACCATCTATGATGTATGCTGCAACTACAAAATCCGGAGTAGATTTTACTGAGGATAATGGGGAATCAGCATTTAAAGCATTGGAAGAGTTAAAACCAAATATAGTAAAGGTATATGATAAATCTTCAGACTTAATGAACTTGATGGAAACTGGTGAAATAGTAGCGGCTCTTGGTGCTGATTTTATATATTCAAGAATGGCATCTAACCCAGATATAGTGTTTGTTGACCCAGAGGAAGGCTCATATCTTAACTTTAATACAGTAAATATAGTCAAGAGTTCTGACCAAAAAGAATTGGCATATGAGTTTATAAATTATTTAATTTCTGAAGAAACTCAACTAAGAGCTACTGAAATTCCTGATGCACCAGTAAATACAAATGTAGAGCTTACAGAAGAAGTCTCAAAGAATATGACATATGGTGAAGATATCAATAAAGGTAATATCATGGATTTCAAGGTTATCAACACAATGATGGATGACTGGGTAAATCAATGGAATAGGACATTAAATTAAAGATAAAGCCATAATCAAATTATGGCTTTATCTTTTAGGAGGTAGCTAGATTTATGAACAATACGCTCATAAAAAATGTAAACATTATTACAATGAATAGAAACAAGGATATAATTGAAAATGGATATGTAGTCATCCAGGGAGATAAGATATCAGATATAGGTAATGAGGATATAATAAAAAAATATAATCCAGCAGAATTTGAAGTAATAGATGGTGCACAAGGTATACTGATGCCTGGCATGATAAATGCACATACTCATAGTCCGATGGTAGTATTTAGAAGCTTAGGGGATGATGTTGCCGATAGATTAAAAAGATATATATTCCCGCTGGAAAAGCTATTAGTGGATGAAGAATTGGTTTACAAAGGAACAAAATATTCAATAGCTGAAATGCTATTAGGTGGAGTAACTACCTACTGCAATTCATATTATTATCAAGATGAGGTTGCGAAAGCCACAAAGGAAATGAAAATGAGAGCAGTATTAGGAGAAACTGTTACAGATTTCGTAGCTCCCGATGCAAAGGAACCATATGAGGGCTTAAAATATGCTGAATGGTTTATTCCTAAGTGGAAAGGTGACGAGTTAATAACTCCTGCAATAGCCCCTCATGCTCCGTATACAAATGATACTGAGCACTTGAAGATGGCACATAGGTTGGCTGAAAAATATGATGTACCTGTCACTATGCATGTTGCCGAAATGGATTATGAGCAGAAACAATTTTATGAACAATATGGAATGACTCCTGTGGAATACCTTGATAGTATAGGTATACTAAATAAAAATTTTATAGCTGCACATTTAGTAAATGTAAACGATAATGACTTGAATATATTGGAGAAAAGAAATGTCGGTATAAGTCACAACATCGGTGCAAACTCAAAAGGTGCTAAAGGGGTATCACCAGTAGTGAAGATGTATAAAATGGGATTAAAGGTGGGACTTGGTACAGATGGAGCAATGAGTGGAAATACGCTGGATATTTTAACACAGATGCCACTAGTTGGTAAAATTCATAAGCTTCACAATATGGATAGAACATTGTTCCCAGCCTCAGAAATAGTTGAGATGGCAACTATTGGTGGAGCAAGAGCGTTGAATTTAGATGAAAAGATTGGTTCAATTGAAATAGGGAAAAAGGCAGATTTAGTGATATTAGAAACAAAGTCAGTAAATATGTTTCCTATATATGATTATTATTCAACTATAGTATATGCTGCCAATCCATCTAATGTAGATACAGTTATAGTAAATGGAGAGATTTTGGTAAGGGATAAAAAGCTGATAAAAAACAGTCTTAGTGAAATAAGAGAAGAAGTATCAACTTTAATAGATAAAATAGCCTATATAGCTAATAATGAATTAAGTCAATAACAATCATTTTTTAAGCATGCCTATAGTTAGAGTTTAAGTAATTCTAATTATAGGTATTTTTTGAAATGGCTGAATTTTTGATTCAATTATTTGATATCAATACATAAAAATATTCGAGAAAATGTATTTTCACTGTCATAAAGATGGAACAATTGATTGACTACGTATATAATATATGTATGTAATAAATTTGATACGACTCATAATAAATGTAATGTAAAAGATATCTAATGGGGTGAAATATCCATGAGTGATTACATCAAAAATATAATTGAAGATATGAAACGAACTCATCCTTATGAAAATGAAGATAGTTTATCAGTAGAAGAAGTTTTAAAAATGCCTGCTTTTGAGGGGTACAAGCTTTTAGCAGGAGGCTCTGGTCTAAAAAAGAGATGCAGGCATATCACTATTCTAGAAACACCTACTGGAATTAGTTGGCTTGAAGGAGACGAATTTTTATTAACGGCTGGTTATGCATTTGTAAACAACGAAGAATTTAAAAAAAATATGTTATTAGAAGCACATGAAAAAGGTGTTTCTGCTATTGCAATAAAAGACAAAAGATATTTTGGTGAAATTCCAAATGAGCTAATCGAACAAGCCAATGAATTTGAAATACCTATTATTTTAATTCCTTATAGTGTAGTATATACCAGTACTATTTCTAGTTTTTACAATATGATTTTCTATAGGAAAAATGAATATATACTTAATTTAAATAATATATATGAGAAGCTTCTAGGGTTGTCTTTTGAAAATAAAAATATTGAGGAAATCATAAATTCTTTATCTTCTTTATCTAATTCTAATGTTTTTTTATTTAATACATCTTTTAAGTTATTAAGTAGTAGCATTGTGGATAAAAACAATTTTGAAAAGATAAACGATTGTATTCCGTTTAAAAAGGATGGTAAAAAGTTATTGATAGATTTAAAAAAACATAGCATTAATATGAATATTAATAATTCTTATATTACTATTTATCCTGTAAAAAGTGAGAATAAAGTAATCGCGTATTTGTTAGTTTCAAGTGATATGATTATTGATAGACTATCTCAAAACTCAATTGAATATGGCGTTTCCATTATTTCTATGAAGTTAGAGATGGGAAATTGGAATAAAATTATTCGGAATAGAGTGAATAAATCTTTAGTTGAAATAATGCTGAATAAAAAAGATCTTCCAGAAGATTTTTATCAGAATATTGAAATTGATTTAGGTTGGAATACTGAAGAACCTATTGTAGGATTGTGTATAAGCTTGCATATTGCTGAAGAAGAAATTGTAGAGGAATATATGCAAAATATTTACGATTACTTTAATAATATTTTTGAGGATGGAAGCTATTTGTCTATTAACAGAAATAATGATATCTTTATTTTTAGTAGATTTGAATCAAATATTATCTTGGAGGACTTTGTTTCTAGTTTATATAATTATTTAAAGCCTTTTAATGATGACTTTAGGGTTTCAATAGGTGTTTCTACCCCATATAAGGATATAAAAAACATAGCACAATTGAGAGATGAATCCTACCTAGCTTCTTTATTTACTAAACGTGGAATAATTTATTATAAATCACTTGATACAATAAAACTATTATATCCTTTAAAGGATGATGAAGAAATTCAAGAATATTATAGTCGTACTATTAAGAAACTGGAAGATTATGATGAAATGAATAATTCTAATTTAATTAAAACACTAGAAACTTACTTTAGATATAATTTAAGAAAGAGTGTGGTTTCTGAAAAATTATTTATTCATGTAGAGACATTAAGATATAGACTTAATAAAATTGAAGAAATTACTGGGTATTCAATAAATGATTCTGAAGGTTTATTTGCATTGCAGATGGGAGTAAAACTAAGGAGTTTACTAAAATTAAGATAACAAGATGAAATTGTTCCTCTTTTTTTAATTGTGTAAATCAATTAATTTCGATACTTAAATTGAGCCTATTATTATGAGAAGTCATAATGAATGGGCTCTATTTTTATGATTTTATCTAATAGTAATGAAATTTTAAAGGTGATATCATTTTATATAGTGGTAGTTATCTCGTTAAAGTGTTAACGCCATAATAAGAAGAGAGGAGATGTAATATATCCATGAAAGATCAAAACAAGGATGCTTATGTCAAGATACCAAAAGAACGGATTAGTGCATTTGAACCACAAACATTTATTCTGGGCATGGTATTGTCTGTACTATCTGCAATTATTTGTATGCAAATTATTGCAAAGGTAGGGGTAACACCAAATACATCTATAATAGGTGCTATTGTTGCAATGGTAATTGCTAGAGTACCTATACAGTCGTTTTTGAAATTTAGATCTTTAGAAAGACAAAATCTGATTCAAACTACTGTATCTGCGGCAGGATTTTCAGCAGCTAACTGTGGATTTTTGGCCGTTTCTATTTTCTTTATTTTAGGTGAAACAAGTTTTATAATGCCAATGGCTATTGGTTCATTAGTTGGAGTAGTAATTTCCATATTTGTTGTTGGAACTATTTACGATAGCAGTATTTTTCCAGCTGAAGCAGCATGGCCTCCAGGAGTAGCAACAGCACAAGCTATTCAGGCTGGTGATGAAGGAGGTTCAAAAGCAAAGAGATTATTACAAGGTTTGCTTTTAGGAGCTGTAGGAAGTCACTTTGGTCTTCCAGCTGCAGGTATTGGGATCGTATTTATCGCAAATCTTTTCTCAATGATTGCACTAGGTGTAGGTTTAGTTTTAAGAGGTTATTCTACAGCCATTTTTGGACTGGATATAGGTGCTACATATATACCCCATGGTGTTATGATTGGTGCAGGTGTTATGGCACTTTTACAGTCACTGAAAAGTATATTTGGTTCAGGTAAAAAGACTGAAGATAAAGCGGTAAATTATACACAGTCAGATGAAAATACCAAAAAAAATCTAGGGATTGGGGTAGGGTTGTTTTTATTAGGTGCTCTACTATTGGCGATTGTATCAGGAATTATAACAGAAATGAGCATAGGGAAATTTATACTATGGTTGATCTGGGCAACATTTTCATCAATAGCAGCTATGCTATTAGTAGGAATGGCAGCTATGCAATCAGGTTGGTTCCCGGGTTTTGCAATAACTACAATTTTTATGACAATAGGAATATTCTTTAAATTTCCAGTTATACCACTTGCATTATTAACAGGTTATGTGACTTCCGTAGGCCCATGTTTTGCTGATATGGGGTATGATCTTAAAACCGGATGGATTTTAAGGGGAGAAGGTGAGGATAAAGAATATGAATTATATGGAAGAAAGCAACAAGTGATTATTGAAATTATTGGAGGAATTATAGGAATCTTAGTAGTGGTATTTACTATGAACATCTATTTTGATTCTGGCTTAATGCCACCTGTAAGTCAAGTATTCGCCACTACGGTTTCTGCTGGGGCTGATGCAGAACTTATGAAAACTTTATTGGTATGGGCTGTACCAGGTGCCATATTACAACTAATATTTGGACCTAAAAAAATGGTTGGTGTATTATTTGCTACAGGATTATTAATAAATAATCCAATATACGGAATTGGTGTCCTAGCTGCAGTAGTAGTTCGACTAATATTCGGTACCGAATTTATGGAGATAAGAGATGCCGGCCTAATTGCTGGTGATGGGTTATATGGATTCTTTAGTGCCTTGGTTAAAGCTATGTTCTAATTGATTGGAGTGATGGTTATGAAGGATAAAGATATATATAATGTTGGTGTTATTAGGGTAGTCTCCTTTACTGATGATGAAATGTTAAATCTACACGGTAAGATAATAGAGGAATATTACCCTATGTTAAAGGTAACTTCAAAAGCTATTCCTGATCAGCCATATGGAATTCACGATGATGAAACCGAAAACATAGCTGTCCCAAAGATTATTGAGCTAGCTAAAAAGTGGGAAGGGATAGATGCGTTGATTATAAGCTGTGCTGGAGATCCAGCTGTTCATGAGTTAAGAAATATATTGGATATACCTGTTATAGGTGCAGGTGAAAGCACGGCTTTATTAGCTCTAAGATATGGAAAGGTATTTGGTACGCTTGGAATAACCAAAGATATTCCAAAAGCTTATACTAGAATCTTAGGAGATAGAATAGTTGGAACCTGTGATGTTCCCGGTGTTGTATCTACCCTAGACCTTATGAATGAAGATGGTAGGAAAAATGTTATTAATAAGGCTTTTGAGCTTAAGAATTTAGGAGCAGAAGTAATCGCACTTGCTTGTACAGGCATGTCAACTATTGGAATAGCTAAAGAAATAGAGAAAGCTTGTGGAATTCCTGTTATTGATCCTGTAATCGCAGAGGGTTTAGTTGCGTACTATGAGTGTGTGAGAACTAAATAACTAAATGAGGTGATAAAATTGAAACTAAATAGAGAAATATTAGACTATGCATCAATAGGTGGAACTATATTAGGAGGGGGCGGAGGAGGTTCTAAAGATTCTGGACTTGAATCCGGCAGTATGGCATTGGCATATGGAGACATAAATCTTGTAGATATATCAGAAATTGATGATGGTGTATTAATTGTTACGGCATCATCAGTAGGTGCTCCGGCCGCAGTTGATAAATATGTAAAACCTAGAGATTATATAAGAACTATAGAAATTTTAGAAGAAAATACAGGACTTAAGGTAGGAGGAATTATCACAAACGAAAACGGTGGGGCAGCAACTATCAATGGATGGATACAGGCTTCTGTATTAAATATACCATTAATAGATGCACCATGCAATGGAAGGGCACATCCTACAGGAACAATGGGCAGTATGGGTCTTAACAATGTAAAAGATTTCGTTTCTTGTCAAGCATTTGCAGGTGGAAATCCTACTTTAGGAAATTATGTAGAAGGGTTTGTATGTGGTGATATCTATAAAACTTCAGCAATGGTTAGACAAGCAGCTGTACATTCCGGTGGGTTAGTGGCTGTTGCAAGAAATGTGGTAGATGCCAAGTATGTTAAAGAAAATGGTGCAATACATGGAGTTAGTCATGCTATTAATACTGGTAAGGCATATTATGAAGGTATGAAAACATCGCCATATGCTGCTATTGAAAACGTAGTGAAATATCTAAATGGAGAAATAATATGCAAGGGAGTTGTGTCAGAATTTAATATTGTAACAAAAGGTGGATTTGATGTTGGAACTGTTACAGTAGGAGATGTAGAGATGAGCTTTTGGAATGAGTATATGACGTTAGAATCCAATGGTAATAGATTATATACTTTCCCGGATCTTATTATGACCTTTGACTGTGATACAGGAATGCCATTGACAACAGCGGAAATTAATAAGGATATGAATATTGCTATAATAGCTGTTAAGAAGGATAATTTAAAATTAGGTGCCGGAATGTATGATTCAAAATTACTTAAAGAAATTGAGCCTATAATAAATAAAGAAATTTTAAAATATGTATAATAGGAGGTCAAACAATGTTACTTAAACAAGTTCTTGATATATATGAGTTGATTGATAGTTCAACTGTTAATGGTGAAAAGATGAAAGAATATTTAGAATCCCTTGGAGCTAAAGATGTAGAGGTAAAAACTATTAGTGGAGATAAGGGAAAGACTGACTTTATAAGGATAAAGATACCTGGAGCTAATGGAAAATCAATCGGAAAGGCTTCACCAACTTTGGGTGTGCTGGGTAGATTAGGAGGTATAGGAGCTAGACCTGAAATGATAGGAATGGTATCAGATGCGGATGGAGCTGTAGTTGCATTAGCTGTTGCAGCAAAATTACTTGACATGCAAAATAAAGGAGATTATCTAGATGGTGATGTTATAATATCTACTCATATTTGTCCGGATGCTCCAACTCAACCCCATAAACCGGTTCCTTTCATGGGTTCTCCTGTTGATATGGCAACTGTTAACAAAGAAGAAGTAAATGGTGAATTAGATGCTATACTTTCTATAGATACAACCAAAGGAAACATGGTTATCAATCATAGAGGATTTGCTATATCTCCGACAGTAAAGGAAGGGTATATATTAAAGACTAGCGATGATTTGCTGGATATTATGCAAATTACTACTGGGAAATTACCGGTTGTATTTCCAATTACAACCCAAGACATAACTCCTTATGGAAATGACATTTATCATATCAACAGTATACTACAGCCTTCAACCGCTACAAATGCACCTGTTGTTGGGATAGCTATTACAACTGAAACTGCAGTGCCAGGCTGTGCTACTGGTGCAAGTCATCCGTTTGACTTGGAACAAGCTGCAAGATTTACTATTGAAGTAGCTAAGACATATGGAAGAGGAGATTGTAAGTTTTATGATGAAGTCGAATTTGAAAGAATAAATAAACTATATGGAAGTATGCATCATATACAAACTCTTGGTAAATAGGGGGGAATGAAATGAAAAAATTGGGAGCCATTACTATAGGACAATCACCTAGAGATGATGTTATACCAGAAATGGTACCTTATCTTGGTGATGATGTTGAAATAATTCAGGCAGGAGCACTAGATGGCCTTTCTTATGAGGAAATTCTGAAGTTTGAACCTGAAGGCGATGACTATGTATTAGTGTCCAAGCTTAGAGATGGGAGAAGTGTTAAATTTGCCGAAAAATTTATTTTACCTAGATTACAAGCTTGTATAGATAAATTAGAATCTGAAGGTGCCGATGTTATTCTATTTATATGTACTGGTGTTTTTCCTGACATATTTAAATCTTCGAAGGTTATTTTGTATCCTCAAAAAATATTACATGGAGTAACACCTAGACTAATAGATAAAGGTAAGATAGCAGTAATAACACCTGATAAGGAGCAAATAGAACAAAGTCTTAAAAAATGGAGCGAAACTGGTGCAGAAGTTATTGTGGTAAATGGGTCTCCATATGGAGAAGAAACCGAACTGGAAGATGCAATTAACGAGTTAAATAAAAATAATAATATTGACATAATAGTAATGGATTGTATAGGATATACTCAAGCAATGAAAAGAAAAGTATCTAAAGGAACTGGTAAACCAGTAGTACTTGCTAGAACAATTGTAGCAAGAGTCTTAGGCGAGATACTAAATTCATGATAGGTGAGGTGAGAAATTTTGAGTCAAAAATCAGGTTATAGAATTGTGGTAGAAGATTGTATGGCTGTTAAAAAAAGTGAAACAGTTTTAATACTGACCGATGATAATAAAATTGAAATAGGCAATTCTTTGTATGAGGTAGCCAAAGAACTAGCTAAAGAGGCTGTCTTAATGGTTATGAAGCCTAGAAAAGTAAGTGGAGAGGAGCCTCCTGAATCTGTTGCAGAGGCTATGAAGAACTTTGATGTTATAATTTGTCCTACATCTACATCTATAACACATACAAATGCTAAAATAAATGCTGTAAAGCATGGGGCTAGGTTAGCAAGTATGCCTGGGATTACAGAAGAAATGTTTAGAGAAGGTGCTATAACTGCAGATTACAAGTTGGTCGAAGAACTTACTCTCAAGTTTACTGATATGCTTACAAAGGCAAAAAGTGCACGTATTGTAAAAGAAGGCTATTCACTTGAAATGAGTTTAGAAGGTAGAAACGGTGTACCTAGTACTGGAGTTTATAAAAGTCCAGGGCAAGCGGGCAATCTTCCATCAGGTGAGGCATATATTGCTCCTTTAGAAGGGAGTGCAAATGGATCCATGAAGATTGATGGCAGCATGGTAGGGGTAGGTAAGTTAAGTAGTCCATTATATATTAAAGTTGCTGATGGAAGAATAATCGAGATAGAAGGAAAAGATAAGGATAAAGTTCATATTCTATTAGAGAATGAGAGAAATGCCACTCTGGGAGAGTTAGGAATAGGTACTAATCCAGCTGCTAGATTGACTGGCGTTATCCTTGAGGATGAAAAAATCTATGGGACAGTTCACATCGCTTTTGGAACCAATATTTCGTTTGGAGGATTGAATAAAGCAGATTGTCACCTGGATGGTGTAATACTTAAGCCAACCCTATATTTAGATGATATATTAGTGCTAGAAAATGGGGAATTTGTAATTTAGTAAAAGCTGAGGTGATTTATTGAATAAAATACAAGTAACACTAACTGTAGAAGAGGGAAAAGAAATAATTGCATTGGGAATTCTAAAACATCCTCTATTATTAAATTCTATTGAAAAAGGTAAAGTTGTTTTTAAGGGAGGAACTACGGTATCAAGAATTACTGAGAAGTTATTAAACACACCTTTAAGGATAAGTGGAAGGATTACTACTCGTGGTACAGTAACAAGTCTTAAAGCTTTAAATTCACCACATTCAATATTATTTCATGATGGTAAATGGAAAAATATTGATGATACAATAGCAGATGAAATACATGGGT
>ENA-UOOR01002844-UOOR01002844.1-fermentation-metagenome-genome-assembly--contig:-NODE-2844-length-16550-cov-4.759867_pt1 | contig 16550 bp, 15 predicted proteins | sample MGYA00245780_ERZ724029 | MGnify/ENA primary metagenome ERZ724029 (study PRJEB28704, sample SAMN03018315) | fermentation metagenome | biome: anthropogenic terrestrial biome; feature: soil; material... | reverse complement strand
CGGGCCCCCTCGTCCGGCGTCATGGCGTTGCTGGAAATAGCCGGGGCGTGCGCGCCATGACCACCCGGGAGGAGGATTATGTGGAGACGGTATTCACGGCCTCAACCCACGACTACATTCTCTTTTTTACGAATTTCGGCCGGGTTTATATTAAAAAGGGCTATATGATCCCAGAGGCGGGCCGTAACGCCAAGGGCACCAATCTGGTGAACATCATCCAGCTTGACCCCGGCGAAAGGGTCAGCGCCATGATCCGGGGCTCCGGCTTCGATCCGGACAAATATCTGATGATGGTCACAAAGAGGGGTACCGTGAAGCGGATTGCCCAATCGGCGCTGAAAAATATCCGCGCCAGCGGCATCCGGGCGCTGCGGCTTGACGAGGGGGACGAGCTGATTTCCGTCCGTGATACGGACGGCAGCCGGAATATCCTCATCGCCACTCAAAACGGATATGCGATTTGTTTTGATGAGAACGACGTGCGGGCCATGGGCCGGGAAGCCACCGGCGTGCGCGGGATCAGGCTGCGTTCCGGAGACTATGTGGTGGGCGCGGCAATCGCCGATCCGGGCAGCGATCTGCTGTCCATCACCGAAAACGGATACGGCAAGCGCACCGCCATCACGGAATATATCAGGGGCACGGACGGAATGCCCCAAAAGCGCGGGGGCATGGGCCTCAAAAACTATAACTGCACGGAAAAGACCGGTAAGGTGGCCGATATCAGGATCGTTTCCGATCAGGACGATATTCTGGTCATTTCCGACGACGGTACAATCATCCGCATGGCGGCCGACACGATTTCCAGGCTTGGCCGCGCTACCCAGGGCGTGCGCATCATGCGCCTTGCCGAGGGGGCAAAGGTCATTTCCGTCGCAAAGACCGATAAGGAGGACGAGGAAACCGCTCCGGCTTCCGAGGAGTCGTGACGGTCGTCCGGTCCAAATGAATTTTTAATAGGGGGCGTCTCCATCATTAAAATAATAAAGGATTTAAGATAAAACTATGAAGAAAGTGACAGTGTATACCGACGGCGCCTGCTCCGGGAACCCCGGGCCGGGCGGCTGGGGCGCGATCCTGATCTACAACGGCAAGGAAAAGGAGATTTCCGGCGGGGAAAGGGAGACAACCAATAACCGCATGGAGCTTTTGGCCGTGATTTCAGCTCTTTCCGCCCTTAAGGAGCCGTGCGAAATCGAGCTTTTTACCGATTCTCAGTATATTGAGAAAGCAATAAACGAGGGCTGGCTGGCCGGCTGGAAGAAAAAGGGCTGGCGGCGGAAGGACGGGGAGCTGAAAAACTCAGACCTTTGGCAGACCCTGGACGGGCTGCTGAATCAGCACCGCGTATCATTCCGATGGGTCAAGGGACACGCGGACAGCGCATATAACAACCGGTGCGACGCACTCGCAACAGAACAAAGGGATAGACAGTGAATAATAAAAACTCAACAAAACAATATCAAGGGTCGGGCCTTTCTATATTTTTTTCCTTTTTTAAGCCTCATAAAGGAATGTTTGCGCTGGATCTGATCTGCGCCTTGGGCGTTGCCCTGATCGACCTGGCCTTCCCATACGTATCGAAGATGTCCATGCAGGAGCTGCTGCCCAAAAATCTTTACACAACGTTTTTTACGGTGATGGGCATCATTATTCTGGCCTATATTCTCAGAGCCGGGCTTTACTATGTGATCACCGTTGTGGGACACCTTGTGGGGGTTTACGTGGAAGCGGACATGCGGCATGAGGTTTTTAACCACATGCAGACGCTGTCCTTCAGTTATTTTGACCGGGTACGGACCGGCTCGCTGATGAGCCGGATTACATCTGACCTTTTCGACATCACGGAGCTGGCCCACCACGGGCCGGAGGACATTCTCATCAGCATGCTGACGATCTGCGGGGCCCTTGCGGTGATGTTTTCCATGCAATGGCGGCTTGCTCTGATCATCGCGGTGCTTCTTCCCATCTTCGTTGGCTATACCATGACGCAGCGGGCGCGTATGATGAACGCCAGCAGGCAGGTCAAACGAAAGACGGCGGAAATCAATACCGCCATCGAGTCCGGTATATCCGGCATACGCACCGCAAAGGCCTTCGCCAACGAGAGCGCGGAGGATGAAAAGTTTGCCGACGCCAACAGAAAATATGTCGCGGCGAGGAAAGAATACTATTCCGCCATGGGACTTTTCATGAGCGGCATGGAATTTTCCATGGGCATCATGCAGGTGGTGGTTATTGCCGCCGGCGGATATTACATCATGCGGGGAATGATGGATTACATAGAGCTGATCACATTCTCCCTGTATGTTTCCACCTTTATCTCCCCGATCCGCAAGCTGGCGGCCTTTTCCGAGGTATACATGCAGGGTACGGCGGGCTTCTCGCGTTTTCTTGAGATCATGCGCACGGAACCGGGTATTAAGGACGCGCCGGACGCCGAAACCCTGGGCGCCGTACGGGGCGACATAGAATACCGGGACGTCAGCTTTTCATACGACGGCAAGGTTCCGGTGCTGGAAAACGTTTTCCTCCATATCCACCCCGGGGAATGCCTTGCGGTGGTCGGTCCCAGCGGCGGCGGGAAAACGACGCTTTGCCAGCTCATCCCCCGATTTTACGATGTTACGGAGGGTCGGCTGCTGATTGACGGCCACGACGTGCGCGGCGTGACACAGGAATCGCTGCGGCAGAATATCGGAATCATTCAGCAGGATGTTTTCCTTTTTGCCGGAAGCATCCGGGAAAACATCCGCTACGGCAGGCCGGACGCCACCGATGCGGAGGTGGTCGCCGCGGCTGTCCGGGCGGAAATCCATTCCGACATCATGGAGATGCCCGACGGCTACGATACTTTTGTCGGCGAGCGGGGCGTGATGCTCTCCGGCGGGCAGAAGCAGCGGATTTCCATCGCCCGGGTATTTTTGAAAAATCCCCCCGTCCTGGTCCTGGACGAGGCCACCAGCGCTCTGGACAGTGTCACGGAAGCCCGGATACAGCGCTCCCTGAACGAATTGGCAGCGGGGCGCACCAGCATCATCATTGCCCACAGGCTTTCAACCATACATAACGCGGACAGGATCGCGGTAATTGAGGATTCACGTATCGTGGAGCTGGGCAGCCACGAGGAGCTTATTGAAAAACAGGGCGTTTATGCCGCCCTTTACGCCGCCCAGGGCTTTGGGGCGGATTCCACCGCCGACAGGTCGGTGATTGGGGAAGGAGAACGTTAAATGGAATACGACATAAAAAAAGGCGGCCATAAGGACATGTGCCGGATATACCCCATGATGGAATTTGATTTTTTACCTTTTGAGATGGTGAGGCAGGCCTATCTTCAGCGTGCCATGATGACCGGGGCCGCGGAGCTGCTGCTCCTGAAGAACGAAAACGGCCTGGAGATCGGATATGCGGTGACTTATAAAAAATCGCTGTACGGCTATGTGCTGCTGTCTTACCTGGCCATATACCCGCCCTTCCGCGGAAAGGGCGCCGGAACGCGGTTTCTGGCGCTCATCCGGGAGCGCTACGCGTTCTGCCGGGGTATCCTGCTGGAGGTCGCGCACGACGAGGCGGCGGCCGCAAAGAGAAGATACAACCTCTATGCCGCCCAGGGTTATGAGAAGGTTGACTGCGCCTATCACATCGGCGGGGTGGAAACCACGCTGATGTGCCTTCGGCTCATGGGAAAAGAGGACCCCGCCCCCGCTATTGTCCGGATTATAAGCGATCTGTACCTCAAGATCATTCCGGAGCGGGTTTTTCATAAGTTCCTCAGCGTGAAAACAGTTTAAACGTAAAGATAACCGGCATGGCTTAAAGCCATGCCGGTTATCTTTAGGAGCGCCTAAAAATCTGCGCAGCCGACGGTGCGGGGATGGGGCAGCACGTCGCGGATATTGGATACGCCGGTAAGATACATGATGAGCCGCTCAAATCCCATGCCGTAGCCCGCGTGACGGCAGGAGCCGTAGCGCCGCAGATCCAGATACCACCAGTAATCCGCCGGATTCAGCCCAAATTCGGCCAGGCGCGCCTCCAGCACGTCCAGCCTCTCCTCTCTCTGGCTGCCGCCGATAATCTCCCCGATGGCGGGAACCAGGCAGTCCGCGGCGGCGACCGTGTGGCCGTCGTCGTCCAGGCGCATATAGAAGGCTTTGATATCCTTGGGATAATTGGTGACAAATATGGGCTTTTTATAGATTTTCTCCGTCAAAAACCGTTCATGCTCGGTCTGAAGGTCGCAGCCCCAGAAGACCTTATGGTCAAACTCGTCATTATGGCGCATCAGGATGTCCACGGCCTCGGTATAGGTGACGCGGCCAAAATCGGAAGAAACCACATGATCCAGACGGGACAGCAGGGACTTGTCCACAAAAGCGTTAAGAAATTCCATTTCCTGGGGGCAGCGATCCAAAACTGCCCTGATGACAAACTTTATCATGGCCTCGGCGTTGTCCATATAATCCGTCAGATCCGCGAAGGCCATTTCCGGCTCGATCATCCAGAACTCCGCCGCATGCCGCGGGGTGTTGGAGTGTTCCGCCCGGAAGGTGGGGCCGAAAGTATACACATCCCCGAAGGCCAGGGCGAAGTTTTCCGCGTTAAGCTGGCCGGATACCGTCAGGCTGGTGGGCCTGCCGAAGAAGTCCTGAGCGCAGTCCGGCCGGCCGTCCGCGCCGATGGGTGGATGCATCGGGTCCATGGTGGTCACGCGGAACATCTCCCCCGCCCCTTCGCAGTCGGAGCCGGTGATAATGGGGGTATGAACGTATACAAAGCCGTTCCGCTGGAAAAATTCATGAATAGCCGCCGCGGCGGAGCTGCGGACGCGGAACACTGCGGAAAACAGGTTGGTGCGGGGCCGCAGGTGCTGAATCGTCCGGAGAAATTCCGCGCTATGGCGCTTTTTTTGCAGGGGATAGTCCGGCGCGGAGGTTCCCTCCACGGCGATCGAGGAAGCCTTGAGCTCGAAGGGCTGCTTTGCCCCCGGCGTAAGCGCCAGCTCACCTTTTATAATCAGCGCGGCGCCGACGTTCTGACGCGCAATCTCATCGTAATTATTGATGCCGCCCCCTTCAAATACTACCTGGAGACTTTTGTGGCAAGAGCCGTCGTTCAATTCAATGAAGCCGAAGTTCTTCATATCCCGTATGGTTCTTACCCAGCCGCAGACGGTCAGTTCCCTGCCGCAGAGGGATTCGGGGTCGGCGTAAATACCGGAGATTTTCTGCCTTTTCACAGTCAGCGCACATCCTTTCTGAAAAATCCGTGTAAAACGGCCCTAAACTAAATATTAACAGTCTGTTTATTGTAAACAAAGCCGCATTGAAGTATTATACTTATAAATACAATTATTTTCAATGTTTTTCTTGGAGGGATAAAAGTGGGAGAAATTTACGGTGATATTACCGGGCTGATCGGGGGTACGCCGCTGGTCAGCCTTTCGCGTTTCGCCGCCGCTCAGGGTGCGGAAGGGGCGCGGATAGCGGCAAAGCTGGAGAGCCGGAATCCCGCAGGCAGCGCTAAAGACCGCGTCGCGCTTTCCATGATACGGGACGCCGAGGCAAGCGGGAGGCTTGTACCAGGCGGCATGATAATCGAGCCGACCAGTGGAAATACTGGTATTGGCATCGCCGCCTGCGCGGCGGTTTTGGGATACAGGGCCGTGATTGTCATGCCCGATTCCATGAGCCCCGAAAGGATGAAGCTGATCGCCGCATACGGCGCGAAAATCGTGCTGACGCCGGGGGCGGAGGGAATGGCCGGGGCCGTGGCCAAAGCCGAGGCCATTTGCCGCGAAAACTCCGGCAGCATCGTTGCCGGGCAGTTTTCAAACCCGGCCAACCCCCGCGCCCATTATATGACCACCGGACCTGAAATCTGGGCGGATACCGACGGAAGGATCGATCTCTTTGTTGCCGGCGTCGGCACCGGAGGCACAATCACCGGCGTCGGGCGGTATTTAAAGGAAAAGAATCCAGATGTGGGGATTGCGGCCGTGGAGCCTGCCGCCTCCCCCCTGCTTTCCGGCGGGCGGGCCGGGAGCCATGCCATCCAGGGCATTGGCGCCAATTTCGTGCCTGAGGCGCTGGACACCACGGTATACGACGAAATTGTGACGGTGACGGACGCGGATGCCCTTTCCTCCATGGGCCTTTTGGCCAGGACGGAGGGCCTTCTCTGCGGCGTGTCCTCGGGGGCGTCGGCCTTTGCCGCCTGCGTTCTGGCGAAACGGCCCGAAAACCGGGGAAAGCTGATAGTCTGTCTGCTGCCCGATACGGGGGAGCGGTACCTGAGTTTGCTTTAAGGAGCGGATTGAAATGCAAAAGCTTATGCTTCTCGTGAACCCTGTGGCCGGGCGCAGTTCTTATAAACAGGGGCTGGGAGAAGCCCTCAACGTGCTTTACGGGGGCGGATATCTTCCCACAGTATATTTTACCACAAAGGCCGGGGAAGCCGTGCTGCTGGCGGAGCGGCACGGCGCGGATTACGACGTGGTGTGTTGTGTTGGCGGGGACGGCACCCTGAGCGACGTTGTTGCAGGGCTGATGCGCATCCCTTCGCCGCCGCCTGTGGGCTATTTTCCTCTCGGCACAGCCAATGATGTGGCAAACACGCTTAAGCTGCCCAAAGGCGACCTTGTGGGCGCGGCAAAGCTTCTGGTTAACGGTACGCCAATGGACTGGGACGTGGGTGCGCTGGGCAGCAGCGATTATTTTACTTACGTGGCCGCTTTTGGCGCGTTTACTGATGTGAGCTATGAAACAAGCCAGCAAAAAAAGGCGGCTCTGGGTCAGCTGGCCTACCTGCTGGAGGGAATGAGCCGTCTGCCCCGCCTGCCCCATTACCGCGCCCGGGTCGAGCTGGACGGGCATGTTCTGGAAAACGATTATATTTTCGGCGGCGTTACGAACTCCACCTCCGTTGCCGGTCTCGTCAGACTGGACCAGAGAACCGTCAGGCTGGACGACGGGAAGTTCGAGGTTGCCCTTGTGAAGAATCCCGGAAGTCTTCAGGCGCTGAACGTGCTGATCAGCGAGGTGCTGACGCAAAACTACAGGGGAGAGTATTTTGAGATACGGCAGGCCAGCCGGGTGCGGTTCACATTTACGGAGCCGGTTCCCCTGACCAGAGACGGCGAAAATGGCGGAGTTTACAGGGATGTTACGCTGGAAAATATCCCGCGGGCGATTAAAATTATCGTATAAAAAGCAGGAGAGGACGCCCCTCTCCTGCTTTTTGTCCTATCGCGCCAAAAAACAGGGAACGGAGTTTTCCGTTCCCTGTGGATATCAGGATTATTCCATTGCGTTGAGCTTAAGGGTCAACGCGCTCTTTCTGCGAGCCGCATTGTTCCCGTGGATAAGCCCTCTGGCCGCAGCGCGGTCAACAGACTTGACAGCAACTTTATAGGTACCGGCAGCTGCCTCCTTATTGCCCTCGGCAACGGCTACGTCAAACTTCTTGATAGAGGTTCTCATCGCAGTCTTTTGTGCCTTGTTGTGCGCGTTTTCCTTCTTGGACTTCACGTCCCTTTTGATTGCGGACTTAATGTTGGGCATATTCTGTTTGCCACCTCCTCCTATAAAACTGCAGACAAAATTGCCCGCGGAGTGTTATTGTAACACCGGAATCAGGAAAAATCAAGGGCTATTTTACGATTTGTGAAGAAAAATTGAATAGTTGGCGCAAGTCTCCGCAGAATATCCTGTATCTTGTGTTGTGGAGGCAGAGAACGACAATGGAGAGGAAAATCAGGACGGATTTGGCCGTCGAGCAGCGGGAACTCGTCCGGGGTTCGGCGGCGGAAACCACCGAGCTTCCCGGGGTTCGCGCACGCGAGGACATGCGCAAAGGGTATAAGGTTACAACGGTTGATGTCCTGGACGAAGAAGGGTCAAAGGCGTTATGTAAACCTGTTGGAAGATATACAACGATCGAATTGGACGCGCTGATCCAGCGGGCGGAAAACGCCTTTGTTGACGCGGCGGAGCTTCTTGCCGAACTGCTCCGCGAGGTGCTGCGCCCGGATATGGGCGCGGGGACCCTGGTAGCCGGACTGGGAAACGACGCAATTACGCCCGACGCCCTGGGGCCTCTTGCCATTGAAAGCGTCATGGCCACACGGCATCTGAAGTCGCGGATGCCGGAGCAATTTGAAGCCTTTCGGCCGGTGGCCGCCGTCAGAACGGGTGTGCTGGGTTCTACCGGAATTGAGAGCGCGGAGGTGCTTCGCGCCATCTGCGAATCCATCTCCCCTTCCCGGGTTGTGGCCATTGACGCCCTGGCCTCCGGCAGTCTGGACCGTCTTTGCAGGACTATTCAGATCACCGATGTGGGCATCGTCCCCGGGTCCGGCGTAGGCAATAACCGTGCCGAACTGTGCGAAAGGACGCTGGGGGTGCCCGTGGTGGCAATAGGCGTGCCCACTGTCGTTGACGCGGCGGTGTTCAGCGATGAAGAAAGCGCAAAGGGAATGTTCGTGACCCCCCGGGATATTGACTCCTCTGTTCGGGATACCGCCAAGCTAATTGGGTACGGCATCAACCTGGCCATGCACGACGGCCTGACCATAGGGGATGTGGACATGTTCCTCTCTTAACCTTCAATTGTCCCGGGACGGCCGCATGTTTCACGTGAAACATGCGGCCGTCTTCAGATTTGTTTCACGTGAAACTTGAAATGCAGCGCCACCCCTGTTATAATCTTGTCCATATATAAAAAAGGGGTGAACATATGGCTAAAGTGATCGCTGTGGCAAACCAGAAGGGCGGCGTGGGCAAAACAACCACCTGCGTCAACCTATGCGCGGCTCTGACCAGGCGTGGGAGGCGTGTGCTGCTGGCGGACTGTGATCCCCAGGGAAACAGTACCTCGGGCATGGGGGTATCCAAGGATGCGATGCCCAATATCTATGATGTGCTTGCCCGCGGTGAAAACGTATCGGACTGCATCATAAAAACAGAGTATGGCCATGTGCTGCCCTCTAATAAAGAGCTGTCGGGGGCGTCCGTGGAGCTGGTGGGGGCTGAAAAGCGTGAATTCATCCTGAAAGACGCTTTTCTTCCCATAAGGGAGGACTATGACTACATTTTAATCGACTGTCCCCCGTCGCTTGAGCTGCTGACCGTCAATGCTCTTGCCGCGGCGGACAGCGTTCTGATCCCGGTCCAGTGCGAATATTACGCGCTGGAGGGGATTGCAGATCTGATGACCACCATCAAGCTGACCAAGCGGCGGGTCAATCCGGAGCTGGAAATCCAGGGAATTGTGTTGACCATGTACGATTCGCGGACAAAATTCTCAGACCAGGTGGCCGCGGAGGTGGAAAAGTTTTTTGGCACAGCCGTCTATAAGACAAGGATACCAAGAAATGTGCGGATCGCAGAGGCGCCGAGCCACGGGGTGCCGATTATTCAATACGATAGGCTCTCCAAAGGAAGCAGGGCCTATTTGCATCTGGCAAACGAGCTGATAAAGCGGGAGGAATGAGGTGACCATGACAGCAGGGATAAGAAGGGGCCTGGGAACGGGTCTGGACGCGCTTTTCGGAGAATCCTATCCCGACAATGGTGAAAACGTCCGGACACTGCCCATATCCAAGGTGGAGCCGCGGGAAAACCAGCCCCGCGCACATTTTGACGAGGTGGCTCTTGCAGAGCTGGCCGAGTCCATAAAAGAATACGGATTGATCCAGCCGATTACCGTCCGTAAACTCAAATCCGGGTACTATCAGATCATTGCGGGTGAGCGCCGCTGGCGCGCCTCGCGCCTGGCCGGGCTGACAGAAGTACCTGTACGTGTGATTGAGGCAGATGAAAAGCTGGCAACTGAGCTTGCTCTGGTTGAAAATCTACAGCGGGAAGACCTGAACCCAGTGGAGGAGGCGCGGGGATATAGGACCCTCATTGAAGAATATGGGCTGACCCAAGAGGAAGCGGCCCAGAGGGTGGGAAAATCCCGCCCGGCGGTGACAAATGCCATGCGTCTGCTGTCCCTGGCGCCGGAAGTGCTGGAGATGGTGGAGACGGGCGTCCTCTCGGCGGGCCATGCCAGAGCGCTGCTGGCGATACAGCAGCCGAAGGTGCAGCTGTCGGCAGCCCGAACCGTGCTGGAAAACGGCCTTTCCGTGCGGAAGACGGAGGAAATGGCAAAACGGTTGGCAAGAGCGCCGGAAGAATCGCCGGCTGTGAATGTGATTTCCGTGGATTATTTAAAAGAGGCGTCAAGGATGCTGGAGCAGTCCCTGGGACGGCGTGTCCGAATGGCGGAAAAAGGCCGGAAGGGCCGGATTGTGCTGGAATATTATGGTGCGGACGACAGGGAAGCGCTTATAGAACGTCTTAAAAAGCTTTAATAATATAACAGGGAGTAATATTTATGCTTGACATCAAGTTTTTGCGGGATAATCCCGATGCGGTGCGTGAGAACATAAAAAAGAAATTTCAGGATAAAAAGCTGCCGCTTGTAGACGAGGTAATCCTCCTGGACGCACGCATGCGCGAAGCGAAAACCGAGGCCAACGACCTGCGGGCCGCGCGCAACGCGCTGTCCAGACAGGTGGGCGTGCTGATGGGGCAGGCCAAAAAGGATCCGGCGAAGGCGGAGGAGGCCGAGGCGGTAAAGGAAAAGGTGGTTGCCCAGGCCCAGCGGCTGGGGGAACTGGAAAAAGTCGAAACGGAGCTTGAGGAGAAGGTCAGGCAGATCATGCTCCAAATCCCACAGATGATCGACGCCTCCGTCCCCATCGGAGAGGACGACACGAAAAACGTTGAGGTTCAGCGCTTTGGCGAAGCAGTGGTGCCGGAGTACGAGATCCCCTACCATACGGAGATCATGGAGCGCTTTGACGGAATTGATCTGGAGGCCGCCCGGCGGGTCTCGGGCAACGGCTTTTATTACCTCAGCGGCGACATCGCCCGCCTTCATGCGGGGGTTCTCGCCTACGCCCGGGATTTTATGATAGACAAGGGATTCACCTACGTCATTCCCCCCTTTATGATACATGGAAACGTTGTCGAGGGCGTCATGAGCTTTCCGGAAATGGAAGCCATGATGTACAAGATCGAGGGGGAGGATCTTTACCTCATCGGCACCAGCGAGCATTCCATGATCGGCCGGTATATTGATCAGATCATCCCCGAGGAGAAACTGCCCCTGACCCTGACCAGCTATTCGCCCTGTTTCCGCAAAGAAAAGGGCGCTCACGGCCTGGAGGAGAGGGGCGTATACCGGATTCATCAGTTTGAGAAGCAGGAAATGGTCGTAATCTGCCGTCCGGAGGAAAGTATGGCCTGGTATGAGCAGATGTGGCGCTATTCCGTAGCGCTGTTCCGCAGCCTGGATATCCCCGTGCGGCAGCTGGAGTGCTGCTCCGGCGATCTTGCCGACCTGAAGGTCAAAAGCTGCGATATCGAAGCCTGGAGCCCCCGTCAGAAGAAGTATTTCGAGGTTTGCTCCTGCTCGAATCTGGGCGACGCCCAGGCGCGCCGGCTCAGGATAAGGATGCGCGGCTCGGACGGGAAAATCTCCCTTGCGCACACGCTCAACAATACCGTGGTCGCCCCGCCGAGAATGCTGATCGCCCTGCTGGAAAATAATTTACAGGCAGATGGAAGCGTCCTGATCCCGGCGGCGCTGCGCCCGTATGTGGGCGGGAAAGAAGCCCTCGTTCCCGAAGCGGGACGGCAATGAAAACCGTATTAAATATCTAATTAGGGAGGAAAAGATGGAAAAGAGGATCAAGCGGCGGGTTTTATTGCTGGTGATCGCCCTGGCCTTCGTCCTTGCGATTCCCGCGGCCGCATCCAGTGAGACAAAAAACGTCGGGATCACCTACCGCGCAATCAAGCTGGTGGTAGACGGGAAGGAAATTACGCCCGCGGACGCCTCGGGAACGCCGGTGGAGCCTTTCATTTACGAAGGAACCACGTATCTGCCTGTCCGCGCGGCGGCCGGAGCGCTGGGTCTCTCGGTGGACTGGGTGGAGGATACCAGCACGGTCGTCCTGAACTCCGGCGGCCAGGTGAAAACCGGAAGCGGCGCCCCCGCGGCAACGAAGGCGGACAAAAGCATCCGCATCATATACAGGGACATTAAAATTACCATAGACGGGAAGGAAATTACGCCTGCGGACGCCTCGGGAACGCCGGTGGAGCCTTTCATCTATGACGGCACCACGTATCTGCCTGTCCGCGCGGTGGCGTCCGCCCTGGGCGTCCAGGTGGACTGGGACGCGGAAACCAGCACGGTATATCTGGGGGAGCGGCCGAAAGCCACGCAATGGCTGCTGAAAACGGAAACGGATTATTACATGGACGGCTCCGTGTATTATGTGGAGACCTATACATACGACCGGCTGGGGCGGCTGACGGCTATTGACACCCATTATCCCGAATATCCCTACGAAGACAGTAAAATCACGCGGTCTTACGACGCTGCGGGAAATATGATATCAGAGAATTACGGGGACTCGTATTCCCAGTTTGCCTACGATGGGAACGGGAACATGATCTCGGATAAATACTATTACGACGACGATCAGGTGGAATGGCGGTATACGTATGACGCCGCAGGACGGCATATTATGACGACGACGCTGTACGGGGGTGAAACGGTGGGGAAAACGACCCATACCTATGACGCCCGCGGAGATAAGATCAAAACCGTCGATATCAAATACGGGGAAACTGTCGAAACCAGGTATACATATACATATAATGAATCCGGCCGCCTGGAAAACGCAGGCTATACCGATTCGAGCAGCGGTTATGAATACGGCATGTATTTTGTCTATACCTATGACGGCTCGGAGAGACTGACGGTGACCCACGAATACTGGGTGGAGGACAACGCAAAAGAGTATTATAATACGAGCCGGTATTCCTATGATGAAAACGGGAATCTGTCCAGAATGGATTATGATTCCGGATGGACGGTCTATACGTATATTGCTATGGGTTAATAAAGGAAGACACTGTTTCTTGACGAAACCTGATTGTGGAGTTAGAATTACAAAATAACATAATGGATCGTCAAATAACCCGAAGGGCTTGAAACGTTGACGGGATAAAAAATAGGAGAGGGTTGCATATATATGTGGAGATATTTTATCAAACGCCTGCTGTTGGCCGTGCTGACAGTATTTATTATAATCACGATCACCTTTTTTTCGATGAATGCGGTCCCGGGCGGACCGTTTGATTCGGAGAAGGCGCCGGACCCGGCTGTAAGGGCCGTTCTGGAAGCAAGGTATAATCTGGATAAGCCCCTGCCGGAGCAGTACATGATCTATCTGGGGAATATGATCCACGGGGACTTCGGCGTATCCCTGAAATCCGGGCGGGACATCGCTCAGATCATCGGCGAGTCCTTTGGCATATCGGCAAAGCTTGGCATCATGGCCATGCTTATGGCGCTGTTTTTCGGGATTGTGTTCGGATGTACCGCGGCGCTGGCCCGGAACAGGTGGCCGGACAGAATGATCATATTCTTTACGACGCTTTTCGTTTCGGTGCCAAGCTTTGTGCTGGCGACGCTGCTGCTGCTGATCTTCTGCCTGAAGCTGGGCTGGTTCCAGGTCTGGAGCTCCAGCAACCAAAATTATCTGCTGCCGGTGATTTCCCTGGCGCTTTACCCCATGTCCTATATCACGCGCCTTACCAAGACAAGCATGCTGGATGTGATGGGGCAGGATTATATCCGTACCGCCAAGGCAAAGGGCGTCGCCCGCTTTTTCATTATTTTCAAGCATGCGCTCCGGAATGCGCTTATCCCCGTGATTACCTATGTCGGCCCGATGACGGCATATATCCTTACCGGCAGCCTGGTTGTGGAAACCGTGTTCACAATCGGCGGGCTGGGAACGAAATTTGTATCCAGCATTACCAACCGCGACTATACGATGATTATGGCGACGACGATCTTCCTGGCTATTCTGATGGTGTGCGCGACGCTCATTTCGGATCTGATTTACAAGGCCGTCGATCCCAGAATCTCGTTCGAATAAGGAGGCAGGAGAACACAGATGCAAAACAGCGATACGATCTATAAAAAGCGGCTTCTAAGCCTCCATATCGACCTTTCAATGTTTGAGCCCGCCACCGAGGAGGAGAAGGCCCAGACGGATAAGATGCGGGAGTCTACGACATTCTTCAAGGACGGTATGCGGAAGCTCCGGAAAAATCCTCTGGCGGTAGCCAGCATAATCGTGCTGATTGCGATAGTCATCACGATCATTGTGGCCCCTATGATCGTCCCCTACGGCTATGAGGGGATGGTGACGATTAACGGCAAGCGGGACAAAAGCGCGAAAAATCTCGCGCCGTTCACCTACTCGGAAATGGAGCAGGAAGTCATTAATAACGGCGAAAAAGTATTCCCGCATATTTTCGGTACCGACGAATTGTGCCGCGACTATTTTATCCGGGTGATATACGGCACGCGGGTGTCCCTGCTCGTGGGGCTTTTTGCCAGCATGATCGTTTTGCTCATCGGGCTTTTATACGGCGCCATATCCGGATACGCCGGCGGAAAGGTGGATATGGTGATGATGCGGATTGTCGACGTCATCTATTCGCTGCCGGATACGCTGATGGTGATCCTGCTGTCGGTAGTTCTCGATTCGGTGCTCAAGGGCGCGCTGTCGGGCACGATTCTGGCGAAGGTCGGCACGAATATGGTCAGCCTGTTTATTGTCTTCGGCCTGTTGTACTGGGTCAGCATGGCACGGCTTGTCCGCGGGCAGATTCTTACCATTAAAAATAATGAGTACATACTTGCCGCCCGGGCTTTGGGCGCAAAGCCGGGCCGCATCATCAGGAGGCATATCCTGCCAAACTGCATGAGCGTCATTTTCATCTCCACGGCGCTGCAAATCCCTTCAGCGATCTTCACGGAGAGCTTCCTCTCATTCATCGGCCTGGGGGTGCAGGCGCCGATGCCCAGTCTCGGCTCCCTGGCGAACGCCGCCCGGGGCGGCCTTCAGAGCTATCCGTTCAAGCTGGTGTTTCCAGCCCTGATGATCTGTCTGATCGTGCTGGCGTTCAACCTTCTGGGAGACGGGCTGCGCGACGCCTTTGACCCGAAACTGAGGAGGTAGCGAAATGCACGAATTATTGCTGCAGGTTAAAGACCTGAATACATCATTCTTTACGGACGCGGGCGAGGTTCACGCCGTCAACGGCCTGTCCTTCAACCTGGAACGGGGCAAGGTGCTGGGCATCGTCGGGGAATCCGGCTCCGGAAAAAGCGTCACGGCCTATTCCATCCTTCAAATTCTCACCGACACGGGGAAAATTGTTGGCGGGCAGGTGCTCTATAAGGGCGAGAATATTGTGGAATTCAGCGAAAAGAAGATGCGCGCCCTTCGGGGAGACAAAATCAGCATCATTTTCCAGGACCCGATGACCTCCCTGAACCCGCCGTTCACCATCGGCAATCAGCTGGAGGAGGCGATCCGCCTTCATACGGACCGCAATAGGCGGGAGGCCCGCGCCCGCGCCGTTGAAATGCTGACGCTTGTGGGCGTAAACGAGCCGGAAAAAAGGGTGGAGCAGTATCCTCACGAGCTTTCCGGCGGTATGCGGCAGCGGGTTATGATCGCCATGGCGCTGGCCTGCGAGCCGGATATCCTCATTGCGGACGAACCGACGACGGCCCTGGACGTTACCATTCAGGCCCAGATTCTGGAGCTTATGCAATCGCTCCAGAAAGAGATGGGCATGGCCATTATCCTGATTACACACGACCTGGGCGTTATCGCGGATATGTGCGACGAGATTATTGTGATGTATGGCGGGCGCGCCTGTGAGCGCGGCACCGCGGACGAGATTTTTTATAATCCCCGCCACGAATATACCAAGGGCCTTTTGCGATCCATTCCCAGCATTGTGGGGAAGCATGAAAGGCTGATTCCCATTGCGGGCTCTCCCATCGACCTGCTGAATATGCCCGCCGGCTGCGCCTTTGCGTCCCGCTGTGACCGGGCGATGAAAATATGCCTTACCGAAAAACCGGAGGAAATCCTGATCAACGACCAACATGTGGCTTCCTGCTGGATGAATGTTAAGGAAATTTATGCGGAAGCGGCGAATGGAGGCGGAGAGAATGGATAACCAGTTGTTAGAGGTCAGGAACCTGAAACAGTATTTTCCCGTCAAGGTAGGCTTTTTCAAGACTATCCCCCTGAAGGCCGTGGACGACGTGTCGTTTTCCATCAGCCAGGGGGAAACTCTGGGTCTGGTCGGCGAATCCGGCTGCGGGAAGACCACAGTCGGCCGCACGCTGCTGCAGCTTTATAAGCCCACCGGCGGAGAGGTGCTGTTTGACGGCGTGAAAATCGACGAACATAATATCCGGGAATACCGCAAGGATATGCAGATCGTTTTTCAGGACCCGTATTCCTCGCTGAATCCCCGCATGACGGTGAGCGACATTATCGGAGAGCCGCTGGATATCCACAAGCTGTACAGCAGCCGCGCCGAACGGCAGGATAGGATAAGGGAGCTGATGTCTTTGGTGGGCCTCAATACGGAGCACGCCAGCCG
>ENA-UOOR01002840-UOOR01002840.1-fermentation-metagenome-genome-assembly--contig:-NODE-2840-length-16570-cov-2.696882_pt1 | contig 16570 bp, 18 predicted proteins | sample MGYA00245780_ERZ724029 | MGnify/ENA primary metagenome ERZ724029 (study PRJEB28704, sample SAMN03018315) | fermentation metagenome | biome: anthropogenic terrestrial biome; feature: soil; material... | reverse complement strand
CACAGGTTGGCTGGGCAGCCCACGGCCAAAGCCGCGTCGATGCCAAAGCGGCGGTTGGGCGCGTGGTGCATTAACTGGATGAGTCGCTTCAGCGGCAGGATGCCCGGCTTGACCAGCTTCGCGTACAGCAGGGGGAAGGCGCACTCCAGCCCCACTACGCCGTTGAGGCTGCCCTTGAGGCCGCCTGCCTTTTCCTGGGCGCTGTGGGGGGCATGATCAGTGGCTATCATGTCGATGGTGCCGTCCAACAGCGCCCCAACCAATGCTTTACGGTCCTCCGCGCTGCGCAGCGGCGGGTTCATCTTGAAGCGGCCATCGTCCTGCAGGCAGCTGTCATCCAGAAGCAGGTAATGGGGTGCCGTTTCGCAGGTAACGTCCAGCCCCTCCTGCTTGGCTTGGCGAATCAAGCGGGCGCTTTCCCCAGTGGATACGTGGCAGATGTGATAGGGGCAGCCGGTTTTGCGCGCCAAAGCCAGGTCGCGTTGTACCTGTGCCCACTCGCTGGCCGGGTCGTTGAGGCTGAGCCCCTGCTGCCTGGCCCACGCGCAGTCATTCACCGCGCCGTGCGGCAGGCTTTCATCCTCGCAATGGGCGACGATGGGTTTGCCCAGTCGCTTGGCTTCCAGCATGGCCTGGCGCATCAGCGCGTCGCTTTGCACGCCGCGCCCGTCATCGCTATAGCCGGCCACATGGGGGGCCATGGCGGCCATATCGGCCAGCTGCTCGCCGTGCTGACCGCGCGTGATGGTACCGTAGGGGATGACGCGCACCCGCGCGTCTTGCGCAATCAGGTCCAGCTGCGGCTGTAGGCCGGGCATGCCATCGGGTGCCGGGTTCAGGTTGGGCATGGAACACACCGCGGTATAGCCGCCGCGGGCTGCTGCCAATGTGCCGGTTGCGATGGTTTCCTTATAAGAAAAACCGGGCTCCCTCAGATGAACGTGAACATCTGTGAAACCCGGAAAAATGTGATGCCCTGTACAATTGATGACCCTGTCGTCTGGGGAGGGAGCCCCGTCCCCGATGGCGGTCACCACGCCATCCCTGATGAAAACATTTGCCCTGATGAACCCTTCGTCCAGATACACCAGACCATCTTTCAAAACGCAGTTCATGTGTCGCCTCGTTTCGTCGTGGGCATGCAGGCGGTGTGCGTGCTTTGAACCCGAAGCATCTTAGCAAACGAGGCCGAACTTGTCAACCGGTTTTCGGATAAATGTTCGTAGTTTTTGCCTCAGGCTGTCTCAAACTGCGCGGCGTACAGCTGGGCATAAAAGCCCTTCTGATTCATCAGCGCGTCATGGGTGCCCTGCTCCACGATGTTGCCGTCGCGCACCACCAGAATGTTGTCGGCATTCTCGATGGTGGACAGCCGGTGCGCGATGACAAAGGCGGTGCGCCCCGCCATCAGCCGGCGCATGGCTTCCTGGATGCGCCGCTCGGTCTGGGTATCCACATTGGAGGTGGCTTCGTCCAGTATCAGCATCGGCGCGCCCGACAGCATCGCCCGGGCGATGGTGAGCAGCTGTTTTTGCCCCTTGGAAATATTGACGCCGTCATCGCCAATCATGGTGTCGTACCCCTGGGGCAGCCTGCTGATAAAGCCATGGATGCGGGCGGCGCGGGCGGCCTGCTCCACCTCCTCGCGGGTGGCCTCCGGCTTGGCGTAGGCGATGTTGTCCAGCACCGTGCCGTGGAACAGCCAGCTGTCCTGCAGCACCATGCTGTAGGCGCTGCGCAGGCTCCTGCGGGTCAGGCCGTAGATATCCTGCTGGTCAATCTGGATGCTGCCCGCGTCGATATCATAAAAGCGCATCAGCAGGTTAATCAGCGTGGTCTTGCCGGCACCAGTGGGGCCAACGATGGCCGTCAGGGTACCGGGCTGGGCATGCATGTTGAACTGACGTATGACCGGTATGCCGGGGATGTAGCTGAAATCCACATTCTGGGCCTGCACGTCGCCCTGCACATTGGTGAGCACGTTGGCGTCCGGGGCATCGGGCTTTTCGGCCGGTTCATCAATCAGGCGGAACACCCGCTCCGCCGCGGCAAAAGCGCTTTGCAGATCGCCCAGTATGTTGGCCATCTCGTTGATGGGGCCGGAGAACTTGCGGGAATACTGGATAAAGCTGGAGATATCGCCCAGCCCCACGCTGCCCGCCAGGTACATCAGCGAGCCGAACACGCTGATCATGGCCAGCGAGATGTTGTTGATGAAGTTGACCGAGGGGCCGATGATGGTACCGTAGTATTCGCTGGTGGTGTATGCGTCCACGGCCTCGTCGTTCTTGCCGTCAAAGTCGCGCAGCACCTCGGCCTCGCGGCCATAGGCCTTGGTGGTCTTCTGGCCGCCAATCATCTCCTCCATAAAGCCGTTGAGCTCCCCCAACTTGGCGCTGCGCTTGCGGAACATGGGGCGGGTGCGGCGGGTCACCCATCGGGTATACAGCGCGGTGAGGGGGACGGTCACGGCGAAGATGACCACCAGCGCCGGCTGGATGGTCAGCATCATAATCAGCGATACGCTGACGGTGATGACGCTTTCCAGTATCATCAGAAAGTCGGTAGACAGGCTTTCGTTGACGGTGTCAACGTCGTAGCTCATCACGCTGATGAGGTCGCCCGCCTGCCGCCCGTCAAAGAAACTGACCGGCAGGGTGACCAGCTTGTCAAACACATCCTTGCGCATGCGGTAGGTGGTGTTGCGGGTCAGTTTGAGGGTAACGCGGCTCAACAGGTAGCGGAAGATGGAGGAGGCGAGGTAGCACACCGCCATCATGCCGGTGTAGGTAAACAGCAGGCGGAAGTTGGCCTGCCCCGCGCCGATGCCGATGGCGTCAATGGCCAGGCCCGACAGCTTGGGGCCCACCAGCGCCACCAGGTTGGTCAATACCACCAGCACCATGGCCAGCAGCAGCAGGAAGCGATAGCGGCCCAGGTAGCGCCACATGCGCCGCAGCAGCTGCCAGCGGGACGTGTGCACCTGGTTGTCCTGGCGCTTGTCGCCGCTTAGATCGCCGCGGGTCAGGCGGCCCATCATGCGAGGGTTAGACATCGCTGCGCCCTCCTTCCGCGCCCATTTGGGTGAGGGCAATCTCCCGGTAGGTGGGGCAGTCCCGCATCAGCTCGTCATGGGTGCCGTAGCCGATTTCTCGGCCTTCCTCCAGCACCAGAATGTGGTCGGCCCCCTTGATGGAGGACACGCGCTGGGCGATGATGACCGATGTGGTGTCGTCATACTGTCGGTGCAGCGCGCGGCGAAGCGAGGCATCCGTGCGATAGTCCAGCGCAGAGGACGCGTCATCCAGTATCAGCAGCTCCGGGTTGTCGGCCAGCGCCCGGGCGATGAGCAGGCGCTGTTTTTGCCCGCCGGACAGGTTGTTGCCCTTTTGTGCCACCATGTGGTCGAGCCCCTGCTCGGTATCGCGGATGAACTGCGCGGCCTGGGCATCCTCGGCTGCCTGCCATATGCGCTCATCGGGGATGTCGCGGTAGTAGCGAATGTTATCGCGGATGGTATCGGCCATCAGGAAGTCATTCTGAAACACCACGCCCACCTTGCCGCGCAAAGTGTCCGGGGCGATGGTGCGCACATCCCGCCCACCCAGCAACACGCACCCCTCATCCGGGTCGTACAGGCGCAGCAGCAGGTTGACCAGCGTGGTCTTGCCGCTGCCGGTCGCCCCCAAAATGCCCAGCGTCTGCCCGCGCTTGAGGCGGAAGCTGATGTCCTCCAGGTTGTGCTCCACCTTGTTGTAGCTGAAGCTCACCCGATCAAAAACCAGGTGGTCATCCGTTTCGGGCTGTGCGGCGCCGGGCAGCACGGCCAGGTCGTCCGGCATGGTGAGGACTTCGGCCACGCGCCCGGCGGAGGCCATGCCGCGGGAGGACATGATGAAGATGCGGGTGATGCCCATCATGGCCTGTAAAATAATCATGAAGTAGTTGAGGAAGGCGATGATGCTGCCGGGCGTGGATAGCCCCCGGTTGACCAGATACCCGCCGACCAGCACCACCATCGTGAGGCCCAGGTTGAGCGTCAGCGAGGTCAGCGGGTTGCTGAGCGCCGCCAGGCGGCCCGCCCGTTGGGTGGTATCGGCCAGTTGGCCGTTGACGCCGTCAAAGCGCCCCTGCTCGTACTCGGTCTTGGACAGGGCCTTGATGATGCGGATGCCCGTGATGTTTTCCTGCATCACGCGCACCAGGCGATCCAGCACCGTATGCTGCTTGGTGTACAGCGGCACGGTGCGCCGGGTAATCTGGTACACAATCACCGAGATGAAGGGCAGCGTCAGCACCAGCACCAATGTCAGGCGAAAGTCCAGCGTCAGCGTCATCACCAACCCGCCAATCAGCAAAATGGGGGCGCGCACGCCCATGCGCTGCATGCGGTTGAGGAACTGGTTGATGTTGTAGGTGTCGGTGGTCAGGCGCGATACGGCGGACGACAGGCTGATGGTATCAATCTGCGCCATGGACAGGCCGCTGATTTTTGCAAACAGGTCGTGCCGCACGGCACGGGTCACCTTGCCCGAGGTGGTGGCTGCCATGCGATTTGCGTAGATATTGGTGGCGATGGCCAGCATGGCACACAGCACCATCAGGCCACCCCACAGGTAAATTTGCCTGGGTTCACCCAGCGGCACAATCTTGTCGATGATGCGTGCCAGTATGGAGGGAATCAGCAGGTCCATCATGGCGGCGAACAGCTTGACGGCAAAGGTCCATGTCATGATGCCCGTATGGGGCTTGAGGTATTGCAGCAGGGTACTCATGGCGCGACACCTTCCCCGGCAGCCCAGGCCACCGCCCGTTGGCGCATGCGCTCCAACAGGTCCTCCAACATGGCCAGTTCGCTGTCGGTCATGCCTTGGGTGAGGTAGTCATGCCATTGCTGGTTGACACCGCGAATCACCGGCACTGTGGCCAGCGCCTTCTCGGTGGGGTGCAGCGCCATCAGCCGCCTGTCCTGCGGGCTGGTCTCGCGGGTGATGTAGCCCTGCTGCTCCAGCGTGCCAAGCTGCCGCGTGGCGTTGGAGGGGTTCACATGCAGCGCCTGGGCCACCTGTTCCTGGGACATGCCCGGGCGGGCACAGATGTGCAATATATAGGGGCTCTGCGCGGCGGTCAGGTGCAGCTCGGCCAGGCGGCCGCTTCTGAACTGGTTGCCGCAGCGGGCCAACACATTGAGTTCTCGGGTAATCGCGGGCATGTATCCTCCTCGTTGTTGCGGGTGATAATGGTTGCGCCCGCAATTATTGCGAGCGCAACGATTGTACCGTCGCCACGGTATCTTTGTCAAGTGCTTGTGCCGCATAGCCAAATCGGCTACACTACCAACGGATGACGACCAAAGGATGCGTGGACAATGAATAAACGGCATATCCTGTGCTATGGGGATTCCAATACCTGGGGGTTTGACGCGGCCAATGCGGGCCGGTTTGATGATGACCTGCGGTGGACCATGCAGCTGGCCCGGCTGCTGGGGGAAGAGTGGCTGTTGGCCGAAAACGGCGTCAACGGCAGAACCACCGTGTTTGAGGACCCCATCAACGAGGGGCTAAACGGCCTTGAACACCTGACACCCGCCATGCGCGCCCACGCGCCGCTGGATTTGCTGGTGGTCATGCTGGGCACCAACGACTGCAAGCAGCGCTTTTCCGCCACCGCGCAGAATATCGCCGACGGCCTGCGTCGCCTTGTCCTCAAGGCGCAGACACTGCTGGTATGGCGGGCGCTCCCGCGCATCCTTGTGGTGGCGCCGATGATCATCGACCCGCGCATCTATGACACACCGGAGGCTGTCGCCGGGATGGGGGCCGGCTGCGTGGAAAAGAGCCGAGCGCTGCCCTCGCTGATGACGCGCGTCGCGCAGGAGACGGGCTGTGACTTCATGGACAGCAACCCGCATGTCATGCCCTGCCAGACCGATTGGATGCACCTGAGCCCGCAGAGCAATGCCCCGCTGGCGGCCGCGTTGCATCACAAAATCCTCGAAATGATGGGCTGACTGATTGCTGGCCCCTAACCAACAAACAACCGGCGCGCGATGCGTCGGTTGTTTGCCTCGTTACTGCATTTTTCAGCCTTTGATGACACCCTTCTTCAGGATGACGCAGGCATACAGCGCGCTCTCCCCGGTCTGCACCGTGGCATAGGCTTGACGGCTGCGGTCGTAAAAGGCAAAGCGGTCGATGAAGCCGATGGCTGCATCGGGCTCATGCCTGGCGATGACGTCGCGGAACTCCGCCCAGATGGGGGGCTCGCCCTGCATGGTGCCGGGGGCTACGGCCATCAAAGTGACCGGCGTCTCCACAAAGCTGTCCAGCGGGAAAAGCTGCAAAATGGCGTCCAGTAGCGCGGGAACGCCGTGGCCATCACAGCGGATGCTGCGCGCGTTCATGCTGGCGGCGGGGAAGTTGCCGTCCCCCAGCACGAGTTCATCACCATGGCCCATTTCGGCGATGGTCTTGAGCAGATCGGGGGAGAGCAGGGGCGAGATTCCTTTCAGCATGGGCATGCCCTTCTTTCATCAGTGATGCAAAAACGTTACAGTGTCTCAGGGTCGATGATGCCGGCGATGGTCAGGTCGCTGGGCGGCGGGTCTTTCAAATCCAGCATCAGGGCTGCCTCCTTGCGGCCTATCATGTACACTACATCCCCGGTGCCTGCCTGGCGCGTGGCATCCGCCGCGATGACCAGGCCTTTGTCCACCCCATTGACGATCTGGCGCACCACAAGCAACTTGAGCCCTTCCAGGCTCGGGGTTTTTACGGTGCAGACCACCGTGCCTTCCACGCGGCCAATGTTCACAGGCGCCTCCTAATGGGTAAAAGTCGTCTTGCCGCAGTAGGTGTAGTGATCCACCACGCCGCAGATGGTGACGGAGGCGATGAGTTTTTTGTCGCCCATGACCATCTGGGCGGAGCCGCCATCGTTGTTGATGAGCACGGTATCGCCAATGCCCGCGTTGGCGGCGTCCAGCGCCACCACTTCCTCACCGGCAAAAGCCCCAGCCAAATCAATGGGGCGCACCTTCAGCAGTTTGAAGCCGCGATAGTCCTCATATTTGATGGTGGATACCACCGTGCCGGTGACGCGTCCTATCTTCATGCTGCCCTCACTGCGTGCCTGCACCCTTGTCGTAGGTGCGCTTGCCGGCAATGTCCACATAGTCCACGATGCCGATGATGGCGCTGTCCACGGGCTTGGAGGTGGTTACATCCGTCTGCCGGGAGGAGCTGCCGCCCGCCCACATGATGATTTCGCCTTCACCGGCGCCCACGGTGTCCACCGTGATAAATGGCGCCCCCTTCTCCTGCATGGTGTCCATGTCAATGGGCACGGCCACCAGCAGCTTAAGGCCGACCAGGCGGTCGGATTTGCGGGTGCTGACGATGCTGCCAATCACTCTGGCCAGTTGCATGAATACTCCTCCTCCGCCTTGTCGTAGACGCGGCTGCCGTACATGTCGATGCTGTCGATGATGCCGTAGATGCTGTAGTCGGAGGCGATATCCTTGGTGCTATCCGTTTGGCGCGAGGAGCTGCCATACGCGCAGAATACAATATCGCCGATGCCCGCGCCCACATCATCCACGCACACCACATAGTCGTCCAGCAATGTCTGGGTGCGCAGCTCGATTGGCTGCACAATCAGCAGCTTGCATCCACGCAGCGTGTCCACCTTGTTGGTGCTGACCACCATGCCCATCACCCGTCCTGCCAGCATATCAAGGCTCCTTTCCGGCACTGGGGCTGCGTGTGCTGGCCCGGGGAATCAGGCTGCCCGCGATTTTGACCTGCATGGTGGGCCAGTCCGGGTTGAGCACGCGCTTTTGAATCATCTCCACCGCCAGGGTACCCAGCATGGAGCGGGAAATGCGCACCGTGCTCAGCGCCGGGGTGGTGATGGCGCTGTAGGGGATATCGTCCACCCCGATAATGGACATATCACGCGGGATGTTGTAGCCCGCCTCCTGGATGGCTTTGGCGGCGCCGATGGCGATAGAATCGTTGTCTGCTACCACCGCGCCGTGGGGCTTGTACTGCCCGGCCTCAATCAGCTTTTTCATATCCCGGTAGGCGCCGTTGAGGGTGGTGGCCAGTTCGGTCGGCGCGGGCACCGGCAGACCCAGTTCATTCATGGCTTGCAGGTAGCCGGCATAGCGCTCGTCCAGGTTATTAATCTGGCGATTGCTTTTGAAATAGCCTATCTCCCGGTGACCCAGCTGGTGCAGGTGCAGCACGGCGGTGCGCAGGATGCCTTCATTGTCCATGACCACACTGTCCCACTTCTCGTACTGCATGCTGTTGTCCAGCACCACCAGTGGCACCTGCATGCGGTCCAGCACCCAGTAGTCTTCCTTGGGCATCTCAGTGCCTACCAGAATGATGCCGTCCGGCGGATCCTGCTGGATATCGGCGATGCAGGCATCGGCGTGCTGGGCGTCGCAATTGCGCATGATGAGGTGAAAGTTAAGCCGGCGGCACTCCTGCTCAATCTGATCGATGATGGAGGCGATAAAGCCCTGATTTTCCTCCACCGCCATGCCGTGGGTGCGGTATTTGATGATGACCAGCCGAAAGTGATTCTGCCTGCGGCGGATGGGGCTTGGCTTGTAGTTGTGGCGATCCAGCACCTTTTGCACCCGTTGCCTGGTTTGCTCGCTCACGCCCTTTTTGTTGTTGAGCACCAGGGATACCGTGGCCGGGGATACCCCTGCCTGGCTGGCAATCTCCCGCACTGTGATTCGCATCATCATCAACCGCCTGTCACTTGATTGGCCCACGCGCCCACCAGCAGCGCCGCCACCGCGGCACCGGGGTCCAGGTATTCGCGTGAGGCCTCGCCGCGGATGGCCATGCGGCCATGCTTGGCCAGCATGCCGCGTGTGGCTTCATATCCCTGTTGGGCTGCCCGGGCGGCATCCTGTGCCGTGGGGGAAAGGTGTTGTTCCTGGGCCAACGCTTTCTCCATGCTCTCCAGCGCCGGCTTCAGCCCGTCCAGAAAGGTTTTGTCGCCGGGCTCGGCCTTGCCGCGGGCGCGCACGCCTTCGTAGTACGCCTGAAAGAAGTCGGCCTGTCCTTGCGCGTCAAGCTCTTGGCGGCCGCGCAATGCCTTGCCCGCGTTCATCAGGCCGGAGGCCATCAAGGTGCCCATGGTGGAGGGAACAGCCGATGCCATGGCCTTGCCCGCCCGGTAGGACAGCTTGCCGATGTCCGGTTCTTCGCTGGCGTTGGCTTCAGCCGCTGCCGCGGCAAACCCGGCGCTCATGGTGAGCCCCAGGTCGCTGTCGCCGCACAGGCCGTCCAGGCGAATCAGCTCCTCCTTGTTGTCCTCCATCACCTGCGCCCAACGGGTCAGCAGGGCGGCAAAGCCTTTTGCGTCCATGTGATGCTCCTATTGCCCAAACTGTTTGAAGAATGGTGTGTCTTGGCGTCCAGATAGCCCTTCATCTCCTCATCCACCCGCATCAGGGAGATGGATGCGCCGGCCATTTCCATGGAGGTGGCGTACTCGCCCACATAGCTGCGGTACACGCGGATGCCCCTCTGCTGGAGGATGTGGGCCAGGCGCCTGTACATCACATACAGCTCCTCCAGCGGGGTGCCGCCCAGGCCGTTGATGAGCACGGCCACCTCGTCATCCGCCTTCAGCGGCAGGTCGTCCAGCACGGGGGCTGCCATCTCGTCCACGATTTCATCTGCGCTCAGCAGCTTGCCGCGGCGGATGCCGGGCTCGCCGTGGATGCCCATGCCAATCTCCATCTCGTCGTCGGCGATTTCAAAGCTGGGCCTACCCACCTTGGGCACCGTGCAGCTGCTCAGCGCCACGCCCAGCGTGCGCACATTGGCGCAGGCCTTTTCGGCTACGCGCTTCACCTCGTCCAAGGGCAGGCCCGCGACGGCCGCGGCACCGGCGCACTTGTACACGAAGAAGATACCCGCCACGCCGCGCCTGCGGTTGGGTTCGCCGGGCTGCGCCGCGGGGGAAGCCACATCCTCGCCGGCGACCACGCTCTCCACCCGGATGTCGTGTTCAAAGTCGGCCATCTCGGCCGCCATGTCAAAGTTGAAGATGTCGCCGTTGTAGTTGCCATAGATATACAGCACACCGGCGCCCTGGTCGATGGCGCGGGTGACGGCAAGCATCTGCTCCGGGCTGGGGGACTGGAACACATCGCCGATGGCGCAGCCATCCAGCATGCCGTCGCCCACATAGCCCAGGAACAGCGGCAGGTGGCCGGAACCCCCGCCGGTGGCCAGCCCCACCTTGCCCGCGTGCTTGCGCGCGTTGACCAGGCAATGCAGGTCCTCCCCGGCACATGCCAGCTCCTGCGGGTGAGCCGCGTAGATGCCCTCGAGCATTTCGGGGATGAAGCGCTCGGGGGTGTTGATAATCTTTTTCATGGCCTTATCCGATGGTGGGCAGGATGCCCTCCACGTCGTCATGCGGCCTGGGGATGACGTGCACGCTGACCAACTCGCCTACGCGCTTGGCCGCCGCGCCGCCCGCCTCCACGGATGCCTTCACCGCGCCCACGTCGCCGCGCACCATCACGGTGACCAGCCCGCCGCCTACCAGCACCTTGCCGACCAGGCGCACATTGGCTGCCTTCACCATGGCGTCCGCCGCTTCAATGGAGCCAACCAATCCCTTGGTTTCTACCATGCCCAATGCTTCCAACATATCCTTTACTCTCCTTTTTGGGTTGTAATCGTCACATATTCCTGCGCGCAGATGCTTACATCAATGCGCGGATCATGTCCGGATGGGGGGAGGGGATGACGACGCTTGAAACGACCAGCCCCTCGGTGTTTTCGGCGTGCTCGCCCGCGTCAATGGCGCGCACAGCGGCCACTTCGCCGGTCAGGATGACGAAGGATTTGCCGCCCAGGCCGCGGCCCAGGCGCACCTCAATCAGTTCCACCGCCGCCGCCTTGACCGCCGCGTCGGCCACCTGAATGGCGCAGGCCAGGGAAAATGTCTCCACCACGCCGATGGCCTGTACCTGACCAATATCACAGGCGCCCTGCATCGCCCGGATGACCCTGGCATCCACATTCGGGATGACCAGGCTGTCCACCAGGCCATGGGCGGCGCTTTCTACACCGGCGCTGGCGGCGGAGCGCACGGCGGCTACCTCACCGGCCACCACCACGATGTATTTACCGGCACAGACTGTCTGCGCGGACAGCAGCCGCACATCCGCCGTCTTGAGCATCTGATCGCCCGCCAGAATGCCCAGCGGGATGCTGAGGGTTTCCACGACACCAATTGCGTACATAACTATCTCATCCCTCCTCAGCCGTTGATGCGGATGGCGCTGTCGGTGACGGCGTCCACGGTGCCGTCCATGCTCGCATGCATGTCGGCGCCCAGCGCGTCCTGCGCCATGCGGGCGATGATTTGGCCTTTGCTCACCCGCTCGCCCGGGCGTACCACAGGCTGTGCCGGGGCGCCCAGGTGCTGTTTGAGCGGCAGCGTTACGCTCTTCGGCGCCACAGGCGCCGGGTTGTATAGCGCCGGGCGGTTGTAGGTGCTCAGCCCCATGCGGGCAATCAGCCGCGAGATGGGGATGCGCTTGGTCTCCAGCGACGTGTCCAGCGTGATCTCCTGCTCGGTCACCGGGCGCACGCCTGCGCGGGCCAGTTCATTTTTGATGTTGGTCATCACGGTGCCGGGCGTCAGGCCAAAGTTGCACGCGTAGTGGGTGCACAGGTTGCAGCTGCAGCAGGCCAGCACGCTGTTCACATTGCCCAGCAGCTTGCTGTCGCCGTTGGCGATGGCGCGCATGGCTTTGTGCGGCTCCACCTGCAAGCCCAGGTGATTGCGCGGGCACATGATGGTGCACATGTTGCACTGGCAGCACACGGCCATCGCAATCTTCACCTGGCGCCCCACCGTCATGGTGATTTGCGCAATGAGGTGATGGTCCTTGGGCAGCACCACCAGGCCGCCCGTGGTCTTGGTGATGGGCATATCCCAATCAGCGCGCACATGGCCCATCAGCGGGCCGCCTTCGATGACGGTGTGGGTATTCTCGTCGCCCGTGAAGCCTGTGGCGGCAATCATGGCCCGCATGCTGGTCCCCAGGGGAGCCATCAGGGTAGCGGGGTGGGGCACATCGCCGCAGACGGTGACCAGCTTATCGGTGACGGGCTTGCCTTCCAGGGCGTCGGACACATTGACCAGCGTGCCCACATTGCATACCACACAGCCGTAGTCCGCGGGCAACTTGGCGCTGCGCACCACCTCACCAGTTACGTCGTGAATCAGCGATTTTTCATCGCCCGCGGGGTAGTAGCTGTCCATCAGGTAGAGCGACAGCCCTTCCTTGCCGCGGATGGCGGTTTCCAGCGCGTCCACCGCGTCATGATAGTGCTTTTTGGTGGCGATAACGCCGCGGGTGGCCCCCACGGCCTGCATGGCCGCCTCCAGCCCCTTAATCACGCGGTCTGCCTGGTGCTGCATGATGGTCTGGTCCACGCGCAGCAGGGGTTCGCACTCGGCGCCATTGGCGATGACCAGGTCAGCCTTGGCGGCCAGCTTCACATGCGTGGGAAAGCCAGCGCCGCCTGCGCCCACAACGCCCGCCGCGCGTACCATGTCGATGATGCCGCGGCCGGTTGCCGCCGCCTGTTGCTCTGTCCTCAGCATATGCGGAAATCCCCGTACAGCACGCAGCGCCGCGAGCGGGTGAACGAGCGCGCGCTGGTTACGCCCTCGCCGGTGGGGGTGGCGATGGTCATGGTGGTAAAACCCTCCCCGCCAAAGCCCAGGCCCGCGTAGCAGGGCGCGTTCTTGACGAAGATGGTGGTGTTCATCCGCTTGGCCGCGCGGGACATATTATGGATGTTGGTGGAGTGAATCATCGCGGAATGCGAGCATCCCTGCTCGGCGCGGAACGCCCCCTCAATGGCTGCGTCAATATCCCGCACACGTACCACGGGCAGAACGGGCATCAGCATCTCCACCAGCACAAAGGGGTGGTTGTCTGATACCTCGGCGATAATCAGCCGCGGGTTGCCCTGAAAGGCCACCCCGGCATCCCGCAGGATGTCTGCCGCGTTTTTGCCCACATACTGGCGGTTGACCACATGCTTGTTGCCCTGCGGCTTGAGGGTGATGGCCATCACGCGCTCAATGTCCTGTCCGCTGATGCGCCAGGCGCCGTGTTTCACCATCTCGTCCATCAGGCGGTCCGTAATCTGGCTGACGGCGAATACCTCCTTCTCGCAGATGCACATGATGTTGTTGTCAAAGCTTGCGCCATCCACGATGTCCCGGCCTGCGGCTGCGATGTCCGCCGTTTCGTCCACAATGACGGGCGGGTTGCCGGGGCCGGCGGCGATAACCTTCTTGCCGGTCTTCATAGCCACCTGCACCACTGCCTCGCCGCCCGTGATGCTCAGCAGCGGGATGTCCGGATGCAGCATAATGGCCTGGCCTGTTTCCATGGTGGGCTCGCGCACGGTGGTAATCAGCGCGTCAGGTCCGCCGGCTGCGACAATGGCCTCGTTGAGCAGGCGCATGGTCTCCTGCGAGCAGCGCTTGGCAGCGGGATGCGGGTTAAAGACCACCGCGTTGCCGCCTGCGATGATGCTGATAGCATTGTTGATGACGGTGGAGGTGGGGTTGGTGGAGGGGGTGATGGACCCCACCACGCCAAAGGGCGCGCGCTCTTCCAGCATCATGCCCAGGTCGCCGGTGTGTGCGTTGGTCACCAGGTCCTCAATGCCGGGTGTGCGGCGGGCGACCAGCAGGTTCTTCTCCAATTTGTGCGCCACATGGCCATAGCCCGTTTCCTCGTGTGCCATGCGCGCCAGGTGCTCCGCCTGCTCGATGGCGGTCTTTCGCATGGCGGCAATCAGCTCGCCGCGTTTTTCCAGCGTCAGTTCCACCAAGCGGGCTTGTGCGGCCTTGGCCGCGGCGACCGCTTGGTCGGCTGTGTCCCATAGCCAACCGCCGGTGGCGGGATGGTTTGGGGTTGCCGGTCTTGCCGCCGGTTCATCCATGCGGGGACGAATGCCCGACAGGCTTCGGACGATTTCATCGGTCAGCTGTCTGATTTCCTGTTCGCTCAGCGCCATAGCACTTGCCTTTCCGGCCGGGGATGGCCGCTCATTCTGCTATCAGTTCGACGTTTTTCTCCCAGGCCGCGTCGCGGGCCAGGGGGGTGACGATGGTATTCTTGGGGTAACGGATTTCCTTCTGCCCGCGGTTGATGGCGGCCAGCACATCCGTCTCGGTCAGCAATGCCTTGCCCCGTTGGGGTGTAGCCTGTGGTGTCTGCGGTTGACAGACGGCGGGCGGCATGGGGGAGAGGGGCTGGGCCTGTTCGCCCCGGATGATGCGGCACAGCTGGCCATCCTTCAGGCCGCAGGCATTCGCCTCTTCGCGGTCAATGTGGGCCTCCAGCACATGGCCGGGGCCGCTGCGCACGATAACATCGTGAAAGGTCAGCTTTCTCGGGCCGGACACATACAGGCACACCTTGTCGCCGTGCTTCAGCCCGTAGAGCATCGCTTCTTCCGGGGAGATGTGCATGTGACGGGCGGCCACGATGATGCCCTGTTGGAGCCGCGTGCGCCGCTCGCCATTGATCAGCCAGCAGCCGGGGGTGCCCTGAATATCGCCCGACAGGCGCACCATGGGCTCAATCTTGAGGCGCACGGCTTCGGACACGCTCAGCTCAATCTGTGTTTCCCGGCGCACTGGGCCCACGACCCGCAGAGTCAGCTGCCCTCCATCGGTTTGCATGGTCACCTGTTCATGGCAGGCGTATTGCCCGGGCTGCAACAGGTCGCGCATTTTTCGCAGGCGGTAGCCCGCGCCAAACAGCGCTTCCACATCCTGCTGGCACAGGTGGATGTGCCGGTTGGAGGCATTGACGGGGATACGCATATCCCCCTGCCTGGCCAACTCACCCAGCACCATGCGCAGCACCGCCTCGCGCAGCATCCTGTCGTCCATGTCCGTCCTTTCGCCCCGTCAGGGCAGGTGAATTACTTCTTGTTGGCCTCTTCCTTTTTGCGGAAGATTTCGCGCAGGCTCTGGTCGTAGGGGGCGCGCGCGATGCCATATTCGGTGATAATCGCGGTAATCAGCCCATTCTCGGCCACGTCAAAGGCGGGGTTGTACACCTTTACGCCCTCTGGGGCCATGCGCTGCTTGTACCACATCTCGGTCACCTCGTGGGCGGGGCGCTCCTCGATCGGGATATCGTCGCCGTGGGCGATGGTCATGTCAATGGTGGAAGTGGGCGCGCATACATAGAACGGAATGCCGTAGTGCTTGGCCAGGATGGCTACGCCGGAGGTGCCGATTTTGTTGCAGGCGTCGCCATTGGCGGCCACGCGGTCACAGCCGACGAAGATGGCCTGCACCCAGCCGTTTTTCATCACCTGGGAGGCCATGTTGTCACAGATGACCGTGGTATCCACGCCGTTAGAATGCAGCTCGAAGGCGGATAGGCGCGCGCCCTGTAACAGCGGACGGGTCTCATCGGTGAACACCTTGAAGTGCATGCCCCGCTCCACACCTAGGTGGATGGGGGAGAGGGCCGTGCCGTATTTGGTGGTCGCCAATTGGCCCGCGTTGCAGTGGGTGAGGATGCCATCCCCATCCTTGATGAGGGTCAGGCCATGCTCGCCGATAGAGCGGCACACGCGGACATCCTCCTCCCGAATGGCGACTGCCTCGTCATGCAGCAGGCGCTTGAGCTCGTCCACCGACTTATGCTTGTTGTCCAGCACCACCTGCTCCATGCGATCCAGCGCCCAGAACAGGTTGACCGCGGTGGGGCGGGCGGTGGCCAGGTAATCTTTGGCCTGCTTAAACTGGGCATAGAAATCGTCATAGTGCTTGGCGTTGATGCCCTTGGCGGCCAGGTAAATGCCGATGGCGGCCGCAACGCCGATGGCCGGGGCGCCGCGCACCTTCAGCAGGTAGATGGCCTCCCAGATGTCCTTTTGCTCCGTCAGGGACAGGATGTGCACCTCGCCAGGCAGCCTGGTCTGGTCGATGATGACCAGCGCGCTGTGCGCGTCATCCATGGCCACGGTGTCCACATTCATGATGTTGTCTTTTTTCACGTCTGTACTCATGGTGTTCTCCTTAACCCGCTGCCTTGGCCGCGCGCAGCAGGGCGTCTACATAATCGCTGCCCTGCTTGAACTTCTCGCGGTTCATGATGCAATCCTTGGCGCAGAGGATATTCAGCCGCTCGGCAAAGGCGCGCTTGTCAGGATCGGCGATGGTGGTTACGTCCTTCACCTGGGCCATGCCGACGGTGCGGCGGTTCAGCTCGGTGCCGGTGTAGGCAGCTGTATCGCTGAGGATGCTGTCCAGGTAATGCTCCTTGAAGCCGGGCACCTTGGCCATGGGGTCGGTCACATGCTCGTCAAAGGCCTTGAGGAACTTTTGTTTGAACAGGTCCACCACCTCGACGATGGTCTTGAGCACCCAGCCGCAGAAAGCCTGATTCCCTGCGGCGTGGCCGTTGTCCCAGGCGAAGATGAGGTTTGCCACCACGTTGCCCACGTCATAGCCGATGGGGCCGTAG
>ENA-UOOR01002839-UOOR01002839.1-fermentation-metagenome-genome-assembly--contig:-NODE-2839-length-16574-cov-2.950118_pt1 | contig 16574 bp, 16 predicted proteins | sample MGYA00245780_ERZ724029 | MGnify/ENA primary metagenome ERZ724029 (study PRJEB28704, sample SAMN03018315) | fermentation metagenome | biome: anthropogenic terrestrial biome; feature: soil; material... | reverse complement strand
AATCGAAGCTAGTTATGTCCCAGCCTCTTTTCCCTATTGCTGACTATTTATAATACGTTAGCAGAGCCTGCGTACCATTTTCACCATAACCTGCTTCGATCAGCTTTTCATACATTTCATATGCTAATGCTAGCCCTGGTAAAGAAATACCCATTTTCTTTGATTCATCTAAAGCGATTTTCATATCCTTCACGAAATGCTTAATATAAAAACCTGGCGCATAGTCTTCTTTAATCATACGTGGTGCTAAATTACTTAAAGACCAAGACCCTGCCGCACCAGAAGAGATGGATTGTAATACAGTAGATAAATCGAGTCCAGCTTTTAAGCCATACGCAAGTGACTCACATACACCAATCATGCCAGATGCAATGACAATTTGATTGCACATTTTTGCATGCTGTCCTGCACCTGCTTCTCCCTGATACACGATATTTGCACCAAATTGCTGCAACACTGGAACAGCTCGATTAAAGGTCATTTGGTCACCACCTACCATAATGGACAGGGTACCATTTTGCGCCCCAACATCTCCACCAGATACGGGTGCATCTAATGCTTCTACCCCTAATGTCTGTGCATGGGCATATATTTTCTTCGCTAAAGTTGGTTCAGATGTTGTCATATCAATAACAATATTGCCTGCCTCAGCAGTTTGGAACAAACCATTTTCACCGAAGTAAACTTCCTCCACATCTGCTGGATAACCAACCATCGTTAGCGCTATATCCTTATCTTTAAAAGCCTCTGCTGAGGAGCTAGCCCAACTTGCTCCTAAAGCGATTAAGGGCTCTGCTTTTTCTTTTGTGCGGGTATAAACCGTCACCTCATGGCCATTTTGCAATAAGTGTTTAACAATACTAGCACCCATAACACCTGTACCGATAAATGCAATACGCTCTTTTCCCATATGTAATTACTCCTTTACTTGAATCAATATTACGCTAAAGGCTGACGCTTTTCTCAGACAAGCACCGAGTCGCGCCATCCGCCCACAATAAATTTACTCACAAAATAAGACAATACGATTATTCCTTTACCCATTACATATTGGCTAAGGTTTTAGGAATAGTAGTACGTTTTATTATGTGTACTTAGTGTAGTTGAATCAGTTCAATAATTCAAACTCTTCTTAATACTTGTACTAAAGTTTGTCTGTCTTGCATATATACCGAATAAGTAAAAAAAAAAGAGAGCAGGTGATGGGAATCACTGCTCTAAAGGGGGAAATGAGAATGTTGCTGTGTTCAATATTATTATTCCCCAGTACATTCACTTTTAATCATCTAATCTAAAAATTTTTACTCTGAATACTGAAACAAATCATCCTGATCTTCTTCTTCTAATGTTGTCTGTCTATAATAAGTATTCATTAACTGATCTAGTCTGCGACTCAGTTGAATGGTTTTTGCATTCTGTAACCCGTTTTCCACACCAGAGCGAATCATCATCTCACGAGTTTGTTCCATTTGTTTCAAGAGTAGATTGACCATTCATACAACCCTCCAACATACAAATAATCATACCATTATTATACATTTATATTTCATTTCTTACAGCATTATGTTCCGACAATGTTCGACAAAATTAGCTTCTAGGAATTTCCAAATAAGTGTAGATGATAATCCCATTTTGCTTTGCTTCACCTCTAAAATGTTTAAATAATGGGTGTTTTACTAAAACTTCTCGAAAATCATAAAATTGTTCTTTATGGATTTCGATACTTTGAATTTCTCCATTTTGTAATTGTTTAAGCATCGTTTCATATTGTTCCATTTTTTCCAATCCTTTCTCTTACTTTATTTTGTGTAATAAATTATGAATTATTCAAAAAAGGCTTTACGTTTCCCTTTTTTTCATGCAAACTGTATATTATTAGTCGATGAAGGAGCTGACTGTCTGTGAAAATAGCTGAAGTTGGAAATATTATCGAGTTTAAAAATGGTTTGCAAGGCATTGTTGAAAAAGTAAATGAAAATTCGGTGATCGTTGATCTAACATATATGGAGAATTTTGATTCCCTTGAAATTGAAGAAAAAACGGTCGTCAACCATAAACGGTACAAAATCTTATACGCAAGTGAAGCTTAATATTCTGAATAGTCCCTTTTTGTCTTTATAGATGATAAGGGACTATTTTTTTGGTAAAATTAAAGTATGGAGGTCGAATTATGCTTACAAATTCGAAACAAACAATAATACTTCTCCTTTCTTTATTATTCGTTTATGGCATGCTTGCTTTTACATTTGCTAATCCTGCTGTATTTTGGTACTTGTATGCATTTACCCTGCTTGTATGTATAGCGATTGCTATTCTTTCAGGTACAATCGAAGATCAATTGCCTACATGGAAGTTTCTGATTTTCGGCATTGGATACGGTACAATCACATATGGCATTATACGTCTTGGTTATTGGCTCGCACCATTTATAAATGATCGGCTAGTAGGATCCGTGCAAAAGTTTTTAACAGTTTACGGTCCACAAAATATATGGCACTATATTTTACTTGTTTTCATTGTAGCCATTGGTGAAGAACTATTTTGGCGCGGCTACGTACAACAACAATTAAAACGTTTTATGCGCCCTGTTTTAGCAGTTATTGTAACAGCCATTTTATGTGCCATTTCGATTGCATTTAGCGGTTTTAAGCTTGGTATAATTGCAGCTCTTGTAACAAGCCTTATTTGGGGCTTTATCTATGAATGGCGCAAGAGTATGCCTTTAGTTATTGTAGCCCATGTTGTTTTTGTTTTATTATTGTTTTTAGTGTTACCTTTAACATCATAACAAAAAAAATTGGAAACATTTTATCTTTTATTAGCGTTTAATATAGAAAGGGAGGGCTTTTCATGCAAAAAAAATTAATTACAATGCTTGCATTATTACTAACAGCTGTTTTAGTAGTGGGGTGCAATACCTCTGATAAGACAGAACAATCAGATGCTGCACAAAATGAACCAGCAAACACAGCGACTGAGGAAAAACCAACTGATAGTGAATCTGCAGGCGATGACGCGCAAGAAACGCCTACATCAGATGATGCACAAACAGATGTACAATCGAAACCTCAACAAGAAGTAAATTACGTACAAAAAGGTGTCGACAAAAAGGAAAATGCAACTGAATCTAAAAGTGTAACTCAGGGCTATAAAATTCAACAACTACCTGGATTTACTCTTTCTCAAGAAGAACCTGGCAAAGACATGCTAGTATCAAATGAAGATGACGAAGTATTTATGCGTATTGAAACAACTACTACTGCTGAAACAAGCTATGATGCGGCAAAAACATCTATGCAAGACTACATGAATGCAGTTGGAGGAACAGTAGCATTATCTGCTGAAGAACTTTCCGTATTTAAAGATGTACAAAATATTGAAGGCTATGTGGTAGACTTTGATACTGAAAAAGTAATCGGAGTAGTATTTGAAAAAGATGGTCTTATTATAAAGTTAACAATTCATGATAATGATGAACAAGATTTAACAGCAGCTATGCTGGCAATGGCAGCAACTATTTCTAAAAATTAATTGAACACACATCTTAAGAGGTCTTAGAAGTCTTTCTAAGACCTCTCTTTTATTTACCAATAAAAACTAAGGTTTGTTTGCAAAGACGTTTTAAAAGCTTCTCAACGTGGAAAAACAGCTATATATGCAAACCATTCCCCTACACAATGTTTCCATTCCTTTAACGAACATAAAAAAGTCGCCTCAAAAATCTATTTGAGACAACTCTTTTTAATAAGACAAATCTTTAATGGATAGCCCTAATTTTTTTAATAAGCCAATCGCTATATCCTTTTCCTCGACGGATAATGCACTCATCAATTCATGTAAATGTTGTTCGTGCTTTGGAAATAACTCGCCCATAAACGCCTCACCTTCAGCTGTAATTTCCGCATAGGTAACGCGACGATCTGATGGACAGGAAACCCGTAAAAGATAGCCTCTTTTCTCAAGCTTATCAATTACATACGTAATAGACCCACTGGCAAGTAATATTTTATTACCGATTTGCTGCAATGGTTGTCTCCCTTTATGATACAGGAGCTCTAAAACTGCAAATTCAGTAGGATTCAAGCCATTTTCTTGAAAAAAATGGTTAGTCATCTCATTAATTGCTTTATGGGCACGGGATAATACAATATATAATTTTAAAGTTTGCTTTAAATCTTCTGACGTCATAGCTTAGTCCTCACAATTCGCTCTTTATCAATTTCATTATAGCGACTTTTGAAAAGCATTGTCAAAAGCATTCAATAACAGCACACTATGCTAAATTTAATTGGCAAAAGTTTAGCTCTAATTTAGGTAACTAAATCAGCAGAATCCTTCGCAGAAACATCTAAAGTATCCAACTGATTAAATGTGTACACTGGAAACTGCATATGGAAGCATGTCCCTTTCTGTACTTCACTTTGAACACCAATTACACCTTCATGCTCTTCGATTACCTTTTTCACGAAAGCAAGGCCCAGTCCTGTCCCTGTTGATTTCGTCGTGTAAAAAGGTTGGAATAGATTTTGGATTGTATTATTATCCATTCCACTGCCTTCGTCTTTTATCATTAATTCGACAATCGTACAGTCTATTACATTCATTTCTACCGTAATTGTGCCACCTTTATTCATTGCTTCCATTGCATTTTTAATAAGATTCATAAATACTTGCTTTAAACGATTTTCATTGCCGCCAATATATACTTCTGTCACTGATGGTATATATTGAATCATAATTTTTTTCATTAATGCATCCGGCAACATAAATTCAATTACCTGTCTTACAATATGATCTAAGTTGATTAACTCTACCTTCATACTTGTTGGCTTGGACAATACTAATAGTTCCGATAAAATTTGCTCCATACGCTGTAACTCACTATCAATAACAGATAAATACATACGTGATTCTTCATCTGCATTCAGCTTTAAAAGTTCTGTAAACCCTTTTAAAGAAGTGAGCGGATTACGAATCTCATGTGCGATACTAGCTGCCATTTGCCCTACTACATTTAGTGCTTCCTGATGCTCTACTTTATGTTGCAGTTGCTTCTTCTCTGTTTCATCATTAATGACAGTGACAATAATATTATTATACTCATCGAAAACACTTGAGATTTCGTAGTAGCAAGTTCTACTTACTTGCGTCTCGTCCACGACATGAATATTGGCATGTTTTTCACCCATCAATTTCGAAAGATAGGTTGTAATTTGTCCATTTTTCATGGTAAATGAATCAAATATATGTTGATGCGCTTTATGGAGTAGTTGTGATTTTTCTATTTTTAAATACATTTCGGCATATTTATTTAAACCAAGAATAATCCCACTTGCATCACTCACAATAACAGCATAAGGTAAATGATCGTATGCGCTGAAGGATTGAGATTGTTCCTGCTCCTTGCTAACATACAATTTAAGCGCTCTGTCATTATTGATCGTTGATAGTTGTGCGACAATTTCTTCCGAGTTCGGATCATAGAAACATTTAAAAAGCATCATTTCAAATTCATTGTTGTTTGTTTGAATATTAAATATTTCTTCAGATCTTAACTCACATTGTAGTTCTTTGACGAACTTAGCCCATTTTATATTTGAGGACTCGTCCATTGTAATATAGCCAATATACGTTAAATTAAGATTAAAAAGTTTAATAGCTGCCTCATTACAATTCAAAATTTTTCCTGCTTTATTGAGAATAAGTGTTGGTGACGAAGTACTTTTCATAAGATTTCCAAAACATTGATTTATATCATTTTGCTTCAACTTTCTCACCGAACCTTTCAAAAGAGTAAAAAACCTCTCATTCGAATTTTGAGCCTTTACTATACTTTATGACTGTACGATTCTATTATTACAAAATTTAGTAAATTTAAGTATTTAAAATTATTTCACGAACCGTTCACAAAATAAATAGGTAAAAAGGATTATATTGTTTGTCAGCTACTTGACTGTTACAATTAGAAAGTGAAAGGAAGATTAATGCATGAATACTATTTTAACTACATTAAACGCAAAGTATATCCACACTAATTTGGCATTGCGTTATTTAAAATGTGCTGCTTTACCTGAATACAATCCAACCATTGCAGAATACACAATTAAAGACCCTGCTTTTAATATTGTATCAGATTTATTTCAAAAAAACCCTGATATTGTAGGATTTAGTTGCTATATTTGGAATATTGAAGAAACTATACACGTTATTAAAATGTTAAAAACGGTTTGTCCTAATGTTAAAATTTTGCTCGGTGGTCCTGAAGTATCTTATGATGTCCACCATTGGTTAAGAAGAGTTGAAGAGATTGATTTTATTGTCATGGGCGAAGGAGAAACATCCTTTAAACAGTTACTACGCCATTTGCATGGAGAAATTCCTTTAGAAGATGTTCCAGGAATTTGTTACTTAGAAGACGGAAAAGTTCGAATTCATGCGCAAGCACCTAAGATTGACTTACGTGAACTACCAAGTCCATTCCGTTTTGAAGAGGATCTTCCACATCTAGGAAAGCGAATTCAATATATTGAGACGAGCAGAGGCTGTCCTTTTAGCTGTCAATTTTGCTTATCTTCCATTGAAGTAGGCGTGCGCTATTTCAATAGAGAAAGTATAAAGGAAGATATTCGATATCTAATGAATAATGGTGCCCGCACTATTAAATTTGTCGATCGTACATTCAATATTAGCCGTAGCTACGCAATGGAAATGTTCCAGTTTTTAATTGATGAACATAAGCCAGGTGTTGTTTTCCAGTTTGAAATTACTGCTGATATAATGCGTCCAGAAGTCATTCAATTTTTAAATGACAATGCACCAAAAGGGCTTTTCCGCTTTGAAATAGGTGTCCAATCTACAAATGATTTAACAAACACGCTTGTACAACGCCGTCAAAACTTTGAAAAACTAAAACGAACAGTAACAATGGTTAAAGATGGCGGTAAGATTGATCAGCACTTAGATTTAATTGCCGGTTTGCCAGAAGAAGACTATGCAAGCTTCCGTCAAACCTTTAATGATGTTTTTGCAATGCGCCCTGAGGAATTACAACTTGGTTTCTTAAAGCTATTGCGCGGCACTGGCCTTCGTTTGGAAGCTGAGAAATTTGGTTACACCTATGTGGATTTAGCTCCATACGAAATCTTTTCAAATAATGCTCTAACATTTGATGATATCGTTCGTATTAAACATGCAGAAGATGTTCTCGAAAAATATTGGAATGATCATCGTATGGATTACACCATTGAATACCTCGTTACAGAAGTATTTGACACACCATTCGATTTCTTCCAAAGCTTCGGCACTTATTGGGAAACAAAAGGTTGGTCTCGTATCGGACATCAGTTAGAAGATTTATTCCGTCGTTTACTGGAATTTTTAGAAACAGTGGAAGGTGCTAATTTACAAATTATTCAAAGTTTAATGCAACTAGATTATTTAAAAGCACAACAATTCCAGCCACGTAAATTATGGTGGAATGAGCGACCAACAGAAGTACAACAAAAAGCACTTTACTCTGCTCTACGGGAAAACCCGATGATTGCTGGTGAAGAATTTGCTAAGTTTAATTTAACAGAGAAAGAATTATTTAAGCATACACTTATTATCCCGCATTACTTGGACTATCAAAATTTCTCAAATGGCAAAATTGTACAAAAAAATGGTTATCTTTTAACGTACTTCCGTCACGGACAAGCACCTTATTTTGCAACAATCCCTACTGTTTAATAAAAAAACGCTATTCACTTTAGAGAATAGCGTTTTTTTTATATTAGTAACTTATAAAATTGCTTTTTACCTCACCATAAGCTTTTTTTCACTAAATAAATAATATATTACAGTTTACTAAAACGAATTGATGGTGTTAGTACAGCTTTCTTAATGAAACCTCATAATTAGCAGGTCTTTATACCTTAATGATATATTATAAAAATTAGAAATAATACCCATTTAGACAATTCAAAAACAGGAAATGTTTTAATAAATTTTCTAAATTTTTGGACATTTTTTCGCCACAATTACCATTTAAGTGTAAAATACTAAATTTGACTTTGAAAGAAGCGATAAAAGCTTTTGCAAACGACTTTCAGTTATATATTAAATACTAAATACAATATAATAGAAGAAAGTCAGATTTAAGAAATCTTTTAGCATCAAACTTTAAAATGTCCAAGCTAGCTTATAGAATACCTTGCTTTTTAAGTATTATAATGTACGCTTTACTACTGAAATTAGCAATCCTAAAGCTTCACTATCTGTCATTCTGCTTACTCGATCACTATGGTCTACTTTCGTTATACCACGTTTATGTGTCTCTTTTAAAAGTTCCTTTAAATCCTGTTTTGCTGTGCTTGTAAGTGTCATGTGTAAGTTCTCCTTTTGTACCTTTTTCTTTACTGGGTTCATTGTTGCTTCTATTCACTTCAAAAAGATATGCTAATGCCCCTCAGTTCAAATACGATGTGGACAATTTCTCTTTGACCACTCCTAAAGTGATTTACCCGTTACGTGTTCAATCCAAACTGTAGTTTTGCAATAATTGTTTCATTTGTTTCTTATGAATTAATTTTTATATTTCACGCATACTACCTCTGTTTCAAAAAACAATGAAAAGAGGATATTCAACTATGGGAATACTTAGTGGCAATCCAAAAGATGAGCCGTTACATTATGGTGAGGTTTTTAGCGTTTGGACGAATTTAGCGGCTGATTACGGCTTAATTGCAGGCTATCAAACATTTTACAATCACACTGGAGATGAAGATCTTCGCAAAATTATTGAAGATATTATCCAAGTATTACGAGACGAAGTAAAACAGTTAGAAAAAATATTGAAAACAAATGGTGTTGGGTTACCCCCTGCTCCACCTGAGCGACCTGTTGCAAGATTAGAGGACATCCCACCTGGTGCGAGAGTAAATGACCCTGAAATTAGTGCAGCGTTATCAGCGGATTTAGCTGCTGGATTAGTTGCTTGCAGTCAAGCAATGGGCATGTCAACTAGAGAAGACATTGCCATGATGTACGGTCAATTCCATATGAGTAAAGCCCAACTAGGTGCTAAACTGTTACGTTTAAACAAAAATAAAGGATGGCTTGTTCCACCGCCATTACATGTTAACTATCCAGAAAAAGATTAAAATTTTTAATCTGCATTAGCAAATTGGGATGGGACAAAAGAGAAAAAGTGTTAGATTGAAGCGCGATCAATCTAACACTTTTTGCTTTGTTACACCCCTTAAATGGACACTTTATCGTGACCACTGTAAGCCTCTTTTTTATTATGTTTGTTTATTATTTTTTTCTTGACGGTCTTTTGCTTTATTCGCATTGTTAGCTTGTTCACTTGTTAACTCATTTTCTTCTCGTACATCTAAATCGTCCGGACTTAAATCTGTCGAAAACTCTTCTTGCTTTAAATCCTTTACATCCTTTTTACTCTTTGTCACCGATATCACCTCCGATTTATAAAGTATCCAAATTGCCCGCATTTATACTATTGGCTTGTTCTTAAAAGATTAATGCCAAACAAAAAAGAGGTGAATCAACCATTCACCCCTTTCAAACGCTTCTATATGAAAACTGCTAGATGTTTACCCAATAATCACTCGTTCTTTTGGATAGTGGTATTTAGATTTTTTCCCTCTACCTCCACCACCTACTGAATATAAGAATGATATTAAGCCCACTCGCCCTATAAACATTAAAATAATAATGATTATTTTACCAACTGCTGATAAGTCTGATGTAATTCCTAAAGACATACCACATGTACCGAACGCAGATGTTATTTCAAAAATAATTTGGATAAGTGTTGCGTGCGGTTCCGTAATTAATAATATAATAGTGGCGATTAACACCATAAAACACGCCAATAGGATAACGACAAATGAGCGGAAGACATCTATTAAATGAATTTCTCTTCCAAAAATTTGAATATCCTCTTTTCCGCGTGCAAACATTATTAAAAATAATATGGCAATAGCGAAAGTTGTCGTTCTTATCCCACCACCCACAGAGCTTGGGGATGAACCAATAAACATTAAAAAACTCATAAAAATATCGGTTGCTTCACTAAAGGATGTTACATCATATGTTGTAAGTCCCGCTGAACGCGTAGATATTGAATGGAACATAGCTGAAAAGATTGCTTCATGCCAAACCATCCCTTTAAAGGAGTGGAATGACTCAAGCAGTAAAATAACGAGAGCCCCAACTATAAATAAAATTGCATAGGTAGTCGTCGTTATTTTAGTAAAAAGACTAAAGCGGAAATTGGCATGGCGATTAAGCAAAAATGATTTTACTTCAATCAGCACTGGGAAGCCAATTGCTCCAAGTACAATTAATACCATCGTGATAAGCTGCACAAAATAATCATTATGAAATGGCAATAAACTCATCCCAGTAATATCAAAGCCACCATTTGTAGTGGCAGAAACAGCAGCAAAAACGCCATGTATAAGAGCTTCTTCAAATGTATCAAAATAATTCATAAAATGAGCCGTTAAAATAATAGCCCCTGCTAATTCAATACCGATTAAGATTTTTAATATTTCCCGTATTAGCTGAACAACACCCGATAGATTGTATTGATTATGATCAATCATAATTAATTGCCGTTCGCGCATACCGATTTTTTTGCCGACAAGCAACCAAACAAAAGTACCTAGCGACATAATACCGATAGCCCCGAGCTGTAAAATCACAAGTACCATAACAAGTCCAAATGTTGTATAGGTCTCGGAAATATTGAAAGTTGTTAAACCCGTTACACTAACAGCACTGACTGCCGTAAATAAACTATCTAACAATGACACTTCAACACCCGCTTGATGGACACCAGGGAGTCGTAACAATAGGAAGGAAATTGCTATTGCTATGAAATAATAAGACACAAGTGCCTGAAACGGTGTGATTTGTCTATTTGATGATTTTTTCCAAGGCACCCCATCAACTCCTTCCATTTATGATGCCAAACTTGATAGATATTAGTATAGAAAAAAACGATGAAAAAAGAAAGGGGTTGTAAATCGTATCAAATACAAAGTAATGAATATATAAAGCAAAAATCCGCATAGACTTTCAAAAAAAGCAAGCGCACTGACCCTGCTATTGTAGCGAGCGATGTGGCTCGTGCGTTGCCCGCAGAAAGAATGCGGATTAAATCGTTCCATTATAAAATTGTCAGGCGATTATTATGCTTGTTTTTTATTACGAACACCTACTAAATAGCCAACAAAAGCAATCGCAATTAATACAACCCAGAAAGTTAATTCCCAGCCTGTTGAATGTGGGAATTCTTCAGGTAAAATACCCACTTTTTCATGAGCTAACGTTAATACAACAAGTTTAACTCCTACCCAGCCAACAATTAAAAACGCTGCTGTTTCAAGTGAAGGATAGTCGTTTAAAATTTTTACAAACCATTGCGCCGCAAAACGCATCATAATAACACCAATAAAGCCACCTAACAACATAATAATAAATTGTCCGCCATTAATGCCACCAATATCAAAATTACCTAAGTGCGGAAGCGTTACGGCAATTGCAACTGCAGCAAGCATTGAATCGATTGCAAATGCTATATCTGCAAGTTCTACTTTTAGAACAGTCATCCAAAAGCCTGATCCTTTTTTTACAGTAGCATCATCATTGTCTTCTTCCTCATCTTTGCCTTTTCGTAAATCATAAATATTTTTGGCTGACATAAACAATAGATAAGCCGCCCCAATCGCCTGTATTTGCCAGTAATTAACTAATACTGTAATAACAAAGAGCGCAGAGAATCGGAATATTAATGCACCAAATAATCCGTAAAAAAGTGCCTTCTTTTGTTGGTCATGCGGTAAGTGTTTCACCATAACAGCCATAACTACTGCGTTATCTGCTGCTAGTAATCCTTCTAATACAACTAGTACGATCAGTACCCAGCCATATTGTAATAATATTGCTTCCATTCTCTGTTCCTCCTTTAAACTCTGTATACCCAAAATTGCGAGCATTTACTAGTCAAATGAAAAAGAAAAGACCCCTGCCTAAGAAGAAGGCAAAGGTCTTGCTAAGCAAATTTAATTGGTTACTTCTTACAAACCAGCTATCGGTTATTGCACTTTTTGCAAAGTAACACCATTTGCTATCACATCCGATGGCATTATGCCACGTCATGACGAATGTGAAACCAGATGCATCGCTCGCATCTGCTAGCTACTCCCCTTTAACAAAATGTCTAAGGATATTTCTTTTGTTCGTTTATTATATCACTATCATTTAATACTGACAAAGAAATCCATTATTTAATTTGAATATGATAGTTTTCATCTTCTTTATGCGCTAGATAAAAATCTACCATCTTTGGCATCGTTTGTATAAAATCAGGGCATGCTATATTTCCCTTTTGCAATATAGCAATTGCTTCTGTTGTATCAAAAGTTGCATGCCATGTTAAGTAATCTAAAGTTTCTTGCTCAACCCCTAATTTTTTGCGAATAAACGGCACTTGTAACGATTTTTTTGCTAGTGCTAAAGGAAAACGTCCTTTCGGATAATGATTTGTCAATAATTTCACCATTGTCCGGTATACCTCTTGTACAGGGTGAGGATTAGGATCTGTTAAATGTAATGTTTTCCCTTCAGCACTTTTCTCATCCACTAAAAACGTAGAGGCATTGATAATATAATCGACAGGCACAACATTAATAGCTGAGCTAGACATCCCGATATAAGGTATAATCGGCAACCATTTTAATTTATCAACCATATTCAAAAAGAAATACGGCCCATCAAATTTTATTGTTTCCCCTGTCACAGAATGCCCTCGCACAATGCCTGGTCGGATAATCGTGATAGGTACCTCCGACTTTAAATCTTCCACACGATGCTCTGCTTCATATTTCGTTTCCTCATAGTAGTTTTTAAATGCCTTCGGACGAATCAATTCATCTTCCCGTAATACCCCTTCTCTTGTTCCAGCAACATACGCAGTACTAAAATACATATAACGCTTAAGATGAGGCAATATTCGTACAAAATCATTGACCATCGCAGTTCCATGCACATTGACCTTCCAAGCAATATCTCGTGGAACGGCTAAGTCATAAATCGCTGCCAGATGCCAAAACACTTCAATTTGAGGTACGATTTCCTGAATTATTTGATTGGCCAATCCTAAATTGGGTAGCGTGATGTCTCCCTCAACAATCTGTATTTCGGATTGAGGATAGTCTACTTCAATCTTGCTTTTTTCAATCATTGCCTTTGGATATTGCCCTGCCAAAACAATGGCTATAACCTTTTGTGTTTTATTTTTTTGAAATAATTCTCGAATTAATTGACTTGAAATAAACCCTGGAAACCCCGTAAAAAAATGAACACCCATCTCCCAGTTCCTCCCCGTATTTAAGGCAATTTTCTAGTTTCTTTATCCATTAAGCTATACACAGCTGGCACAATATATAATGTCAGCAAAGTCGATGTAATCAGACCACCTATTACAGCGATACCCATCGGCTGATTCATCTCGGTACCTTCGCCAATACCAAGCGCTAGTGGTAGCAATCCTAATATCGTTGTTAATGCTGTCATTAAAATCGGGCGAAGTCGGTCTTGTGTAGCAAGTAAAATCGCATCATACGCCTGCATACCCTGCTGCTTTTGCTGATTAATATAATCGACCAGCACAATACCATTATTCACAACAATGCCAACAAGTACTAAAACGCCAATAACAGCTGTTACACCTAGCAGTGTTTTCGTCGCAAACATTGCCATCGCAACACCTATAATCATAAGTGGTACCGTAAACATAATAACGAAAGGATATTTAAACGACTCAAACTGCGCCGCCATCACAATGTAGACTAGCACTACGGCGAGAGCAACAGCTAAAAGCATATCATCAATTGCACTATCATATAACTCTCGATCCCCACTAAACACAACTTGCGTTTCAGCAGGCAGATTCGCTTTTTCAAGTGCGTGATCGACCTTTTTAGAAATGCCCCCTAATGACTCCTTGGCTTTATAATCAACGAAAAATGCAACTGCTGCAGCTTGATCGGAACGTCTAATGGAAACTGGTCTTTCTTGTATGGATACGTTAGCGATTTCATCAAGCTTAACAAATAGACCTGCAGGTGAACGTAGCTTCATTGCCTTTAAAGCGTCCATACTTTCATTAAACGCCTGTCCAAAACCGGTATACACCGATAACACCGTTCCACCATCATCAATCATCTGCGTTGTCAACTGCCCTTTTGTCATTTGATTGACCGTTTGGGCTATTTGAGCCGGTACAAAACCATAATCCTTCGCTTTTTCACGATCCACCTCTATCTGAATCTCTTGTATCGTTTCGTCTAAATCAGTCAAAACATTTGTGACTGCATCTATACGACTTAGTTCGTGCTGTACTTTCTCAACTGATGCATATAAACGTTGTTCATTGGAATCTGTTAGTCGGAATGTCAATGTATTTGGAGCTGAACCAGATGATGTAGAAACATTAAATGTAATTTCTGCTTGCTCCCCTAACTCATTATTTAGTTCCCTTTCCACCTCTTCTACAAACTCAAAAATGGAGCGCTTGCGATCTGCAAGTGGTACTAGCTTGACGTAAATTTCTGCTTGATTTGCACTTGTTTGTCCACGGGATTGAGACTGTTGGGTACCCCCGATTAGGCTAACATAAACATCAACATCTTGTTCTTCTTTTAAACGACTTTCAATGGCTGCGACTACCTTTTCTGTTTTTGTTATCGCAGCCCCTTGGTCAAGATTTACACTAATAGAAGCAAAACCTTCATCTGTTGCTGGTAAAAATTCTGTCCCTATTTTCGATAACCCAAAGAGCGATAAGCCAAAGAGCACGATTGCCGACAATATGACCAACAAGCGATGCTGCAATACCCACACTATAGACGCATTGTAGCGCTTATAAAATGAAGATGTCTTGCGAATTTCATTGATATTATGATCTTTCATTTTTAACAAACGACTTGCCAGCATAGGTACAACTGTTAATGCCACTGACAATGAGGCAATTAAACTAAAGGAAATGGTAAGTGCAAATTCCGTAAATATTTGCCCAATTAAGCCTTCAATAAACATGACTGGAATAAACACAGCAATCGTTGTTAATGTAGATGCTGTTATAGCTAGTGCTACTTCCTTTGTTCCTTGTTTTGCTGCTTCTATCGGTTCCTTGCCAAGCCCTAAATGCCGTTCAATATTCTCTATTACTACGATGGCATTGTCGACAAGCATCCCAATACCTAATGCTAATGCACCTAAGGTCATTATGTTAAGCGTAAAATCAGCAAAATACATTAACACAAATGTGACAATAACCGAGTACGGAATGGCAATCCCAATAATAATTGGGCTTTTCACACTACGTAAAAAGACAAATAACACAAGCATAGCGAATAAGCCACCTAGCAATAATGAAGAACCGATATTACTTATTGCTAAATCTACATAATTCCCTTGATCGACTAATACGTCTGCTGATACACCTTTATATTGCTCCTTCGTTAGTAAATCATTTAAAGCTTGTTGAAAGGCTTTAGATACTTCAGCAGTATTGGCGCCAGACTCTTGCAAAACGGACATTAGCACAGCCGGATGATCATTAGCACGCGTTTCTGTTATTGCTTTTTGCTCTGTGCGCTCGACCGTTGCTACATCTCCCACCGTTAATGTTTGACCATCTATAGGATTGACGGATACGATTAAATCTGCAATATCTTGTGGTGTAGTTAACGTACTAATAATCCTTGTCGTCAACATTTTGTCATCCGCAGTTAATACTGGCTCTCCAGGAAGTGAGACATTATTCGTTTGAATAATTTGAATAATATCTGCTTGGGTTAAGCCCTTTGCTATTAGTTTTGATTCATCCAATGTTACTTGTACTTCTTCTACCAATTTGCCAGAAACATTGACACTTGCAACCCCTTCTGTACGACGAAGCTCTTTTTCCAGTGATTCTGCCAATACGCGCACATCCACTTGGTCATTTTCTGCGCGTAAGGAAAGTTGAATAATTGGAAACTGTGACGGGTCAAATTTCAAAAAATTTGGCTTTTGTGCATCGTTTGGTAAAGGTGTCATATCAATACGTTGCAAAATATCTAATTGAACATCCTCAATATTCGTCGTCCAATTAAACTCTAGCACAATTAAATTTGAACCTTCCTGCGAAGTAGATTGTAGTTTTTTTATGCCTGGCAAGGTGGCCAATGCCGCCTCTAAAGGTTTTGTTACCTTTTCATTTACTTCCGTCGAACTCGCTCCAGGATATGACGTCACAACGACACCAATAGGGGGATTTAATTCGGGAATTAATGTAATTGGGATTTTTAACAATGATACGCCACCTAAAATAATAACGAGTAGCATTGTAACAAGTGTAAAAACAGGTCTTTTAATTGAAAAGTTGCTAATGTTCATGTATTTATACTCCTTTTCTTTCTCTTCTTTCCTATGATAGCCGAAAAGGGAGTTTTTTTATAAAGTTTTACATTATATTGAAACAATTTCATCATTGTCATTGCAACATTGCGCTACAGGTG
>ENA-UOOR01002837-UOOR01002837.1-fermentation-metagenome-genome-assembly--contig:-NODE-2837-length-16578-cov-9.864129_pt1 | contig 16578 bp, 8 predicted proteins | sample MGYA00245780_ERZ724029 | MGnify/ENA primary metagenome ERZ724029 (study PRJEB28704, sample SAMN03018315) | fermentation metagenome | biome: anthropogenic terrestrial biome; feature: soil; material... | reverse complement strand
AACTCACACGCCCTGCGTGGGGCGTGACTGTTTATAGGGTATTTGCACTATTCGACAAAAAAATTTCAACTCACACGCCCTGCGTGGGGCGTGACGGTATGTAGGACAACCAATAAAAGGATTGAGCAAATTTCAACTCACACGCCCTGCGTGGGGCGTGACTATCACCTGATGTAGGTATATAGCTCTCCAAATATTTCAACTCACACGCCCTGCGTGGGGCGTGACAAAGATGAATTACCTTTCCTTGCGAAAATTGAGAATTTCAACTCACACGCCCTGCGTGGGGCGTGACATGAATGTGTGCGTGCAGAATACGATAGATTAATAATTTCAACTCACACGCCCTGCGTGGGGCGTGACCTCACAGCTACTGCACTTGTGAGACTTGCGGCAATTTCAACTCACACGCCCTGCGTGGGGCGTGACGTGTGCCGGTGTATGATACCAGCCTTGATCCTTTAATTTCAACTCACACGCCCTGCGTGGGGCGTGACACTTAGTTCTAGCGCAAGCCCAGGATACTCCTCATTTCAACTCACACGCCCTGCGTGGGGCGTGACTTCAGCAGTCAAACCCTCAATTTTCTTCATTTCAGATTTCAACTCACACGCCCTGCGTGGGGCGTGACGACTCATTTCAGTCTTTATTCAACCAGCAAGGTATTTCAACTCACACGCCCTGCGTGGGGCGTGACGTGACAACTTCTATGAAAGATACAAAACAATAGTTATTTCAACTCACACGTATACCCCCGTACACCTAATTTCAACTCACACGCCCTGCGTGGGGCGTGACGACCTTTGGGCGTGATAAGCTGTAACCATTGAAAACAATTTCAACTCACACGCCCTGCGTGGGGCGTGACATTTTCTTTCCGGGCAAACCTGACGCAGACATTAATTTCAACTCACACGCCCTGCGTGGGGCGTGACACCTTGGACGACACGAACTATTGTGAAGTTACCAATTTCAACTCACACGCCCTGCGTGGGGCGTGACTATTGTATGGACACGTGGACAGAGGAACGGGCAGATTTCAACTCACACGCCCTGCGTGGGGCGTGACGAGACAGCAAGAGCGAATAATCAGCGACCTAGCATTTCAACTCACACGCCCTGCGTGGGGCGTGACGGGGAAACCCAAGCGAAAACCTAAGGGGCTGACGAATTTCAACTCACACGCCCTGCGTGGGGCGTGACTCAACTCCAGGAAGATCAATCCCACAGTCAAAGATTTCAACTCACACGCCCTGCGTGGGGCGTGACTTATTGTCATTTCGCCCTGCAACACCGCATATGCATTTCAACTCACACGCCCTGCGTGGGGCGTGACATTTAACCGCAGGCATATTGACCCTGGGGTGGAAATTTCAACTCACACGCCCTGCGTGGGGCGTGACAAGACCTGGACCACATAATTGGTGGTGGAATGCCTATTTCAACTCACACGCCCTGCGTGGGGCGTGACACAATTCACGGTATTGATTGGGTGGTAGAAATAATTTCAACTCACACGCCCTGCGTGGGGCGTGACACTTTGAAATTCAACCAATGAAAATCGATGAGGATTTCAACTCACACGCCCTGCGTGGGGCGTGACTAGGGATCAAGGCAAAGAAGCACTTGTGGTCACAAATTTCAACTCACACGCCCTGCGTGGGGCGTGACAGCGAAAGAACAATTATTATTAGATGCAGGATCAATTTCAACTCACACGCCCTGCGTGGGGCGTGACGCCCTGTTGCCGTTTTTGTAATTCAGTACATAATATTTCAACTCACACGCCCTGCGTGGGGCGTGACAAAAGCTATGCATGGGTGATACGCTACAAAAAATTTCAACTCACACGCCCTGCGTGGGGCGTGACCCAATATCCGCAACACCACGGGGCGGACGTACTAATTTCAACTCACACGCCCTGCGTGGGGCGTGACAACATAAACCTTATTAATGTTGACACTGGTACACAATTTCAACTCACACGCCCTGCGTGGGGCGTGACGTGTCTTTTGCGTGTGTCTGTGCTGCCTGTTTTATTTCAACTCACACGCCCTGCGTGGGGCGTGACACCCAATAGCAGCCACCCTCACATGCATTGTTCCATTTCAACTCACACGCCCTGCGTGGGGCGTGACGGATATTAATATTAGATATCTAGTATTAAATATTATTTCAACTCACACGCCCTGCGTGGGGCGTGACATGGTATTAAATCAATGGGCAAATGGATATCCGATAATTTCAACTCACACGCCCTGCGTGGGGCGTGACTACGATGGTTGACGAGTTATCATTCCTTGACACAATTTCAACTCACACGCCCTGCGTGGGGCGTGACCGTCAAGAACGATCTTAATGACATGATAAGTTTTATTTCAACTCACACGCCCTGCGTGGGGCGTGACGGAAATCGCAACTTATGAATATATAATTACAGGATAATTTCAACTCACACGCCCTGCGTGGGGCGTGACTGACGAAATACAGACGTTTAGTGCTTCCCAATTAATTTCAACTCACACGCCCTGCGTGGGGCGTGACCAAGACAAATATAAGACAGTAAGGTTAGACGAAGATTTCAACTCACACGCCCTGCGTGGGGCGTGACGGGTATTCAATTATTAATTAAAATTGCAATAAACGGATTTCAACTCACACGCCCTGCGTGGGGCGTGACAATTTGACTGCTTTTAACTATCTATTTTTATAAATTTCAACTCACACGCCCTGCGTGGGGCGTGACTAACTGCCATATTAGATGCAGCATCGTCTGCCAATTTCAACTCACACGCCCTGCGTGGGGCGTGACGTTAAAATCTGCTATCTGTTCATCTGCTAATAAATATTTCAACTCACACGCCCTGCGTGGGGCGTGACCTGGTCTTTCGGTTACAACATAATCCATATTAGCAAATTTCAACTCACACGCCCTGCGTGGGGCGTGACATATATAGGTCATATCTAACTCAGACCGCACACATTTCAACTCACACGCCCTGCGTGGGGCGTGACGTAGCCCAGAGGGGCATATAGTACTCTTAGGAGGATTTCAACTCACACGCCCTGCGTGGGGCGTGACCCGACGCACATTTTCCCATCATAGGTGTCACCCTTAATTTCAACTCACACGCCCTGCGTGGGGCGTGACTTCAATATCTATGCTGAATTCTGTGCCGTTGGTTATTTCAACTCACACGCCCTGCGTGGGGCGTGACTTCTTTTCCCTCGCCCATATACCTATCAACTGCAAATTTCAACTCACACGCCCTGCGTGGGGCGTGACTTGTGGATGTTTTGATTCTGTATATATCATCCTCATTTCAACTCACACGCCCTGCGTGGGGCGTGACTTACTTATCCACAGGGTTTATCCACAGTATCCACAATTTCAACTCACACGCCCTGCGTGGGGCGTGACTCGCCAAATATACAGTTTACAGCAACAACCGGCATTTCAACTCACACGCCCTGCGTGGGGCGTGACCTTACTGACAATCTTTATGTTTTTCCCCTTTGATTTCAACTCACACGCCCTGCGTGGGGCGTGACCTTTTACGCTCCACGTGTTGCATTTACTGTTTTTATTTCAACTCACACGCCCTGCGTGGGGCGTGACTACATAAAATGATATGTGGTATGAATGTAGTAGATTTCAACTCACACGCCCTGCGTGGGGCGTGACATACATAAAATGATATGTGGTATGAATGTAGTAGATTTCAACTCACACGCCCTGCGTGGGGCGTGACATGAAAATTATTGGATATGTATTAGTAATTTTGCATTTCAACTCACACGCCCTGCGTGGGGCGTGACAAAATCAATCCTTAATCTAAAATTAATCAAAAGATTTCAACTCACACGCCCTGCGTGGGGCGTGACTAGTTTAATTATTAATTTTAATTACAAATTGTAGATTTCAACTCACACGCCCTGCGTGGGGCGTGACTGGATACTGTGGATAAACCCTGTGGATAAGTAAATTTCAACTCACACGCCCTGCGTGGGGCGTGACGCTATAATCAGGAATACATTGACCGGCTTAAGTATATTTCAACTCACACGCCCTGCGTGGGGCGTGACAAATTTCCAAGATAAGGAGAGGAAAAACGCATGATTTCAACTCACACGCCCTGCGTGGGGCGTGACGGAAACACTCTTGGCATATTCCAGCTTAACAAAATTTCAACTCACACGCCCTGCGTGGGGCGTGACTGCCATCTATCTTCCACACAAGCATTACTGTTTCATTTCAACTCACACGCCCTGCGTGGGGCGTGACATTGGAACCACTGAACGTTATCAACCGGGGTAGTATTTCAACTCACACGCCCTGCGTGGGGCGTGACGTTATGGCAGGCCTTCAAACATCAAAAACATTCAGATTTCAACTCACACGCCCTGCGTGGGGCGTGACTATTGGCCCCGTATTGTTTATGCATACCCAATTTATTTCAACTCACACGCCCTGCGTGGGGCGTGACACAGCTGACTATTCCATCCGCAAGGTGGAGGGGATTTCAACTCACACGCCCTGCGTGGGGCGTGACTTGTTCGCTCACTGCTCTTTGCCGCCGCTCTTTATATTTCAACTCACACGCCCTGCGTGGGGCGTGACACATCTTAATAAATCACAGGTTTCAATTGTGACCATTTCAACTCACACGCCCTGCGTGGGGCGTGACTCATTGATTTTGATTTGATATCTTGGGAAGTCAATTTCAACTCACACGCCCTGCGTGGGGCGTGACGCGGCAACAGGTGTCAGTAGCCGGAAGGTTTGGAATTTCAACTCACACGCCCTGCGTGGGGCGTGACTGAAAGCAAACTTATTATGTCTTGCAAAAGACCAATTTCAACTCACACGCCCTGCGTGGGGCGTGACGGCTATACATGCAAAAATTGTGGCGCAAAAGAAATTTCAACTCACACGCCCTGCGTGGGGCGTGACACATTATCGGGTGGGAGATATATCAAATTGAAATATTTCAACTCACACGCCCTGCGTGGGGCGTGACGATCTCGTCAAGGAACTCGATCAAAAGGTTCAAATTTCAACTCACACGCCCTGCGTGGGGCGTGACAAATATCACCGTGCAAACGCTGCTTTGGATGCCAATTTCAACTCACACGCCCTGCGTGGGGCGTGACCCGGAGTTGTCGGCATTTTTCAGTTCTTGGCGTAAATTTCAACTCACACGCCCTGCGTGGGGCGTGACACCGTAACGCAAGGTAACGCAACAGATATAGAAAATTTCAACTCACACGCCCTGCGTGGGGCGTGACGGGAATTGTTCGGATATTATTATTATTTGCTAATCATTTCAACTCACACGCCCTGCGTGGGGCGTGACGAACATCGAGGGCTTAGAAAGAATAAGGGAGCAGACATTTCAACTCACACGCCCTGCGTGGGGCGTGACAAAAAAACGTCAGCAAAAAAAAGAGAGATAGCAAATTTCAACTCACACGCCCTGCGTGGGGCGTGACTCAGTGCCTTTATAACTGTTAATAGCTTATATGATTTCAACTCACACGCCCTGCGTGGGGCGTGACATTTAACGACTGATAAGACTACATATACACTTAATTTCAACTCACACGCCCTGCGTGGGGCGTGACATTGTCGGGACCTGCTTTGTGGGATGGTATACAAATTTCAACTCACACGCCCTGCGTGGGGCGTGACAACCGCAAACAATTGATGATATCATTCCGTTCTAGATTTCAACTCACACGCCCTGCGTGGGGCGTGACACGGCGAGAACGATACCAAAACTAAAAACTGGCATTTCAACTCACACGCCCTGCGTGGGGCGTGACTGCTAAAACGCTTGCAGATGCGGATAAAATTTCAATTTCAACTCACACGCCCTGCGTGGGGCGTGACTTGCAGATGGTACAGGTGAGGGTGCAAGCGTGGATTTCAACTCACACGCCCTGCGTGGGGCGTGACAGGCAGATACAACAGAAAATGTTGAAGAGCTCAATTTCAACTCACACGCCCTGCGTGGGGCGTGACGGCGGAAGAACTCGAGGCGTTAAAAAACAGCACATTTCAACTCACACGCCCTGCGTGGGGCGTGACAGGCTGCAAAACTGCTCGAGGAATTAGGCTTGTCAATTTCAACTCACACGCCCTGCGTGGGGCGTGACTTCGGAACTGTAAATCCAGCGAATCTTACAAGAAATTTCAACTCACACGCCCTGCGTGGGGCGTGACGATGGAGGCGTTACTCTTATTACCTTCATATCCAATTTCAACTCACACGCCCTGCGTGGGGCGTGACATGATTGCCCAATGTGGATATCCGCAAAGGGAAAACATTTCAACTCACACGCCCTGCGTGGGGCGTGACCGTCATAACCGCTAACAGCGTTCGGCCATTGGTATTTCAACTCACACGCCCTGCGTGGGGCGTGACTCTATTTCTTGTTGTTTTCCTGATATACTTTTCTCATTTCAACTCACACGCCCTGCGTGGGGCGTGACTGTAATTACACCATCTTCCACATTGATGGTATTTATTTCAACTCACACGCCCTGCGTGGGGCGTGACATGTTTATAGGGTTATTATACTATCGGGCAAAAAATTTCAACTCACACGCCCTGCGTGGGGCGTGACATTTTATAGTTTCACCGTTTTCAATCTCTGTTGTAGATTTCAACTCACACGCCCTGCGTGGGGCGTGACAGTATAACTGCCGGCAATAGTAATGATGATCGAGATTTCAACTCACACGCCCTGCGTGGGGCGTGACAATTGTCTGGTTAACAGAACCTGCTCAGGTTCGCAATTTCAACTCACACGCCCTGCGTGGGGCGTGACCTAAACAGAAGGGAGGTGAACCTGTTGGCTACAAATTTCAACTCACACGCCCTGCGTGGGGCGTGACATCATCAAGATTAGGTCGCCGTGTTCCTAATTCATATTTCAACTCACACGCCCTGCGTGGGGCGTGACGTCAATACGGCCTAAACGGTCACGCATTTTCTGATTTCAACTCACACGCCCTGCGTGGGGCGTGACGTTGATGAACTAATAGAACTGTGGGGTCCCGATGATTTCAACTCACACGCCCTGCGTGGGGCGTGACGTAACCACCATCTTGACATACTCATTGGCTTTTACCTATTTCAACTCACACGCCCTGCGTGGGGCGTGACAATGTTTTCGTTGCGAATGTTTTATTGCCCGAAGATTTCAACTCACACGCCCTGCGTGGGGCGTGACCAGGTATTCCGGATGAAAATATCGCCGAAAATTTATTTCAACTCACACGCCCTGCGTGGGGCGTGACGGTATTCAATTATTAATTAAAATGTAAAAAATAGATTTCAACTCACACGCCCTGCGTGGGGCGTGACAAATCAATGCCAAGGGTACACAGTTCAATCTGATGATTTCAACTCACACGCCCTGCGTGGGGCGTGACATATAATTGTTGTCTTTATCCTGTACCATAACCCATTTCAACTCACACGCCCTGCGTGGGGCGTGACCAGTTCCTTGAATTCTTCACCAACTTGACGGTAAATTTCAACTCACACGCCCTGCGTGGGGCGTGACAAGAAATCAAGCTGCATATTCATACTTCCGATTGATTTCAACTCACACGCCCTGCGTGGGGCGTGACCATATCTAAAATGGGAAATGATGGTAAAATGACAATTTCAACTCACACGCCCTGCGTGGGGCGTGACGTTGCTTGAATGATTTCACAAATGGTTTGAGTGCATTTCAACTCACACGCCCTGCGTGGGGCGTGACAACATTACAATGCATTTATTTATGACCTGACAAACATTTCAACTCACACGCCCTGCGTGGGGCGTGACATATCAAGCAGAAAAGGCAGAGCAAGAACGCAAAAATTTCAACTCACACGCCCTGCGTGGGGCGTGACTTACATTTTCCATGTTTGAACCATCCTTTCTTAATTTCAACTCACACGCCCTGCGTGGGGCGTGACCCTTCATGGTTATCTTGGCAGCATCAATGTCATATTTCAACTCACACGCCCTGCGTGGGGCGTGACGAAGCAGATGGAAAAGCTGTTGTGAATGGATGGATTTCAACTCACACGCCCTGCGTGGGGCGTGACTTGTCATTGTGAACAGTGCTGCGGTAACTGGGCAATTTCAACTCACACGCCCTGCGTGGGGCGTGACTGAATTCATCAATGAACTTCTTTGCAGGTATGAGATTTCAACTCACACGCCCTGCGTGGGGCGTGACGGATGTTCATGATGACCTGTTTTTCATTTTGAGAATTTCAACTCACACGCCCTGCGTGGGGCGTGACGAAGCAGATGGAAAAGCTGTTGTGAATGGATGGATTTCAACTCACACGCCCTGCGTGGGGCGTGACCCTATATATTGTATATAATCATGCATCAACCACTACAGAACGGACAATATTTTAAAGTACATTCTACATATCCACATAAATTCCAAATACTATTTGATTATTTAGTGCGAAGCTACTAATATTTTAAGATTGTTTAGGCTTCGCTATTACAAGATAAGCGCGCCTTCCGGATTATATGATTTTTTAGTTCCTATATGTTCAACCTTGTTGCTCCAATTGTTACCCAAATAATAAAATCTTAAGCTATCCTCCTCCTTATCAATAATGCCAATTAATCTATCTTTCATTTTCAGAAAAGTCCCATAATCTAAATTAGCTTCAAAAACTGAGTTTTGAACCCTTTGTGCATAATTTTGGCACTCCTTTGCTACTTTTCTAAGCCGAGTCTTTCCTTCTTTTGTTAGTGTACTGACATCATAACTTATTAACACTAGCATCGCATAAAACACCTCATTTTATTAAAAAACAGGGGTATTCATTAATTTCTCCTCTTACATATTTAGCTAAAAGATTGCTTTGCACAAATGGTAAAAGACCTATTTGGATTTTCTGTTTTAGGTATGGATGCATCATGCTAGAACGCTTTTTCTCTTGCCATTGAGTTATTACCTTTCGTTTCCCTTCTTCATTTAGAAAAACTGCTCCGCTAACTTGCTTCTCGAAATCTGATGCATTAAGTATTTTAAGATTGATCATTGTAAGGACTAACCTTTCTACTATGCATCTCGTTTCTTCAACCAAATCACAAGCCAATGAACTTCTTCCTGATCTCATTGCATGGTAAAAACCAAGACAACCGTCAAGCCCCACACTACTTAATGCTGAATCGTAGTCATAAGTATGAATTGTATATAAGAATGATAATACTGCATTAACCCTATCCAATGGTGGTCTCTTTGTTCTCATATTAACATAGAAGTCTTCCTTTTGATGCAATATCAATTTGTCATATATGCTAAAATACTGCTTTGCGCAATTCCCTTCAATACCCATAATCTTTGTTAAATCATCTTCCTGATATACAGAATCAATTCCTTTAGCTAATTGTTCCAGGCAATGGCTTAGGCTACCATCAACGTCCAGATTCGGATAGTCTCGAAGGGATCGCTTTATTAAAAAACTGGTATTGTACAGCTTTGCAGCAACTGTATTTTGCGCTAACACAATTGGAGGTCTATCAAATTGTTCAAACTGTCTTTTCCTAAGAAAAATATTACCTTTAATTTTGCCATATACCTTAGCTAAAAACTTACCTTCTGGCGATAGAAAAATAATTGGTATTCCATATTCCACGCACTTACCCATAAATGCCGGTGAACATCCTACATAGCTAAAGCAATATATACTTTCTACGTTGGAAAATGGAATCCTGAACTTTTCTTGTTTTTCCTTACGGCAAACAATATTTTCACCATCAAGATTTAAGTATGCTGTATCGTCCAAAATATATAAAGTATTTAGTAGTTTTTTCATATGTCATCCTCCAGCATGGATAATATATGCTTTTTTAGGTCTATGCTTTTAGCTTTCGGCAAACATAGATATTCAAGAGAACACCCACTACACTTTTGACCTTTCCTGATTTGAGGTACTTCATTTTTTGATGTATAGTAGCGTATCTCTTCCAAATACGTGGTTATTTGCCTCAAATAGTCCTGATAATAGTCATCGAACGGTAGCCTGCTTCTTCGCCTGACATCAGCATAATAGATATATGCTTCACTATCGCATTGAAATACATAATCAACACATAGTTTCTGTGCAAATACCTGTATTGCATCTGAAGGCCAAAAATCTCTGTCCTTCGGTTTCGTAGGTTTATATTCTACTATTTTTACTTTATATTTATCATCCAATTCTTTAATATAAGTACCTTTTTTGTTACGTTCAAATTCAACACAATCTATTACCCCATAGATGTCCAATTGATCATTGTAAACTGAAAGAGTGCTTATAACTTTCTTGTTTATTGACGAAAAATCATGATCGCCATTATGCACCCGCTTATGCATAAGATTAGCTTTAATTACATAAATGTTCTCTGCCCAATCATTATTAATTTCAAGCAAGCCCCAGCGCCTCGGACAATACATAAAGTGTTGAATTGAACGAATATTTACTGTACACATTACAATTTATTAATTAGCGTGACACCTTCAGGCATCACATCATCTACTCTGATTGAATAATCCGCAAAATTCCTTGGACTACTAACTCCTTCCTTCTTTTTAATCTTGATTTTATCGAACAAGATATGTGCTGGAGCATTTCCCAATACTGAACTGTGTTTAAAAATATACAATTTTCTAAGACACATCTTACCTCTTGCTGCGCTACGGTCATGTTCGAACATATTAATAATCGCTGTCCACAGAAGCTCTAAATCATCTTCGCTAAATCCGGTCGATTTATTAGCCAGCATTGCTGATATATATCCCTCAGTCCTGTACAACGCATAGGGTATAATATTCTTTTTACCCATTTCAGTTTCTCCAGTTTTTATTCTCTCTTCTGTAGTTTTTGCTTGACGTGTTATAGTAATTTCTTGTGCAAAAACAGGATCAATGCTCTTGGCAAAATTTATCTGCACAGGTCCTCGAACTATCCCACAAGGATCATCACCAGTACTCATTACTGCTCCGAAAGTTCTAACATCATAATAGTTTCTGCAGGCATATTCCCTTGCTTTTTTTACATCGTCAGGGTTTTTGTTTTTTCCTTTTAGAGTTAAGTCCAGACCGTTTTCTTTGTAAATCTCAGTAAACTTAGTATTAAGTGCCTTGTCCGCCTTTATAAGGATGTTATAACCAGGTTCCCCCTCTTTAACTATTTCTACAAAGTTTCTAATTTTACGTTTTATGCAAACATCCGTCACTATGCCGACACTTGTCTCAGGATCTAAGCGTGGCATGTTTCCTGCATCAGGATCTCCATTGGGATTTCCATTCTCTACATCAAATAGCATAACAAATTCATACCTATTTTTAATTGGTTCCATTATTAACTACCTCCTTATTCTCCTCAATGTCTTTTTTGTTATAGAATTGCTGATAATACCCAATAATGAATATACCTTGTTCTGTCAATGTAAGAGTTTGAGGAAATTCTCCTTCTAACATATTGATTACTTCCCCAATATTCTTGCTCCAGTACTTCTCATACTTAGTTTCTAGCTTAGATAAATGGTTTTGAGCCAACATGAGAAGTCTTGGGAATACTACTGATGGAGTCGAGCAAGCTGTGGCAAAATATGAATCCTTAATTGTCTTATTAAGTTGATCGTTTGATGCCCGTTGTTGAATTTTTTCAAGTAATGCAAAGAGTCTTCCGCATAAGTATGCTGGATTTGAGTTTTGTGGATCTAATGACATTTTTAAGACCTCCTTTTTTTTATTTAACCTATATGTTCTGTTTATACACGCCTTAATTATGCCTATCCTTGTTGCGTTAATTTTGATAAATTTGTTATTTTCATCATCTGAATCTGTTTTTACTCTTCGTACAATTGTGCTCAATAATTGTTCTGGGTACCTCGTACCAAAAACAATTGATTTGAAAATACCTGCTAATAACGGTGGTGAGATTTTCTCATCAGTACTCTTAGGTGAAATTAGTTCTTTTTTAATCTGCCACAGTAATACTTGTCTATTAACACCTTCAATTGCCAAATCTTTTTGATGCTGTGCAACATTTCTAACCATAGTACCAAATTTATCTTTGTGTACAAACTTTATTGATATTCTGGAATTGTTCGGGACCATACCAACCATAAAATATGTAGTGTTTTCATTAATATTAAGAGTTTCAAAATCAGCCTTAACACCCTTAATCAAATGATTAAAAATACCTTTTAACTCTGTATTTAAGCTTTCATCGTCAAGTTTGTCATCAAAAATCATATACTGCACTAAAAGGTCAAAGTTTTTATTATCAGGTGTTTGAGCCCAGTGAACTACGGTCATATCATCTATATATGTTTTGTGCAAATTATTACTTAACAAATAATTAAGAGCTTTTGTATATTTTTGCATGGCTGTTATTGAAATATTGCTATTATATGATTGACACTTATTGTACGAAGATTCCGAATCATTTTTGTAACTCACCAATACCGTCCCTGCAGCTTGTCCTCCCTTAATCCCACCAATTTTATCATGAATCCGAGCAAGAGCTATATTCTCGCCTGTTATCGCACACTGGGATTTTTCACATTCAGGGTCTATTCCTTTTTCCAAATAGAACTCTTCCCACTTTTTTCTGATTAACGAATCCTCATTCAATAAATCATTAATTTTACCACTTAAACAAAAACAATAATAAACTTTACTATAATCGGTACCCAATTTTAATAGAATTGGATTGTTTACCTGTTCTTCTGGTTTCCAATTAGTTAAAAAATTTCTAAACGCGTTTACAACTGGTGTATCAATATCTTTAATAAAGTCAAGGTTACCTTTCACAAATATGTCATGTGACTTCCTGGCTTTATTCGTTCCGTCTTCGGGTGAAAAACCATCCTCTTTAGAATAGTTAAGACCAAAAATATAGAGCGGTCTATGTTCAATTATATTAAGGTCTATCCCCGGTTTTTGGCTTCTTTCAGGCAACATTTCTTCTCGTGGGATATATATTACTTTTCTTTTACCCTTTTTATCTTTAGCCTCCTCTTTCTTTCTCCAATCGATTATTTCTTCGATATCACCTTCTGGTGTAAGACAAATCAAGTAACTAATGCCCACTGTTGTGTAACCTTCTGGTGTTATTTCGCCCTGCTTTTCAATAATATCATGATAGTCACATAATGCCTGGATTAACATTTGATCATCCCCTTATATTTGGTAACGTCAATAATCCCATCAATCATATGCGGTCGATAATAAACTGCGTCCGCTTCGTCTGAAAATTTTGGTTCTTCCCAGTTATCATTAACTGGAATACCTTTATCCTTATATCTCATGCCATACAGCATAAATCCTAAATCAATATCACCCACTAAAGTATCTGATATTTCATTAATATTAAATTCATCTACCAAATGTATATTACTAACGGAGAATTCCCGGCATCCAAGGCATGGCTGTCTAAAGCACTGTCCCTTCTTTATCCTTCTGAGGATTATATTATAATGTTTATCTTCTGACTCGTCTTCATTATCCGAACAGATTCCCGTATTTTCAAAATGAAATTCAATTCCGTATTTTACATCCTTCAGCACCATACCTGCTCTTTGGCTTATATAATTCTTATCTCCCGAATATATTGTTGGATCTTTATCGCCACCTGTCATTTGGCTTTTTATTGCTGGTAAACTGATTTTGTCTTTTACTTCATTTCTACGTATATTAATAAAATTAATTGGATTAAACACTATAATCTTATCAATAACATAATGTATCGCTGGCTTCCAATAGATACTTTTCAATAGCCCTTCAATAGCACTTGGTGTAGGAACATCGTAGCTAACACGTTCTACCTTCATTTCTGGTCTTGTAAAACATGCATAGTCTCCTTCAACAATGATCTTGAATCCAAAACTCATGTTCTTCCTCCTTTACGAAATATAGTTTCTTTCACTTTCTATTTGTAACCCTGTGTCCAATTTATAGTAATCCATATTGGTTAAACAAAACACCCCTGTACCATAATCATCTATTACACCATTTTTATACAACTCTTCAAATTCCCATATATACACGGTTGCCGTGTATTTTTGTAATTTTCGCTTTGCATTTATGCTCCCATATCTCATTCCTTCAATAAGTTTATGACTCTCATCATCTCTGTCGATTACAATTCCAATAGTCTCTGAATCAATCATATTAAAATTCTCTGCATAAGTCCTAAATGGAATATTGGTTGGATTATTACACATCTTAGCAATACTATTGTCACTTATTATTTGCTCATTAAATCCATACAGCTGTTCATAATAAGCCTCAATACATAAGGAAGATACAATATCAACCTCTCCTTCACTTGTGTACTCTTTTATTATATTCCGGGCAACATTAGCGCGTAGTGATAAATCAGATTGTCTTTTTGAAATGTTTTCGTTCTCAAATATAAAAACGTAACCATTATTCCTTTTACCTTCCCGGTTACATCGACCACCGGATTGAATTATATTATCGAGACCTGCTAATTCTCTAAATACAGTTTCAAAATCCAAATCAACCCCTGCCTCAATTAGTGAAGTTGATATTACAATGATCTTTTCCTTGTTTTCTAAATCCTCTCGTATTTTTTTTATTGTATAAGATCGATCTATGTTAGTCATATAAGTAGATAGATGATACTTTTTTCCCGTACATACTGAATACATTTCTTTTGCAATTTTTCGGTTATTTACAATGATTAAACTGCTTTTATACTGCTGAGTTTTTTCAATAATACTCTCTAAATCACATATACCTAAATATTTGTATGTACAATTATTGAATTCTGGAAATAAGCTTTTGTCTTCAACTAAATCAATTACATTTGCATTAGGTGTGTATTTTTTAAATAATTCTTTAAAATTGGGCATAGTAGCTGTCAAAAATAATGCTTCACTATTTAATATTTGGGTGATATAACCAATTGCTCGTAAGCAAGGCTGTAAAAATTGTACAGGCATTAAGTGTATCTCATCAAACACAATAATGCTTTCAGCCATATTATGTAATTTCCTTAATTTGCTTCCCTTAAAGCTGTATATTGATTCGAAAAATTGAATGTTTGTGGATATCACTAATGGAGCATCCCAATTTTCTGTAGCCTTTTTAAGCTTTTCTTTTGTCATACTTTCATAGCTCTTATCTACACTCTCTTCGTAGTAATAGTTAGAGTGATGCTGCAAAATGGGTATATTTTTACCGAATATAATTTCAAATGTTTCAGCAGTTTGTTCAATAATTGAAGTGTACGGTATGACGTAAATAATTCTCTTTTTGTTTGTTTTTATCAATCTCTCAAGTGCAAACTTCATACTACATAGAGTCTTTCCACTTCCTGTTGGCATATTAAGCATATAGATATTTGCTTTTGTGCTTACTTTATTGAATGCCTGAGATTGGAGGATACTTCGACATTTTTGTACTTTAGTTATACTTTCTTTACCAGCAAGTTCATTGTTTATGGCTTCTAAACCTTTAGTAAAATTATATTCAATCTTTCGATCAGTATAGTTGCAAAAAGTTTCAGTATCAATAAAATCAGCATCTTTAAGGCAGGAAAATAAATATCTAACAATAAATGCGTATTTTTCTAATACCTCATCTCTATCATTCGTGTTTTTTATTCCGCTAAATACAAAGTTCATAATTGGTTTAATATCTAAGTCCCCGATTATTAACTCTTTTTTGTAATCTGAAAAATCTTCTGTATCACGTTTTAGTCTTCCTGATAATGTCCCTTCCTCTTCTATATCGCTTTTGTTACCTCCATCAGGTAAACCTGTGTGGTGTCCGGCAATACAATAAGCCATCAAATACGATATTAAATTATTGCCATAAAGATTTATAACTTCTTTAGCGCCTGATGCCGCGTGTTCTACGAAGATATTTTTACCTCTTATTCTTTGTTGGAAAGCATTGGAATATTTTCCGATATCATGGAATAGCCCTATGCTGTACGCAAGCGGCTTTAATTGTTCCATTGCATGTTCGCTACACAATTCAGCTACATTAACTAAATGGTCTTCTAGCGCTTGAGTATTCCCATCATCATCTTCATGTGCTATAAAGTTACAATAATTTTCCATTCTTCACCTCAAAATTATATAATCCATATTTCGTTTTTGAATGTGCGAATGTAGCATGTTTTATAAGTCACAAGGATGCGTTTGCATATTTTACTTTGATTTTGCTTTCAGTAGTATGCAACAATAAATTTTGTATAGAACCATAGAAGGGTGAATTTAAAGTCATAATAAGTGTGTAACATCAAATAGCATTTACTGCTAATATTCTATCATAAATACTAAATTTTGCAACAGCAATATCCAATAACGGCAATTATGACATTTTGTTTTCTTGATAAAACATACGAATATAGCAAACTATGTCCAGTTACTAATACAATTAAAATGTGTTGTGATTACTACTCCAATATATCCTGCTTTAATTATTTGCAACCTACTATAATTTCTAATATGGCATCACCATACTTCTCTGATTTGGCGGGACCAAAGCCATTACAGGACATCAATTCTGATTTTGTTT
>ENA-UOOR01002835-UOOR01002835.1-fermentation-metagenome-genome-assembly--contig:-NODE-2835-length-16582-cov-4.400920_pt1 | contig 16582 bp, 10 predicted proteins | sample MGYA00245780_ERZ724029 | MGnify/ENA primary metagenome ERZ724029 (study PRJEB28704, sample SAMN03018315) | fermentation metagenome | biome: anthropogenic terrestrial biome; feature: soil; material... | reverse complement strand
TATTCTTTTTTTGCTGTTGTGATCCCACAATAATATTCGGAACAGAACTTGCGTTTGAAGCCCTTATTTGAAAAGCGAAAGCAATCAATAGGAATAAACAGATTTTTATGACGTTGAATAAATCTTTAAAATCACTTTTTTTTATTAAAAAGTGATTAGATGGAGTGTTTATTTTCATATTTTTTATGTTTTAAGTAAATAACTTAGACTTATTGTTGAGTGGTTACTGTAGTTCACCGATAGGCGTTGTGCTCTTATTGTTTTTTTTGTTTACTTTCTTTTTCATAGGCATTTATTTTTTTAGGAATTGAAAGATTCATTTTTTTTACAATGTTCAACATTCTGTCGTTTCATAGGGAGATAATCAAAAATATGCATTTTACCTGAAAATCATCCCTAATTCAATTATATTGATAAAAATAAAAAGGGGGTTGTCTTTGATTTGCTGTGCTTTCTAATGAAAGAATAAAATGCTTTGTGATCTTTCTCGTAGATTTACCAACATAATTTTTTAGCGTGATTTATATTGCGAAATTATATAAACTTGTAGATATAACCAAGAGAAATGCGAATTATATTAACGTTAATATGGATAATTTAAAAAATATAAATAATTATTTAACTAAAAGAAACGATTATATCCAACAAGTAAACTTCACAATGGAGGAAGTAACTTTCCAATACTGAACTGCCCGTTGGTGCCGTGAGTTTTTTATTTTGCCTACCGGTAACACTATTTCGAAGGTTTGTTAGTTCTTTCCAAAGTAAATTTTGGATGATCTTCAATGTGATATAATCCGGGAAGTGTGGCAATGCAGATCTCTTTTCGAATGGGATTGTGTAAGACCTTGGCAATTACAATAAGTGCTAATAATCAGTCTTTTAAATTAAAGAATGCTGTTAATAACAATTTCCGTAATGAAATAAATTCAATCTTTTTCATGAACTAGATTTTATTGAAGTTGATCCACACATTGATGAATCTGAAATTTTTGACAAAGGCTATTTTGACCTCCGGTTTTTCAGCCTTTATATCGAGGTTTTCAAATAAAAAATCAGACAAATTATATTGTTTCGATTCCACAACGTCAAAAAACGTATTGCATTCCAGCGAAATATTACGCATGGTCACATTACTTGAATAGGACTTGGGAATCTCTCTCTCCCCTTGCAAATCAAAGAACTGCGTCCAGGGTTTGATGTATAAAAAGCTCTTTGCATTGCCTGTGATATTCTCAATTAGAATATATTCATAGTTCTGGGGGGTATCGGGACGCATTTTTAGCCACAGAAGTCTTATAGCCTGATCTACACGACAGTGACGCAAGATAATGTTGCGGTTGTGTATTGATTCACTGCCACAGGTCAGCACTCCATGACAATAGCCAAAGGTACAATCTTCAATAATGATATTCCTGTTACCGCCATTGTTTCTATCCTTATCAGCAAAGGGTCCTTTCCCTCCTTTTAGTGCAATGGCATCATCGTTGACTGATATGTAACAGTTTTTTATGTGCACATCACTACAAACATCAATATCCACAGCGTCACTACTTGGTGCTTTCACAGGTTCCTTTGGAGAATAAATATAAAGGTTTGAAAGTCTTACTTTCTCGCATTTATAAAGATGCGTTGTCCAGAAAGGGGAATTAATCAATTTTACTCCTGAAAGATGCACGTTCTTGCTGTTGGATATATATACCAAACGAGGTCTTAGTTCCTCAATATTTGTACATTGTGGATTGACCTGTCTGCGTAACCAAAACGATTTCCAGTAACGCAGACCATTACCGTTAACGGTTCCTTCTCCAGATATTGTGAATCCATTGACGTTGTCGGCATTGATCAGTGCTGCGAAGTAATTGATGCTTCGTCCCTCTATACGTGTAGGCAAAATTGGGAAGTTACTGATATCATCACTTCCTTTCAACACTGCATCTTTCTCTAAGTACAAATGAGTATTCTGTTTAAAAAAAAGTGCCCCACTGAGGTAGGTTCCTTTGGGGATGAAAACCACTCCTCCCCCTTTCTCATACACATAGTCGATGAGCAATTGTATCTTCTCTGTTTGAAGTAGGGAGCTATCATTTACGATGCCGTAATCAGTGATACGATAAATTTTGCCCATACAGTGGATAGGAACTTCTGCTTTTTCTCTAAACCAATCAGAAATTGGCATTTTGTCTGGAAACTGATCATTGCCAATGAATGGGAGTGTGATTATTATGAACAACCAAAAGATGATTATTTTTTTTCCATGCTTTGACATTTTCCCTCTGAATTCAAAAAGCAAGCATCTAAATAAATAGTTAAGTCTTAGCAAGGTCATTTCATTTGTAAAAATAAATAATTCCTAAACCGTTTAATCATATCAATATACAATGATTAGTCATCAGTCCTATCAAAAAAGAGAAATGGGTGCTTTGTCTTTATAATATTTATAGTTTATCATTTAGTATCATATTACAGATTCATTCACTTGTTGGTAAGTGTAGCATCATCTGTAAAGCTAAAATCCATTTCCTCCAGAATTACTCTAAAAATCTCACTGCAGCAATTACGAGAGGAACTATTATCTTCTTTCAGATTCCCGATTTTTGCAAAAAAGGAATATCGATTATCTTTTACAGACTATAATTAGAATACTAGGTCCAGAGCCCATCATGATAACCGGGCTGCATCCAGGGCAACTCGTTATTATTATAAAATGGAGAAAGTCGCATGGCCATTTCTTTCATCCTTACTTCATCCATCTGTTCGAAGTTGCGCAATATTTCAAGGTTAGAATCAATAACCTCTATGCTATCCAACCCTACAACAATTACGTCAGGCCCTTTTAATGAAAGAGCATATTTGATCAGGTCTCCTGGATCCAGGCCAGTAACCGTTTCACGCGGACGGATAACTTTCATCAGGATTACAGCCATACCTTTTTCTTTGGCTCTCGGTATTGCCATCTCCTGCCTTTTCTGGGGATTGTTGGTTGCATTCCAGTGGTTCATTGCAATCAGCATGGTATTGAAATCACCTCGATCCACCATGGCTGTCATTGCAGCAGCATCTGTGTGCCCTGAAAATCCAATAAACCGGGTAAGGCCCTCATCTCTCAGCCGGTGTAAGATATCGATGAGATTCCCTTTTTCGGAGAGCCTCTCCACATCATCCATCGTCGTTACGTCGTGAATCATTAACTGATCCAGGTGGTCTGTCTGCAATCGATTAAGGCTGGTTTCAATTTGGCGCATGGCCTCATCCGGATCACGGCTGGTTACCTTGGTTGAAAGAAATATCTCTTTTCTCCTCGCTTTCACGACCGGCCCCATTCGCTCCTCGCTTATGATATGCCGGGGACTTTTCTTTTTTCCCGGGGGCAATCCAATCGTATTGTCGTAAGCCCATGCGGTATCAAAATAATAAAGGCCATGGTCCAGGGCATAATGTAGCATTTGTTGAGCCTGCTCATCACTGTCCATATGGCAAAACCTCGATCCCAACCCGCAAAGTATACGGGGTACAGGTACCCCTGTCGAGCCAAACATGACAGTCGGTAAATTCTTGGAATCAAAAGAATAACCTGGTTTCTGCGTCGGGTGCAAGATGGAACAGGAAGGTAGAATTTCTGCACCTGAGACCATCAAGCCGGCACCAATAGCACTTTTTAAAAATTCCCGACGACTTAATTCATTCTTTTCCATAAAGTAGATATTTATTGTTATCGTATGGTGTGAGCTTCCGTGAATTCAACCTTGGTACCATCATCATTCTTTAGGTTTAGAAGCCATCTTTTCCCTTTACCAACTACAGGTTTTGCAAGTTTGTTATTGCCCTGTCGTTTTTTCAGCGTATAAATTGTTTCCTGCATGTCATCAACCAAAAAACAGGGGTGACTGAAATTGATGTCTTCGGACGGGTAATGCTCGATATGTTCGACACAGTCAGGAAGTTGCAGGTAATTCATCTCTACTTTTTGGTGATGACTTTCCGGATATCGCCACAACTCCTTGCATCCCATTATGCCTACCCAGAATGGGTCGTCATCCAGGACTTCTTTGCAGTAAAGTCCCACGTGGTGGAAGCGTTTGGATATTCTCCTTTCCGATAGATATTTCCCTCTTGATAAGAGATGCAATGAATTTTTTCCAAATTGCATGAACTCCACAGGCACCCTATGCGAATCATGCACCAGAATTACTTTGTTCCCTGTAGCATCTTCCGTAACATTTGCAGGCACTTTCACCCCTTTATCCCCGAGGTATACCCGCATTTGTGCCACATCTTCGGTTTCAAATGAAACAGCAACCAAACGAGTTTTCCCCTTTGCATCCTTGTCTTCAATAAACTCAAGAAACTGGCGGTCGTTCACCTTGAAAGAAATGATTTTTCCCGAGTCAGAGGGATAGGAGAAAGCTTCATCGAATCCCAGAAATTCACCATAATACGCTCTGGCGAGTTGGAAATCGCTCACTAGAAAGGTCATTTTGGCAATGCCCCAAACCGGCGGTCTTACCGCATTCTGTGCAGTATCCACAGGAATAAAAGTTATACAAGCTATAGTCAGGAATAATATTCTCCTCAGATCATGCTTCTTCATGTGATGATGGTTTTTTTTAATCAAAATGTTATCCGTTAGCGACTAAAATTACACAGTTCAACAATTGCCAACACCCCGGTATAGGAGATCAGGCAGGAGAATACAAACGCGGTTATCAATCCCACGTTCATCATGATGCCTGCCTTGTGTTTCCCCATCAGTTTTTTGTTGTTTATCAGGAAAATAATCCCCCCGACTACAATTGGCAGGATAAAGACATTGACCACTTGGGTCGTAATCTGGGCAGCAATGGGATTGCTCCCCAGAACCGGGACCAACAGGCCCACTATGCCTGCAACTGCGGTGAGCACTTTAAAATGGCGTGATTTTAAATCCAGTTTATCTCCTTTTAAATCGCTGTAAAGGATGGGAGCTACCATCAGAATGGGGAAGATAGAGGAAAGTCCCGCACTCAATGCTCCCGTCATGAACAAGGCTACCGCGAATCTCCCGGCAACCGGTTCGAGGGTGGTCACCATGTCCATCACCTTGGTTACCGATTTTCCTGTACCATAAATAGCGCCGGCCGCGCATATCATCACCGCTGCACTAATCAGGAAAATCAGTATTCCCGATATCAACGCATCTTTTGACTGTTCTTTCATGTTGTTTTTTGTCCACCCCTTTCCAAGGACTATGAGGGGACGAACCACAAAGGTAGCAGATGCCATTGTAGTGCCGACAAATGCAGCGGCCATTAGCTTGCCATCCTTACCTGCCGGAATTTGAAATTTAAATCCACGTACAATTTCTTCTCCCGAGGGAAGCGTAATGAACATGGAGATAAAAAAAGAGATGCCCATGACGGTTACAAAAACAACCAATACTTTTTCGAAGAAGGAATAGCGTCCGATTGTCAGTAAAGAGTACATGAAAACAATGATGAATAATGCGATACCCAGCACGTACCAGTATTCATTTTCATTTCTCCCGCTGTTTCGGAGAAACAGTTGGCTCACTTCATATATCGCATTGGCAGATATTCCCAGGATTCCTGTCAGCGATCCCCACTGTCCAATTGTTATCGCGATCGCAGTGATTAAGGCAATGGCCTTGCCATACCGGAAGTTTTCACGGAATGCATGCAGGGCCGTATCTCCTGTTACGAGCGCGTACCGGCCATAAGCTTCCATGAGAATCCACGAAAAAAAGGCGCTTAAAAAAAGGACCCATAAAAGTTGCATCCCATACATGCTTCCCGCTTTGGTCATCGCTGTAATGCTACCGGTACCGATTGTAAAGCCTATACAAAAGATACCCGGTCCAACCGATAGAATCCATTTCCAAATTCTGTTAAATATTCTATGCACAATATATCCCTCCATTTATGTCGAGCGTAACACCCGTGATGAAGCCATCGTATTCTGATGCCAGGAACGCAACCGCACGTGCCACGTCTTCTGGATTTCCGGAACGTCCAAGCGGGATGCTCTCGATGGTTTTTATCGCTGACTCTTTCGTGGTATGTTTTTTATGAAAACATGTTCCTTCAATGAAACCAGGGGCAACTGCATTGACACGGATACCCTTGGGCCCAAGTTCATTCGATAACGCCCTTGTCCAGGTTAAAACAGCTCCTTTAGCGGTGGAGTAAACCAGGGAGCCGGAATGTCCACCCTTTCTTCCGGCAAGCGAAGCCATGTTGACAATGCTGGCGCCCCCATTTTTATTCATGTAAGGCAAAATTTCCCTGGTAACCAGCATCATGGATGTCATGTTGAGATTTATTACCCTTTGCCAGAAGCCGGAATCGATTTCTGCGACCGTCCGACGTTCAACCAACGCTCCGGAATTGTTGACCAGGATATCGAAAGCGCCAAAATGTCCCCCTACTTCTTCTATACAACGGATGGTATCCCGTTCATTTGTCAGGTCCGCCTGGATGCATGAAGCCTTCAGTCCGTTTTTCTCTGCAAGTTTTTTCAACAATTCAGGAGTCTCGGATGAGTGGAAGTAGTGCATGCAAATATTGCAACCTTTTTCGATCAATTCTTTGGAGATTGCAGCGCCGATGCCTTGTGAAGTCCCTGTTACCAGGGCTGTTTTTCCTTTTAAAGTACCCATGTTGCTGTTTTTTTATTCCTGTTTATTCCATCTCAACCGCCACCGCCTGGTAGGCTTCTACTCTTGGTAAAACAATTTCCAGATTCCCGCCCGTTATCTTTTTCTCGTAATCGGCTTCAACGAGTAACGAGACATTCTTTATTCTTTTATGCTCCGGAATAGGAATGATTATCCGTACATTCTCAACAGGAGCAAGGTAGTATTCATTTATCCAGGGTCTCTCAAATTTATTCCCGGTCCAGTTTGTAAGATGTAAAACCATCAGGTTCTCTTTTTCCGCTAAATTTGCAAGAAGTCCTGAGGGGGCATCCAGTCTATAGGGTGGTTCGTTTGCCGACACTGTCTCTACCATTTTTTGCATTAATTCCCCGGCAATGCCAGCACCCTCGTAATCGTAGAGTGACTCTAAAGCATTTGAACAATAGATAACCTTTCCCTTGCCATAGTCAGATACAACTAGTCCGGGGAGGATTCGCCGTCGATTGTGGCCCGTTACAATATCCATCCGTACCTCGCCACCATCCAGAACCTCAACCGGCTCGTAATACCAGGCGGGGAATAGCCTGGTATCATTTCTTGCCAGCAAATACAAATCATTGGGTCCACCAACCATTGCCTGGTAACTCTCCATCATGTTTGCCAAATCGCTATCCGGGTCTATGGGTCTTACCTTGAACAGTTTTTCAAGTCCAAAACGGGACTGCTTATTCCCTTTGGCATCATACAAAGAGGTGGCATAACTGGCAATCAATTTTCCTCCGTTTGCTACATAATCAACGATGTTTTTTATACGCCTATCTGAAAGATAGGGTATATTTGCAAGATACAGTATGGGATATTTTTTCAACTTTTCCGAATCGTCCAAGATGAATTCACTGATTGCCCCTACCTGCACGTGGTTGTACAAACAAGCGGAAAATGCACCCCGGGTCGATGTCCGTGCATCCGTTGTCCCCGTAAGCCACCCGCTTTGAACATGATCCTTTGGACTATCGTAGGCAAACACCACACCGACGTAGGGTACACTCTCCAGCCCTTCGAACAGCTTTTCATGCTTTTTGATTATCCCGAAAGGGTATCTCACATATTCCCTGTTATCGGGATGCTCGATATATCCGGTAGGTTGAGCAATAATGGATCCTCCCCCGAACATCAGGTTGGTGAATATCTCCTGCTGGTAATTACTCCCTTGAAATGCCAGACGCGGCCAATTGTGATAAACGCCCACGTAAGGCCACACATGAAACCCAACCGATCGGGGGACACCCACTCCTTCTGCACGTTCCAGCATGGAATGCCCACGCTCGTAAAGAAATGCATCCATATTCTTGAGGATTCGGGAATCTTGGTTAGCCATCAATCCGGGATCATTGATATTCGATATGAGCGGAATGTCCTTGTACGATTTTACAATTTCCCGCACTTTCTCGACAACTTCCGTCATGTAAATTTCTTCGTACCATTGATGATACTTGTCAATTGTCTGCAGTTCCTCCGCTGTGTAATCACTCTCATTTTTATGGTAAGGGATTTCCAGACCCGTTGCATTTCGAAAACCGGTTAGGCACCCATCGCAATAGCAAAGCTTTTTACCGGACCAGAAATAGAAAGGTCTCCAGGCATCAAAGTAGATTCCGTCGATATCATAATCCCGTACAACGTGTTCCACATACTCCAGGTATGCTTCCCGGTAGGGTCCCATCCAGCAAACCGTGCCATGGTCTTCACCCACGTACATGTGGTCCCTGGCCGGTTTTCCTCCCGGGGATGTTTTCTGCCCGTACTCCGGGAAGTCTTCTGTTACCATGGACCATGCCAGCTTGTGGCCAGTGGAGATGTATGGAATTACCTTGATGCCCTTGGGTTTACACGCTTCAATGGTTTCCAACAACAAATCACGGTCTCCCTGATCAGCATGTCGTGAAAAACGTACGCCCTGAATTGTTGCATATTTTCCCATGGTGGGAAACCGGAGCACATTCACGTTCATGTCAATCATGGTTTCAACCCAGGATTCGACATCATATTCAAGTTCGGGTGCGAATGGAGGCTGATATGCATCGAGTAAAAAAACCCTTGAAGATTGGAGCCAGCCATCTCTTGTATCCTTGTTGAAGATATTCAAGGTTTGAGTACGTGTGATGGGTATGGACAACAAAATAAAAACACATATTACCATTAAGTAGACATATTCTCTCCTTGTACAACAAAGTGAAAAAGAGATCTTAATCAAATTTTTATTATAAAAATTCATATTATATGCATCAAAGTTACTATTTGCATTTTTTAGGCAGCTAACTTATTTTGAAGAGTAATTGAACTTCGCTTTTATATCCCTTTTTGCTGTTTTATCATCCAGCACAAACACGGAATAGTTGTTGCCACCCGGATAAACCCTGACCAGAAGGTGTCCTGACTGAGATTTGTAAGATTTATCAACCATGGATCCTATGACAAGCTTTGTTGACTCCAGCATCGCATTTGCAAACACATCACGTTCGCCCGGGTACAAGCTTCTTGAGGTAATCCTTCTCAATACATCTCCTGCCGGATGGCTGGCGTCCCAGGTCTGCCCAATCCAAACCCTCGGTCGCAAGCACATGACAAAAAAAGTATTCATCGAGCTTCTGTTTCCGTGGTGGTTCAAAGTTGCAACATCAACTGCGCCGATTACCGGTGCAGTTTTTGTTTCCATGCTGTTTGGATTGTCTTGTCCGTGCTGGTCAATTCCGCTGATATCGCCACCGGTGTAGTAATCGAAACTACCGTAGCTTATTCTAATTCCAGTGCTAAGTTCATTATTTTCACCGTTGTATCCGTATTCTTCCGGTTTGATATACCCATATGCCTTATTGTTTAATTCATCCCATACCTCTCCATTTGCAAATAAGTTTTTGACTTTAAAGTCATAAAACTGTTCAGGTTTATAGTTTAATCCAATTTGGTCGTTTCTTCCTACTGTAAATTTTTCATGGGACATTCCCCGGTTTTTTCCATGAAAATCGATAAATTTCCAGTATTCTTTTAAGGTTGCGATCATTGAATAGGGATCTCCCTTACTGACAATTTTTTTTTGCACCTCCTCATCTCTGAAATTTACAGGGAAATCTGACCCTCTGTCAATGATCTTTTTAATCGGGATTATTGACCCCAACTCTGTAATACCCGTCATTAAATATCCACCATCAGGATGTCTCTTTCTTATATTGTCGACCTCGCCAAAATGGTCATCATGGTAGTGCGTTATTAAAACATAATCGATTACTGCATTTTCCTTTTTTGGGTGAAATTGATAGATATAATCGGACACCCATTGTGCGGGTGTTTTTGAATCGTCAGGTACCAAAGGCGTATTCTTCTCCGAAAGAACCCTGGTCTGAGTTTCCGACATATCCCCGCAATCGACAACAAGGCTTGTCCCATCGGGAAAAAGAACGAAGGAAGCGTTGCCCCTTCCCGTACTAATATGGTGGATATCCAAGTAACCCTCCTGCCAGGGAGGAAGGGCATTATCCTGTCCATGCATTGAGCTGCACAGGAACAATAATCCGACAAAAAATATGCTCGTTTTTTTCTTAATCACATTATTAGGTGTTGCTATTTTAAATCCAGATACTTGAATATTTCGTCATCTCCTTTTAACGCATTATCAGGCAATGGATTCTCTTCAGTAAATACTTTTAATTGATTTGCAGGTAGGATTGTTACAAAATCTTCATTAATAGTGGGTTCCCAATCCACAGCTCCCGTGTTAAGTCGCAAGTGGTGCGAAAAAAAATTGTACATGGCTACACGCTTAGAATATCCATAATCGTGTTTTTCAGCAGGTAAATGGACATTTTCAATTTTATGTTCTGCATCATATAATTCATAGACTTTTTGAATGTATGGATATTCAATTCGAGGGGTATTTCTTGTCCAGTCGTTTCCATCTGATATTAATAACATTGGACGTGGAGCACACAAGGCTGCAATTTCCACATTGTTAGTCTGATGATTCTTGCTCTTATGAATTGGCATACCACTTTCACACACACATCCTCCAAAAAAATGAGCCGAGACCTGAACACAGGGAACAGAAACCTTTATACGTTCATCAATTGCTGTCAACAGAAATGTTTGTGTAGCGCCTCCTGAACCTCCTGTCATGCCAATTCTCTCCGGGTCAACATCGGGGCGTGACAGTAGATAATCGAGTACACGCTTGCTATTCCATGTCTGTAACAGCATGGCTATTGGGATATCATGGGAGCTGACTTGATGAGAGTCTCCATGTCCGACCATATCGTAAGCAAAAACAATAGCCCCCATACGGGCCAGTACCGCACACCGGTACTGAACATCTTCCTTCAGCCGTTTATCCTGAAGATGTCCATGTGGTGATAGAATAGCAGCATTCTTCTCCTGGGCATTTATTGGTCTATAGATATTTCCTGTGATATAAAAACCTGGAAAGCTCTCAATTTGAATGTTCTCAACTATATAGCCATTAAAAGTACGACTATTTGTGATTTTTGCATTGAAATTTCCTTCTATATCAGGCATCTGATCAAGCTTCATCCCCACAATAATCCCGTGCTTGATAACACTGGCTCTTTTTTCCCAGGAGGCTTTATCACACCATGTCCTTGCAAACTCTTTCATCTTTAAGTTTGCTTCGTCTTCAGTCCAATATTGACCCACACAAAGCATTTTTTCCTGTCCAAAGCATATCGCCATCGTTATAAGAAAAATGAATGTCAAAACACATTTTTTCATTTTGTAAATTTTACTTTGTTTTAAATGAACTACCCCCTCCCAATATCGGAGGGGGTAGTCATAAGATTGCAGGCTATTCCCCCCTAAAAGATAAATTCTCAATTACCATCCAGGACTCTGGACAAGATTCGGATTCAGGGTAATATCCTCAATCGGGATCGGGAAATAGTAATGCTTGGGTTCTTCAAAAATCCGACCTCCGGGCAATTGCTTTTGATGCGGATCCAAAAAACCGTCCTGATCGACAAAAATGTTCTTCCCTACTTGCGTCGTGTATGCTCCCGCGCTGTTCTTTTTGGGATACATGTATTGCCAGAATTTCATGCCTAGCGGCTTTTTTTCATATAATTTCCCGGCTTTCCAGCGCACCAGATCATCGCGGCGAAGGAATTCAAACGCGAGCTCTACCGTACGTTCTCTTCTCACTTCATCCAAAAGGACAGGTAGTTCGGGGAAATCGGACTTGCTGTCTTTCACAAGACTGCTTATTTGCATAGGCGCCATTCCAACCCTGTTTCTTAAAACATTGATGGTCTTGTCAACCACAGCCTGATCACACCGGCCCAGTTCGGCCATGGCCTCGGCATGGATAAGAAGCGTTTCAGCATATCGGAATAGAATGAAAGCCTGAATTCCCTTGGGGTTCGTTCCTGGTCCCCGGTCCTTTTCTGCAGGATTAAAACTCCAATATTTGATAAACCAATACCCGGTTTCACAAAAGCCATAATCGGATGTTGACCCCGGCAGATTTGGCAATTGAATCCCATAATCATTTTGCTCCGGAATTAAGATATACTCGTTCGGATAGCAAATGGTTTGACGTAACCGTTGATCTCTATCAATAAACTCCACCTGGATGCTGTCGTTCCCTCTGTATAAAGGACTTTGGGAAATCGGCAGACCGTCCTTACATAAATAGAGGTCAACCAAAGCTCTCGTTCCACCCATCTTATAATCGTTATTCCAATTATAGTATCTTAAAAAATTGTGCCCCAACTCATTTTCCACAAACTTTCTTTGCAGAATCACTTCACGGGCTTTTTCCCCGGTAAACTGTCCCATTGCGATAAAGACATCGTGATAATCTTCCCTTATATTCCCGGTATTATAGATTTTATAATGCCCTTCCTGTATGAGCCGGCCGGAAGCATCTGCCGCATTCTCCAGAAATTTCGTGCCATCCAGGCCAAGTTCGGTATGATATTTTCTAAATGTGCCTTCAAACAGGCACATCCTGGCCTTCAGGTGTAACGCCATGTCTTTATTGATACGATCAGTCTTTTCCTTCCCTTTTTCAGGCAGATACTGAATGGCTTTGTCAATTGTCGCCAATACAGAATCCAACAACGCAACACGCGGAGTCCGGGGCGCCATGAGTTCTTCCGAATCTGTTCTCAAATCCGAAGAAATCCATGGAACCTCGCCAAATCGTTTGATCTTGTCAAAATAGTCCCATGCCTTAAAGAACAAAATCTCTCCCGCGTAGACATTCTTTATTTCCTGGGAAACGGGCGTTTTTTGATACCTTGCCAAAAAATAATTGATCCGTCTCATGTTCACCCAATTCCAGCCCCCGTCTCCCGCGTTTGTTGGAATTGTATGAATCCCTGCTGCAATCTTTTGAAAAGGGTTTGTGACCACGTAATCGGAATTTATGTTTTCGGAATAAACCCAATTACCTTTCCCGTTAAACGAACTCATGAGATATTCCGGGTACAAACGATTGCAGTACAGGATCAGATCATTCTCCGACGACCAGAAGTTAGCGTCATTGAGCTTATCCGGCGGAAACCGGTCCATGAAATCATCATTACATCCATTGATACCAATGAGTAATACTATCACTAGCGCATATATCTGTTTCATATTATTTACTTTTATGGTTAAAAACTTATTTCCAGCCCACAGGCGTATGAGCGCATCACCGGATAATCCTGGCTAAGCAATTCGGGGTCAAACTGTTTCGGCACGTTTGAGAGCTCACCCAAATTATGTCCCGACAAATAAAACCTAAGTCCTTTCACCGGCAATCTGTTCAACGCTTTCGCCGGGATCGTATACCCAAGCGTCACACTTTTCAGTCTGATGTAACTTGCATCAATCAGCAAGCGGGATTGGGGCTGAATATTATAGGAAGCGCCCCCTTTATATTGCGGATAAAGCGCGTCGCGATTCGCTTCCGTCCAGGAATCTGCTAAAAAATCCCTTGTAGGAACTCCCCGCTCATCAACAAACTGTCCCCAAAATACCCAGTCCGATGTTGAAATGTAGTGATCACGCTTTCCGATTCCCTGCACAATGAAACTCAGCTCAAAGTTCTTCCACGAGAATGCGCCGTTAAGCCCAAACTGATATCTGGCCGAACCGTTTCCGATTATCTTTTTATCCCCGGGATCATCAACCGTTCCCTTGCCATTGTCGATCTTTTCATCATCATTCAGATCCTTATAATGGGTATCTCCGGGTTCCCAAACACCCCCGTACAGGAACGACTGATTGGCTGCTGCATCAATCTCTTCCTGATTCTGAAAGATACCTTCGGTTTCGTACCCCCAGATCTCTCCCATTCTCCTGCCTACGTATAACGTGCTGATCAATTTGTTCGGATTGCTGTCAAATCGGGTGATTTCGGAGTAAGAATCTGCAACAAAGGCTGAAATATTATATTTCAAGCCGTAGGAGGTCGTATTATGCCAACCGACGGACAATTCCCAGCCCCGGGTTTTCATTTCGCCTGCATTCTTATTCGGCATCGATGCACCCAATACCGACGGCGCTTTACCTGCACTGGTGAGCATATCCCACACGTGTCTGTTGTACCAGTCAAACGTGACGTTCAGCCGATTAAAGAGTGTGGCATCCAGACCATAATCCATCGTGGTTGTTGTTTGCCAGGTCAGGTCCGCGCTGGTCAAGGAGGGTGGTTCAACCCCCATTGGCCGTTTATTATCAATGATGTAGTTTATTCTGGGATTTATTCCATAGTTGTTGATATAGGCATAGGTACTGACATCTTGATTCCCCAGGCTCCCGTATGATGCCCTGAACTTCAGGTCTGTAAGGGTTGGTGAAGACCATTTCATAAAAGATTCATCAGACACCCTCCAGCCCAGTGAGAAGGAAGGAAAAAATGCGAACCGGCTGTCTTTGGCAAATCTCGATGTTCCGTCATACCTGCCATTAAATTCTAACAGGTATTTTCCCAGATAGTCATAGTTCATCCTGAAAAAGGCGCCTCTCACCGCCCACTCGTACATGTTGTCGCCGGCTAACTTCTGACCGGTTGTTGCTTCAATAAAAGGAACGGAGTTCGTAATCAACTCCTGGCCTTCTGCCCAAAAGCCTTTCGAAACGTACAGCTCTTCGTTGAATCCTGCAAGTGCATGAAAATTATGTCTTTCTAAAAATGTTTTCTGGTAGTCAAAGTAAAAATTCAGCACGCGATAATTGTCATTCGACTGCGTTTTATATGAAAACGTTGGATAAGTGTCTTTGTTGACAAAAGCCCAGTTTTCAAAAACCCGGTTATACTCGAGCATATTTGAATTCCTGTAATAATACTTGTTCTGATATGCAAACTCGCCGTTGAAAGATAAACCCTTCACGATATTCGCTTTTAAGGAGCCTGCCAACCGGACATGCTGATTTTCATCTTTTCGCTGATCCTTCTCAAATTCCATGATCCCCAGCACCAGGTCTGTCGGCACATTTCTGAACCCTTCCGGGGCATAATCAGGCGTGTAAAGGGGAACGATAGCCTGCCTGAAGTTCGAGAACTCCTGCCATATATTGATACCTCCCATGCTCGGTTCTTTGTACGTTCTTTTATTGAAATTCGCATTCAGTTTTACCTCAAGCCAGTCCGAGATATCCGTGGTCAGGTTCACCAAAGCATTATAACGCTTCGAGTTATCGGTTCCATAAGCATAGATGCCATCCTGATCCTGGTATCCAAAAGAGGTGTAATAGCCTATTTTCTTATCTCCTCCCGAAACCGTGACATTGTGCTTTTGCATGGGGGCCCAGTCCCTTACTCCCTCGTCGTACGGATTGGTATTTCCGGCCCATCTGATGACATTGCCATCCATCAGGTAAACAGGTGCTGTTTCCGGATTCTCCATGTAATTTTTCATCGTTGTCAAATACTCGTCATTGAACTTGGCGGCAGCATGCCTGGCCTCATTCGCTGCATTATAGGCCAACGCCATCTCATAAGTATTTAACCGATCGGGGAAATTGGTCGGTTTGCGAAACTCAAACATGTTACTATAGGTGATTTTAGGGGTCTTGTTCTTCAACCCCTGCTTGGTAACCACAAGGACAACTCCGTTTGCTGCCCTTGCACCATAGATGGCCGCTGAAGCAGCATCCTTAAGAACGGTAATACTTTCAATATCTTCCGGATTGATCATGTTGATATCACCCTCTATACCGTCGATCAAGATATAAGGTGATCCTGAAACGAAAGAAGATCCTGAGATTGAAGTTGCCCCGCGGATATTAAAAGAGGGATCGGTATTGGGTTTTCCGTTCGAGATCGAAACATTCAGGTTCGGAATCAACCCCTGCAAAGCTTGCCCGACATTCGCAACGGCTCTTTTTTCGATCACATCTGAATTCACATGCCCGACAGCCCCGGTCAAGTTCACTTTCTTCTGCGTTCCATACCCAACTACCACCAATTCTTCTAACAACCCTACATCTTCTGTTAAAGTTATGTTGATGATAGTTCTGCCTTCAGTAAGTATACTTTGGGTTTGCATACCTACATAAGTGATTTCGAGTACCGCCTTTTCGGGTAAATTGAGAAGAATATAATTCCCATCTATATCGGTTACTGTACCCCTTGTAGCATCTCCTTTTACAACAATTGTCGCCCCGATAACGGGCTCTCCATTTGTATCGGTTACTGCTCCTCTCACGGTTTTCCCTTTCTGTTGAGCGGTTTGTACCAATCCAGTAAGAATTGATGCGGTCTCTTTGGCTTTTCTGGAAAGTACAATATAGTCATTTTCAAATTCGTAACCGATATCTGTGCCGCTGAATGTTTGGTACAGGTATTCGGAAACTTTGTCCGATTTATTTTTCAAGTTTACTGTGCGCGAGGTGTTTATTTCACGGTTGCTGTATACAACCAGATAGTCCGTCTGTTTTTCAATCTCACTGATC
>ENA-UOOR01002834-UOOR01002834.1-fermentation-metagenome-genome-assembly--contig:-NODE-2834-length-16583-cov-14.262161_pt1 | contig 16583 bp, 14 predicted proteins | sample MGYA00245780_ERZ724029 | MGnify/ENA primary metagenome ERZ724029 (study PRJEB28704, sample SAMN03018315) | fermentation metagenome | biome: anthropogenic terrestrial biome; feature: soil... | reverse complement strand
CGGCACAGAAGGGACGGACCATTAAATGCGTTACAGCCGGCAATTGGCGCTTCCCGAAATCGGTCCGCAAGGCCAGGCCAGGTTGCAGCAAAGTAAGGTGACAGTTGTAGGTGCCGGAGGTCTTGGGACTCCGGCATCTCTTTATTTAGCCGCTGCCGGTGTGGGCCAAATCACAATTATTGATCCCGACACCATTGCGATGAGTAATTTAAACCGCCAAGTGCTCTATGACCCGGAACAGCTGGGTGCAAGCAAAGCTTCGCTGCTGACCGAAAGATTGAGGAGCTTCAATCCTGAAATAGAGGTCGAGGGGATTCCGCTGCGACTGACGACCGAGAACGCAGCGCAGTTCCTGAACAGGGCCGGGTGCGATGTGGTGGTGGATGCCACCGATAACAATGAAACGCGGCTACTGCTTAATAGAGTGGCGGTGTCAGCGGGATTGCCCCTGATTTACGGAGCAGTGCATTCCTTTTACGGGCAGATCATGACGATTGTGCCGGGCGCGGGGCCTTGTCTGGGATGTCTATTGCCTAATGATGCCACCTCGACTTCCTTGAAGGAAGAGGGGGGAGGGGTTGGGGGCGGCGGGACTCCGGTGTTTGGTGTTATCGCCGGCATCGTCGGTTGCCTTGAGGCCGCCGAGGCGCTTAAAATCCTTCTTGGAGCAGGGACTTCTTTGGTCGGCAGGTTGCTGGTGATCAATGCGCTGGATATGCACTGTGATGAAATAGCGGTTAAGCGGGATCCGGCGTGTCCGGTGTGCAGTTGCGAGAAATCGTAGGCAGCACCTGCCGGTAGCAACGGTTTGACCGTTCCTGCTATTCCATGATTTACATAACAAAGCCGATTCCCCTCCGTGATATAATCGGATAAGCGGAGGGGAATATATTATGTCAACTATCTGGCACACTCCATTCCGAAAAGACTTTCTCATCCTCCTGATTATTAGCATTTTGCTGGCTTCGGCATTTTCATCCGGTCTAGCCTGGATCGCGGATCGCTATTTTGGCCAGGCCATTAATGGTTTAATGGGTGATTACGGGCAATACGACTTGTTTATGCAAGTGCGTAGTGAGACATTGTCGGAGTCCCGTGCTGAGCTGGATCGGCTGATTAGCGATTATCTGCCTGGTACGACAGTTAAAATAGGGCCGTCTCTAGTCGGGAAAACGGCCATTTTTCTTTCATTACCCGACGAATTGCGCCGGCGTGATATTTTTGAAGGGCTGGACGCAATTTTGGCGCGCGTGCCCGGATGGTCCGGGCTTTCATTGTTGATTGAACCCCGGCTGACCATCAGTGCAGTGCATGGCGGCGCTCAGGAAATGCTGCTTGGCCGCATGGCGGATTGGGAAGAGGTGCGGTTCGCCTTTCGCAGAGGCGGCAATATTGAAGTCGTATTGCAAAACCCTACTGCACAGAAGGCGGTTTCTGAAAGAGCGCAGCAAGTCATCAAGGAATACCGCTTGGTTGAGTTGCGTTATCCAACCGGCTACACCCTTGAAGATGCTCTCGAATCTGGCAATGCGCTGACGACGGCCTTGCAGGAACAAGCCGGCAGTGGGCTGGTGCGCGATGTTACCCTGGCAGGCGGCGGCGATGATTACCAGCAGCTAATGAGTACGCTGATTGAAATGAAGAGATTTTTGGGCTATTATGCCGCCGAAGTGACAATCGAACTGACAGGGGATCAGGAAGTCCGGCGTGGTGCGCAATTGGCGCTGCAAGGGACGGGCCGGCCGCTCATTACCGGCGAGGTTCCCAGCGAGGGTGACATTATCGTGCAGATCAATTCCGCCGACTCTCGACAAGCGCAAGGTATCATTATCCGCGGAGATAGCCGCGATGTTGCGCGCTCGGAGAGTTATTTGCTTAATGGCGACGGAAAAATACAGCGTTTTGCAGGAATGGCACAGGTGCGTAGCCGCCGGGATGAGCTCATGCATATGCTGGATGAAAGCGAGCAGCTACTGACGCAGCTTAACCAGATTTCGCCAGAAGCGGCCTCTCTTGCCTCCAATGCTTTGGAACAAGTTTTGGGCTATTCTCGTTTAATAGATAAAGCACGTCAGGCGCAGGAGGAAATGGAGGCTGTCCGGGCAGCACTTGGTGCAGACAATCCTATGCAAGGCAGCGCCCGCCTGGATGCCGCCGTGCGGAAGATCGACTCTGCATCCGCAGAAATGGCGCGGCTTGGCTCGGATATTGAGCGGCTGCGCACCAGCGTGGAAGGATTGGGCGAAGTAGCTGCGCAGCTCAATGGTTTTAACAATAGACTTTCTTCGGTGGCGCAGTTTTTATCCCTGGGAGACGGGATCGAGAGCCTGCTTTCAGCAACCCGGACTTTGGGGGCTTTGTCCGAAGGCATTGCCGCTCAGAAACAGGCGGTGGCCTCTTTTGCGGAGCAGATGCGCGAGCCGCTTGCTGCCGTAGAATACTGGCGGGAAAAGGTGTTGCGCTTTCAGTCGGAAGTTACTGATTATGATCAGCTTTTGGCGCTCGGAGGCGCAGGACGTGAACGGCTTGATGATCTGATCATGGTGACCGATCGCACCGTAGCGTTGGTGGCGGAGGCTGATCCCACCGGAATATCCAGCACTTTGGAAGGCCTGGCTGGTAACGGTGAAGGGAAGGTTAACCTGCCAGGGCTTTCGGCACAGATCGGAGACATTCGGGCGTCGCTACCCAACCTGCGGGACGAAGAAATTGGCCGTTCGGTTGCTGTTATTGAACAATATGTCGGCGATCAGGCCTATGCCGGAGAGAAGGTACAGTTACTGACAGATCAAACCTTGACCGTCAGTGCCATCAAAAACACAATCCGGCGGGAATCGGAAGATCAAGTGGATGTGGTTGTTCTGCCCATAGGTGCCATTCAGCCCAACTTGCGCGGGGAAGTCTTCCGGGTACTGGGTGAAGTGCGCACCACGATTGCGGCTTTGAGCGTTTTTGTTTTAGGAATTTTGGCATTCCTGCTGGATCATGCGCTAATACTGTCAGTTTTGAAAAGGCAAGCGCGGCAGAGGGTTATGCGGGGGAGTAAATGGCAACGCATGACCACACGATTGGCTGGCAGTCCCTACTCGTTTGGCGGCAGTATTGGTCTGATCTGGTTTGTGCTGGCCTTTCTGGCTTCCGGCGCCGATATTCCGGTTGTGGGTGTGTGGGGAGCGGCTGGTCTCGGATTATTGACAGGTTGCTTTTTTACAGCCACGTGTGAGAAATTCAACCCGGTCAACGAAGATGAAATAGTGGCTGGAGAAGCGCTGGGACAACCATTCGAGACTATTATGCGGGAGATTGTCATTCCGGCAGGCCGCCCCGGCCTGATGCAATGGCTGAACCGCCGCAGACTGGTGATGAAATGACGGAAGAAATGAGGAAGTAAGGATGCTAACCGTCCGGAACCTCAAGAAAGCATACGGATCCCGCGTGGCTTTGAACGGGGTGGACCTGGAAGTACACCGGGGGGAAACGGTGGCCATCATGGGACCGAGCGGCTGCGGCAAATCAACGCTGGTACGTTGTCTGAACCGGTTGACTGAACCGGACGCTGGTAGCATATTATTCGCAGGGAGAGAAGTTACGACGATGGGTGCCAACGAGCTTTTGGAAACCAGGCGCCGCATCGGCTTTGTCTTTCAGCAATCCAATCTGATCAAGCGTCTCTCCGTCCTGGACAATGTTGCCATGGGACAGATTCTGAACGGCATGGATCGCAAGGAAGCCGAACAGTTGGCATTGGGTGAGCTAGCTCGCGTAGGGATGGCGGACCGCGCCGGAGACTATCCCGAAAACCTGTCAGGGGGACAGCGCCAGCGCGTCGGGATTGCCAGGGCTTTGGCCCTTAAGCCGGAAATCATGCTCTGGGACGAGCCGACCGCTTCACTGGACCCGATTCTCGTCGGAGAGGTTATCGAGGTTCTTGAGAATCTGGCCCAGATTGGTACGACGATGCTGGTCGTCACACATGAGTTATACTTCGCTTTGCGGGCAGCGCAGCGCGTTGTTTTGATGGATCATGGCCAAGTGGTGGAGCAGGGCCATCCGCAGGCGGTTTTCGCAAACCCGGTGTCGGAAGTCGGCCGAAAATATCGTGACTTACTGGAAAGATGGAGAGAACCTGCGCTTACAGATGGCGATCCGACTTACCGGCCGCAGCGTGGTGCAGGAAGAAGGGTCTATCGGGGCGAAATTATCCCTGGTAAAGTTCATATCCGGACAGGTTGACCTGTGAAGTAGCGTCCGGTTTCGTGAAGAATGAGGTGTTGCGATGGCCATCAATGCGCAGGGCTTGATCAAATCTTATCGCGGTCGTACCGTTGTCGACGGTGTGAGTCTCACTGTCGATAAAGGCGAGGTAGTCGGTTTACTGGGCCCCAACGGTGCCGGTAAGACCACCACCTTTTATATGATTGTTGGATTGGTGAAAGCCGAGGCAGGCGCAGTCTCTGTGGACGGTCACGACGTCAGTCATATGCCGATTCACCAGCGGGCCAACTACGGGCTGGGCTATCTGCCACAGGAGCCTTCGATTTTTCGTCGCATGAGTGTTCAGGATAACATCATGGCGGTGCTGGAAATGAAGGGTCTGCCCAAGGATAAGCGCCATGAGCGCTTGGAAGAATTGTTGCGGGATTTGGGACTCGGGCACTTGCGAAACCAGCGGGGGAGCACACTGTCCGGGGGTGAGCGGCGGCGGGCCGAAATCGCACGCGCTTTGGCAGCTGATCCGAAGTATATTCTTCTGGATGAGCCCTTTACCGGAGTTGATCCGATTGCCGTATCTGACATTCAGGATATCGTATATCATCTTAAAGAAAAGGGCTTCGGGATCCTGATTACTGACCATAGTGTCCGCGAAACGCTTGCCATTACGGATAGAGCGTACATTATCTTTGACGGCAAGATTCTGGTATCAGGGACTGCCGAAGAAATTGCCCTGGATGAAACAGCGCGCAAATTTTATCTGGGTGATCGTTTTAGCATGTAATTGGTGGTAATCGATGTTCTCTTGAAGGGAGTGTATTGGATGTATGGTGCCCTACTAGTAGTCGTGCTGATTGCTTTGGGTGGTGTGGTCGCCTTTTTGGGCGATCGAGTCGGCATGCGCGTGGGGCGCCGGCGCATTACACTTTTTAATCTCCGGCCTAAATATACTTCCATATTGATTACCATTTTTACCGGCGTGGTTATTGTTGCTGCGACGCTTGGCGTCATGGCGATTGTGTCTCAGGATGTCAGAACTGCGTTGTTTAGCATGAAAGAGCTGCAGAATGATCTGAAACAGACGCGTGGTGAACTGGAGCGCACCGAGGCGCATGCCTCCGAATTGACCAATACCGTTGAAGTGCTGGTCGACCAAGTGTCCATCAAGGAACAAGAATACCAGCAATTAGTGAGTCAATATGAGTCAACTCAGGCGAAACTGGATCAGGTCACAAAACGGCGTGCTTCAGTGGAAAAACAGTTGGTACTCGTTACCGGAAGACTCGATACCGTAACTTATCAATATGATATTGCGCGTCAAAACCTGGCGGAAACGGAGAACAGTCTGGCAGAAACTGAAGAAAACCTGCGTTTCGCACAGGCTAGAATGGAGCCGCTCACAGAAATTCAATCCCAGTTGACTTCCGTAATCGACCAGCTTACGTTGGAAAGAGAACGCCTTAATCGCGAAGTGGAAGCCCTAACTGCTGAGACGATGAGCCTACAGGAAGGTTTGCGGGGCATGCTCGGACGGCAGGTTGTTTTCCATACCGGTGAAATTGTGCTGGCTACGGTGATCGATGGAGGCAGAAGTACGACGGAGATCACCCAGGAATTGCTCAATATGCATCTAAAAAAGGCGAATGAGCTGGCGCTGACGCGCGGCGCACTAGTGCCGGGCAGCGAAACTGACGCGCTGCGGATTAGGCCAGTCGATTTGGATGAAGCGGTTGCCAAACTGGTCGCATTCAAAGGCAAAGCGGTACTGCGGGTTTTGTCATCTACCAATACAGTAGCGCAGGAACCAGTGCTGGTAACTTTTCAGATCTTACCGGATGAACTGATTTTCACAGCTGGTGATGTGATCGCGGAGGCGTCCGTTAACAGCAATGCAGATTCGAACGCAATTTTGGAGAAGATCTTGGCCTTGTTGGAAGAGGTTAACTGGCGTGCGATCGTCGAAAAAGGCATGGTATCTGATCTACAGGGCATTGTCGGGCAGATTAGCTCTTGGCAGGAAGTGCAGGATATCATTTCCAGGGTCAAGAGTTATGAGAACAAGACGGTTGTCATTCAGGCCTGTGCGGAAGAGAATACCTGGCGGGCACAAGGGCCTTTAAAAGTGACGCTGCAGATCAAGGAATAACTCGGAATAACCCCGCGCGCCTGGGCGGCACGATAGGTATGCGTGCAATTTCCATTCTTTCGCGAATCCGGAAAGACAGGGACATCGACCAGTAGTGTCGAAGTTTTTCCTGAAATCTCATTTCGGAGCGAAAGGAGGGAAATACCCCGGCGTTTGTTATGATGAAAGCGATCAGCCGGATGCAAATGACAAGAAAACACACGATAACGATCCTTTTAGCCTTGCTTCTCTGCCTGACGGCAGCAGGGCCGGTCTATGGGATGGAACAGCAGCAACGCACAATTCAGGCATTCAGGCTTTTGAAAAATATGGGCCTGATCCAGGCATTACCCGCCTCTGATGAGGATTTGATGTCCCTGGACCGCTTCGAAAAAGCCAATATCGTAGCGCAGGCGGCGGAACGCGCAGTCGGCGCGGGTGCGGGTGCGGGTGCGGGCGCGGGCGAAGCGCAGCTGCAGCAGTACCCGGCAGCTGTTCTGGAAAGCCTGGCGTGGCTGGAGAGCGTATTTTACGAAGAACTGATTCAGCTGAACAAGACACCACGCTTTCTGGCGTTGTCTGGAGAGGGTGCCAGAGATATGGGTGCTGGCAGCAATGCCAGCGGTAGCAATGCCAGCGTCGCTAACTTGCAGGTACCGATCCAGGCAGAAGCGCACTCAGTTTATGTGGATTCCTCGTCAGTCAGAACCTGGCAGATGATCATCACGGAAGCGGAAACTGGTGCGGAAGAAGATACCGGCACGGAAGCAGATACCGATCATTCGGCGGCGATCAACGTACCGATTATGTTCTAGTCTAGTCAACTGGAACTGCACAAAAACAGGGCCGCCCATAGATGGGCGGCTCGTTGTTTCCGATTTTTCGACTACGACTTTAAAGATTACTTCGGGTAGGGTGGTTAGGGCATTATGGCTGTGATTTTGGCAGTCGATCCGGGAAGAGAAAAGTGCGGGCTGGCACTGGTCGATGAAAAAACCGGTGTGATCTGGCAACGTGTGGTGCCTGCCGCGGAATTGATGACAACAGTAGGGCAATTTGTCCAGCAAGGTGCGGTTCAGACCGTTGTGGCCGGCGACCGTACCGGTAGCGCCAAGTTTAAAACCCAATGGGACCAAAGCGGGCTAAGCGCCAAGGCACGCTTAGTTTTTGTCGATGAACATATGTCGAGCGTGGAAGGACGCCGGCGTTATCTGCGCGATCATCCTGGCAAAGGGCTGCGCCGTTTGCTGCCAATCGGTCTTAAGACACCTGATCAGCCTTTTGACGATTATGTGGCCGTGATTTTGGCGGAACGTTTTTTGAAGAAAAATGCCTCTCTTGGCATGGAATAAGAGGAACTACGCGGAAACAATAGAATAAATAGCTAGTGGAGTGTTTTTAACACGTCAACCTTGAGTTGATGATCGACATGCGTTGATCAGGAGTGAGAGCGATCCATGTTGAGAAGAGTCTGGGCTATTTGCCTTTTGATTACGCTGCTGTTAGCGCCGTTGCTGGTTTCAGCATCCGGCGCTGTTGTGCCATACGACCATTGGCTGTATAGCCATTTTGCGCGCCTTTATTTTGATGGACTACTGCCCGAATATCCGGCGGAATTGATCAGCGCAAGCCGTAAGCTGACCAGGTATGAAATGGCCTTTTATCTAAAGGGTCTTCTCGAAAGGCTGGAAGTGAAACAGTCCTGCGCCCAAAGCTGCGATGCCAGGCAGATGCTATTGGTGGAAGAGTGCCTGGTGGAACTAAAAAAAGAACTGCTAGCGTTGGGGGTCTCGATCCGTTCGTTGGAAGAAATATCTCACCAGGCACGCAATATCGGCTTGGATGTCGGCGAGAATCCCGATAGCAATTATCTGGACAACGATTATTTGGCGCTGAGTGCCTTGACGGAACCGGTGCAGATCGGCTCAGTGTCCGGCGGAAAAGATGCGGGCGTCCCATACTTGTTCAGTTCGATGGCACCCATCTCCTATGGATTGCAGCGAGAAATTGAATTGCACATTGCCGATCCGATGGTTACAGTGTCAGCAGTGCCGTCACCTGCCGGACGAGTGACGGAAGCAGCTCAGCCTGAGGCTCAGCAAGAGTCAGTGGTTCAGGAAGCAGGCTTTACGAGCGTTGATTTCAATAGGACTTCATTCCTAAGGCAATACATAACAATTAACGCCAGCGTGCGCACAGGGTTCAGAACCGTATATCCTTCCAGTAAGACAGTCGATGGGCCGGGAACATGGGCGATTAGTGCCGGTGCAGGTTCCAGCATGGGGTTGGTATCTTCAGTGGCCTTAACCAACACTTATGGAACACAACATTTTGACGCGCTGAGTATTGGTGGCGATAGCGGTGCTGATCAGGACCATGAGCTTTCCCTGGGCAGTGCGGCAGCGCAAAGTAGCACACAGGACTTTGATATGACCCTTGAGATTGGGCGTTTCGCGGTTTCGACCAATACCCCTGCAGGTAGCATTTTCAGAGGAATTGGAGTTACAGGAAACGCGTATGGCTCATTGGGGTTACGTACCCGCTATGAATACACTCAGTTCGGCACCTTAACGCAAGAGCCTGTTTCAGCGGCGGTTGCCATCGAAGGCAAATTGGTGCTGGGCACGGCCACTCTATACGGCGGCTATGGTTATAGTGCGGTGCGACAATCTGTCGCTGAGCAATTTAACCTGAGCCAATCGATTACAAATGCTGGTATTAACTTCAGGCTTTCGCCAGATATACAGTTGTTTGCGGAATATGTGATCTTAGCTTCCACACAACCCTGGAACCAGCGTCAGGCAGTCGTGGGACTGCAGCACAGTGACCTCGGGTCATTTATGTTTGGTTATCGCTTGTTAAGCCTGGCGGATTCACAGCTGCTGGCGTCTTTCTCGCTGAAATTCTAAAGAGCTGATGTTCAATGCGGCTGATGGCCTGGCTGGCCGCCGCTCAGATAAACGGAGGTGGCATGGATGCAAGCGCCAATGCTCATTGGCTTGGCTGGCGGTACCGGTTCCGGAAAGACTACCGTCGCCAGGACGATCTTGGAGACTTTTAAGGAAGACTGCGCATTAATCCCGCAGGATGCTTATTATAAGGATCAGACTAATTTGCCAATGGAAGAGCGCGTTAAACAAAACTACGATCATCCGGATGCGTTTGATTTTACGAGACTAACTGCGGACTTGAGAAAGCTGCATAGCGGTCAGGAGGTCTACCGGCCGGAGTATTGTTTTGTGACACATACCCGCAAAACTGGCGAAATACTGGTACAGCCGAAGAGAATTGTCATTTTTGAGGGGATTCTGGCTTTTTATGATCCGGCGATCCGCAAGATGATCGACTTGATGATTTTTGTGGACACCGATCCTGACGTGCGGTTAATCAGGCGTGTTTCCAGAGATATCTCAGAACGCGGTCGCTCTCTGGATTCCGTATTTGATCAATATCTCAAGACTGTTAAGCCAATGCATGAGGCTTTTATCGAGCCTACCAAAAAATATGCCCATATCATATTACCGGAGGGCGGATTTAACCGGGCTGGGCTGGAAGTTCTTATTTCAAGGCTCAGGCTGGCGCTGGAGGGGAAGTCCCCTCTGGAAACGGAAGCCCAGCCAACCGTGATTGAGGCAGAGAAAATTGCCGATTAGGAATAGGGGCACACTGGGCCGCTTGCACGTTACCTGGCAAATTCCTTCGCATATGTTATAAGGACTCCTTTTGGGAGGTGGCCATATTTGGCGAAGGAAACGCGCAGTGCTCTTGATAAGCAGGATCCGCGCATCGAAGGTCTTTTGGCGCGCGTTCGTGAAGATATCTGCGGCGAGTTGCTGGCGATCAATGATTATAGCCTGCATGCCCGGGAAGCCGATCTACTCGGAATGGATAAAATGGCCCTTGTTTTGCGCCAGATCTTGTGCGGGGAAAAAGAACATCTGGCACATCATATTAAGCTACTGCTGGAGAATGATCCTGAACAGGCCGATATCCTGGCTAAAGTTCTCGGAGCAGCAATCTGACGGCTGCCAGTCAGTGAAGGCGACCATCGGTAACACCTAGCAATTTGAGGGCTTGATCAAGTGACTGGTTTAGGTTCAAAAGGGGGGCGAATAAATCGCCTTCTTTTTTGATGCGATCGAGGGCGTTTTTGATTGTGAATGATCCGGGATTAACGTCGCGCAGCTCTTCCCAACGAACTGGCATCGACACAGGTGCTTCTGAAAAAGGACGCAAGCTATAGACAGCGGCAATGGTTTTGCCTCTCAGGTTTTGCAGATGATCAATGTACACGCGGCCGCCGCGATCTTTAATGGCTCTTTGATTCGTGGCTTTATCAGGCATGGTTCTAATGACGATGTCGCCCAAAGATTCAACCAGCTGGCTGGTCTGCTTAAATGAGTAGATCGGCTCAATCGGGATATAGATATGCAGGCCGGTGGCACCGGATATTTTCGGAAAACTGCGCAAATTGACCTGATCCAGTAGGATCTTCAGGGCGAGAGCCACTTCGACGGCGTCGGAGAAGCTGGAGGGCTCCATCGGATCTAGATCAATAATCATATAGGTCGGGTTTTCCAGGTTTGGAAACCGACTTAACCATGGGTGCACCTCAATACAACCTAGATTAATACTCCAAAGCAGCGTGGCCAGATTATTGGCCATGCAGTAGACAGTTACACGGTTCTCAGCACGCAGCGGAATTCTTTCCACCCATAGCGGGGCATCGGGGAAGTTTTTCTGATAAAAGTAGTGGCCGGCGATCCCATGCGGGTATCGCACCAGCGAAAGCAGCCTGTTGTGCAGATGCGGCGCGATGAAAGGCCAAATAGCAGTATAATACTGCAAAATGTCCGCTTTGGTGTAACCTTGCTGTGGCCAAAAAACCTTGTCGATATTGCTAAGGATCACTGTATGCCCTTCTACGGAGACAAGTGTCTGATTCTTGGTACTCATTCTTTAGTACACCATCCATTCTGCCTGTTTGGATCAAAAAGTCCTGCAGGGTCAAAGATACAATCGTGGGGTGGGATATCAGGGCAAAAACCCTGGAATGCCGGATGGCGCAAAGTACGTGCCTCCGTTAGTTCGAGATACTCCACCAGACAGGTAAGTTGGGGCTTTACCCAGTGGACTGACCGTCCGGCCGTTGGGAAGTCACCGGGTGGACCAGGAGGCGCATCTGCCGCCAACGGCGCCAATGCGTGCTGCAAATAATCAATATCCCGCTGTGCCAGGCCAGACCCGACATAACCGAAGCCGCGCAGGGCATCCTGATAATAGGCGGCAATCATCAGAGAGGCGATGACCTCCGGCCTGGGCGCATGACTGTAAAATCCACAAATGACAAAGGGTTGCATACGTCGCCTTTTGATTTTAATCCAGTCTCGCGAGCGTTTGCCTGGCAAATATGGCGAACCGAGTCTTTTTGCCATAATACCTTCGAGTTGCTGCGCGCAGGCCGCCTGGTAAAATGCATTGCCGGTATGAGGGACAGCCTCGGACAGCAGCAATTGCTCGTTAGGTCGAATTATTTCAGCCAGCAACCGTCGTCTGGTTTCCAGCGGCTGGTCCGTTAAATAGCGATCCCGGTGTTTGAGGATGTCAAAGGCGACAAAAAGTACCGGTATGTGCTTGGCAATGCGCGCCAGATTCAAACCGGAAGCATTCATACGCTTCTGCAATTGCAGAAAACTGGGACGGCCGTCGTGGAGCGCGATGATTTCTCCGTCAATTACGCACGCGCCTGCCTGTGCCTGGCGGTGCAGACCGCCTAAGTCCGGGTAATGCGGATTAAGATCCAGCAAATTGCGACTTTGCAGGCGAGTGACGTCCGAATCTGGATCCAGAAAGGCCAGACAGCGGATGCCATCCCACTTGATTTCGAAAATGTAGTCTTTGGAATCAAATGGCCGGCCGCTTTCAGCCAGCATAGGCTTAATAGGCTCGTAATAGTTCATGATCAGGTTACAGCCTTTTTGCGGCGCGTCTTTTTGACCTGCCCGGCAGTCGCTGATGATGCCGATGCGGCCGAGACGCGCTTTTGCTCGACTGCTGCCAGGCTGGCTTTGAGTGCGTCCATCAAATCGATTACTTTGCCGCCCTCCGGAGCGGCGGGAACCGCGATTTGCTCGCCGGCAACTTTGGCTTCGATCATTTCCCGCAGCGCTTGGCGGTACTCGTTCGTGTACTTCTCCGGCTCAAATTTCGTCGAAAGGTTTTGCACCAGGCTCACGGCCATTTTGATTTCATTTTCGTGCAGTTTGGCCGGTCTTGAGGGTGGCAGCAATTCCGGGCGGCGCACCTCATCATAATAAAACATGGTTTCCATAACAACAGTATCCTGCCAAATACGCAGGGCGGCGAGTGTCTCCTTGGTACGTATCATCACGCGTGCAATAGCGACCTTGCCGGTTTCTTTCATGGCGTGGATTAGGAGCTCGTACGCTTTTTCACCGCCTTCATTAGCATCCAAAAAGTAGGTTTTATCAAAATAAACCGGGTCGATGGAAGCCAAATCCACAAAATCAAGGATATCAACGGTGCGGCTTTTTTCGTCCGGCAGACGCTCGAAATCCTCTTCACTGAGCACAATGTATTGGCCTTTTTGGTATTCATAACCCCAGACGATGTCTTCATTGTTGACTTCGGCGTCGCAATTGGGGCAATAACGCACATAGCGCAAGGGTGTGTTGCAGGCTTTGTGCAAGTAATTAAACTTCACTTCATTGCGTTGGGTCGCGGTGTACATGCGCACCGGTATGTTGACCAGTCCGAAGCTAATGGCGCCCTTCCAGAGTGTACGCAAAGGTTTTCCCCTCCTCTTCAGTTTATTATGCCCCGCCATTAGGAGCTGTTTGCACAAATTGATCCAGTATGAGCTGTGGCTCGCAAAAAGCCATCTTATTTGGGAAGGTGACTATCTCAAAAGATAGAAACATTTCGATAATCGGGCAGACTGATCACAGGTCGGAATTTCGCTGCAAGCCGATTTGGTGGCGGCAGGCGGCGTGGCGTTGGCGGCGCGGCGTTGGCGGCGCGGGCACGGCAGCTAGTGGCGCGGCAGCGACCGATGTGGAAAGAGAGGGATCATCAATGGCGGATAAAGCAGCGGCCCAAGAGGTGCGTAAAGGGACACTGATTGTTACCGGGATGTCTTGTGCAGCTTGTTCTGCGCGGGTGGAAAGAGTGCTCAACGGGACTGACGGCGTGATATCTGCCGGAGTCAACCTGGCAACGAATAAAGCGACGATTGAGTATGATGCGGATCATATTTCTCTGGAAAAACTGGCTGAGAAGGTTACAGATATCGGTTATCAGGCATTCAAAGCCGAAGATGACGCTGTGGATCGTGAGCAGAAAGCGCGCAGTCGCGAGATCGCCAGGCTAAAGGGAAGATTTTACGTAGCGGCGGCTTGTTCGCTGCCGATGCTGCTGGCGATGATTCTACACCTGTTTGGGGTTAAGGGGTTCGACTGGTTGATGACGGGACTTGTTCCGTTTTTGCTGGCCACACCGGTGCAGTTTTACAGCGGCGCGCAATTTTACGTTGGGGCTTACCGGTCGTTAAAGAGTGGCAGCGCGAACATGGATGTGTTGGTGGCCATGGGAACCTCAGCCGCCTATTTCTATAGCGTGGTCATAACTTTTACAACTAGCGGACACGTCTACTTTGAGTCATCCGCCATAATTATTACGTTGGTGTTGCTCGGAAAATTGCTGGAGGCAGCCGCCAGGGGCCGCACGTCGGAGGCGATTAAGAAGCTGATGGGTCTTGTGCCAAAGACTGCCTGGGTCATCAGGAACGGGCAGGAGCTCGAAATTGCGGTCGCAGAAGTAGTGCCGGGAGATGTGGTGATTGTGCGCCCCGGTGAACGGATTCCGGTTGACGGTCAGGTGCTCGAAGGGCACTCAGCTGTTGATGAATCCATGCTTACCGGCGAGAGTCTACCGGTGGAAAAAGAGCCGGGGGATGCGGTTACCGGTGCGACGATTAACAAAAACGGACTGCTGAAATTTAGAGCCGAAAAAACCGGCAAAGATACGGTATTGGCCAGGATTATCCGTTTGGTTGAGGAGGCGCAAGGCTCGAAAGCCCCTATTCAGAGACTGGCAGACGTGATTAGCGGTTACTTTGTGCCAGCTGTGCTGGGGATTGCGGTTCTAACGTTCATTATCTGGTATATCCTGACGGGGGAATTTGCTACGGCGCTGATTAACTTCACATCGGTGCTGGTGATTGCCTGCCCCTGTGCGCTGGGATTGGCAACGCCCACGGCGATTATGGTGGGTACCGGTAAAGGCGCGGAGAATGGCATCCTCTTTAAGGGCGGCGAGCACCTCGAACGCGCCCACAGCCTGACAGCCATTATCCTTGATAAGACAGGCACCATTACCAAGGGAGAGCCCCAGGTTACTGATGTGAGGGTTTGCGGGGCGGACGCGGGTGCTGGCGCGGGCGCAGGTGCAGGTGCGGAAGGGTGCGCAGGTACCGACGCCGACGCGGAAGGGAGACTGTTGCGGCTGGCGGCCGCCGTCGAAAAAAACAGCGAGCATCCCCTGGCACAGGCGATTGTTATCAAAGCGCGGGACAACGGGATTACCATACCGGAAGCAACCAGTTTTGAAGCTTTGCCAGGCTATGGAGTTGCTGCCGTAGTTGAAGGGCAAACCTTGCTCATTGGTAATACCAGGCTAATGGAATCCAAAGGCATCGCGGCGGAGGCTTTTCAGGAACAGCGAGCCCTCTTTGAGTCACAGGGGAAAACTGCCATGCTGGTGGCTAGTGCCGGGCAGCCGGCTGGCATAATTGCCGTAGCTGACACTGTCAAAGAGGGATCGGCCGCAGCGGTTCAGACGCTGAAGGAGCTGGGCGTGACGGTTGTAATGATCACCGGCGATAATGAGCGCACTGCGCAGGCGATCGCCGCCCAAGTCGGAATAGACCGCGTCTTGGCTGAGGTTTTACCGGAAGATAAGGCGCAGCAAGTCGAAAAGCTCAAGTCTGAAGGCCATCTGGTTGGGATGGTTGGCGATGGGATTAATGATGCCCCGGCTTTGGCGGCTGCTGACGTCGGGATGGCTATTGGAACAGGAACGGATGTGGCCATCGAGGCGGCCGATATTACGCTAATGCATGGCGATTTGCGCAGCATCCCGCAGGCTTTGCGGATGTCGCGGCAAACGATGCGCGTTATTAAGCAAAACCTGTTTTGGGCATTTTTCTATAATACAGTTGGTATTCCTGTGGCGGCCCTGGGATTTTTGAGCCCCGTGATTGCCGGAGCGGCGATGGCTTTTTCATCGGTTTCGGTGGTCAGTAATTCACTGCGGCTGAAGAGATTCCGTTTATAGGGAAGTTTGATAAGGCAAAAGCCGGCTGCACCCTCGCAATGAGTGGCAGCCGGCTTTTCAAATTATTTTAGTCTGGCAAAACCTATTTAGTGCATTCGGCCCATTCAGTTCAATTTTCCGGTTATCAGATTTTTGCCTCTGGTCAGTGCTTCGTCCAGCTTAGCGGCATCCTTCCCGCCGGCTTGCGCCATATCGGGCCGACCGCCACCGCCACCACCAGTGATGGCAGCCGCTTCCTTAACAATTGCGCCAGCCTGGACTTTGGCCGTCATGTCTTTAGTGACACCAGCTACGAAAAACGGCTTGTCCTCCACGAGTCCGCCAAGCAGCACAATGCCTGGGGAGTAGCTGGATTTAAAACGATCGACCGCTTCGCGCAGCAGGTCGGCAGAAAGTCCGTCCATACGCGCCACGAGCAGATTAACGCCGTTTATCTGCTGTACATTTTCCAGCAGCTCTGCGGCTTGAGCACCGGCACGGGCTTGGGCAGCGGATTTGGCATCGCGCGCCGCTTTGGCTAGATCGGCCAGCAAAGCTTCCACACGGTCCGGTACATGCTCCGCATCAGCTTTCAGTAGCGCGGCTGTTTTGGCAAGAGCAGTTCTTTCCAGCTCAGCCACCTTAATAGCAGCTTGGCCAGCGACGGCCTCAATGCGCCTTACGCCGGTGGCAATGCTGCTTTCGCTTAAAATGCGGAAATATTGAATTTGCGATGTGTTGCGGACATGGGTTCCGCCGCAAAGTTCGTGACTGAAATCCGGTACTCTAACAGCGCGAACCTGATCGCCATATTTCTCGCCAAATAGGGCCGTCGCACCCTGTGCTACAGCTTCGTCGTAACTTGTCTCGGAAGTCTCGACTGCTTTGGCGGCGCTAATCTGTTCATTGACCA
>ENA-UOOR01002833-UOOR01002833.1-fermentation-metagenome-genome-assembly--contig:-NODE-2833-length-16584-cov-4.609777_pt1 | contig 16584 bp, 13 predicted proteins | sample MGYA00245780_ERZ724029 | MGnify/ENA primary metagenome ERZ724029 (study PRJEB28704, sample SAMN03018315) | fermentation metagenome | biome: anthropogenic terrestrial biome; feature: soil; material... | reverse complement strand
GGACGGATTTTCTTGAGGGCACACTTTAATTCACTCTACAGGCACTAAAATTGATGTGAAATTTATCATTTTTGTAAAGCACTTTATAGAAAGGTAAACCCAATCGGTGTTAGCATGAATCTGTAAAGAGCGCGACACTTCAACAAAGGAGGTTCAAAAATGCCGTCTATAGAGGATAAGCTTAAGCAGAAAGGATGGATCATACCTGATGCACCAAAGCCTGTTGCCGCATATGTACCCGGCGTTCAATGCGGTGATCTTATCTATACATCGGGTCAGCTTCCATCGGTCAATGGTGAAATTCGAAAGGGAAAACTGGGAGACAATCTATCCATATCAGAAGGCTACGAAGCAGCAAAAATTTGTGCACTCAACTGTTTATCTGTTATTAAAAGTATTGCCGGAGATTTGGATCGAATTGCGCAAATTGTTAAGGTTGTTGGGTTTGTCAACAGCACACCGGACTTCGAGGCCCAGCCTAAAGTAGTGAACGGTGCTTCCGAGTTGCTTGGCGAAATATTTGGCGATGCCGGCAACCATAGCAGAAGTGCAGTGGGTGTTAGCAGTTTGCCATTGGGTGCATGCTGTGAAGTCGAAATCATAGCCAAATTGAAGGAAAAATAAAGATTGGAGGGTTATAACATGGGTATAGATTGGGAGAAAATTAGAAAAGAAGAGTGGCCGGTATTGGAGACCATGACGTTTTTAGACGCTGCATGCGTCAGCTTCGCTCCGCAAAGGAGTGTAAGAGCCCTTAAGGAATTTGCTGATTTTTCTACGAGACAGGATGAGGCTAACTCCAGCGCACACCACGTCGCGATGGATGAAAAACGGCACAAAGCGTATGAAGAAGCCCGCAAGCTGCTTAATGCGGATCCGGAGGAAATTGCTATTGTTGAAAGTACAACTCACGGTCTAAACATCGCTGCCACATCCATCCCTTTAAAAGAAGGAGATAATATCGTTACAACGAACCTTGAATTTATTCAAGTTGCATTGCCCTGGTGCGCAATCCGAAAAACAAAAAATATCGACATCCGTGTGGTAAAAACTTCGGATAGCCGGTTTGAGGTAGAAGATTTCGCGGCTAAATGCGATGACAGGACAAAAATTATTGTTATTTCCACAGTAGAATGGTGCAATGGCTGGAAAATGGATATGAAAGCCATCGGTGATTTCTGCAAAAAGAAAGGCATTTATTTTGTAGTTGATGCGGTTCAGCAGCTCGGAGTCATCAAGATGGACACCAAAGAGTTCCATGTTGATATTCTGGCCGCAGGAGGTCACAAATGGCTCAATTCTCCCTTTGGAGCAGGAGTTCTATACATAAACAGGGAAACACTCAAGAAAATTGAGCCTGTATACTGGGGCTATTTGAATACGGAAGCTCCGGAAGGTGGTTGGGGTGCATATTGGGAAAATCCTGCCGCCCCCGCAGTCAGTGACTGGAATTTCGTTCGCACAGCGCGCCGCTTTGAAATTGGCGGCACTTCGAATTATCCGGGTGCAATTGCACTAGGTGAGACTCTTGGATTGGTGAACGAGATTGGGATCGAGAATATTGAGGCCAAAATCATAGAGAACACTACTTATTGTATGGACGAACTCGAAAAGATCGGCGCGACCCTCATTACTCACCGTGACCTTGAACACCGCTCCGGTATTGTGATTGCCAGATTATATGATGATCTTGCTATAGACAGGCAAATACTCAAACAGCTTCATGCCCAGAAGATTTTCATTGCACAGCGCTTTACCGATTATGTTGGAGGCTTCCGTATTTCCTGCCATTACTTTAACAATAAAAAAGATTTTGACACCATGATCTCAGCCATGAAGAGAATCATTGAACAGATTGGCAGAGCACCAGACTACAGGAAAGAATAAACCGGAATAAAAGGCATTTTGAAACCCTCTGGAATATTCCCGGAGGGTTTTTATGACGTAGAAGCCCATAAGAAAATATATTTTTGGAAAGTGTAATTTGGTTTACAGAAACGAAGCTGATTACTTGCTACCATTGAATTGTACGGCAGCTGATACAATATTGCCCGAAGTGGCCTGAAAAGCCATACGTCTCATGAAATGTAAATAGTGCGCTCTTTACTGTAGAATCCAGGTTGTGGCAATTCATGTCTTTACCGTGGCCGTTTGGTATTGTTCTGCCAAATTTAAGAAGAGGAGTGTTTACATGTTTACGGAAACAAAAAACGATCACAAAATCGAATTCCGTGGTGGAATGTATGGTATTCTCCTTCCTTTTGTAGTGCTGTTTATCGGTATTATTCTTCTTTCAATTAAAGGTCATGCGATGCCAATGGCCTTCTGGGTCCCTGCATTAGCTGCCATGCTGACAGCACTTATTATGGCCCAAAACCCCACACAATGCGCTGATCTGATCATTAAAGGAATGTCTTCAGAGATGGTATCCATCATGCTGATGGCCTGGTTTTTAGCAGGTATTGTTGCTCAGCTTATGAAAGAAACAGGACTGATTCAAGGAATCATCTGGCTGAGTATCACCATTGGACTAAAAGGGGCATTCTTTCCGGCAATAACATTTCTGTGCGGATGTATGCTTTCAACTGCAACCGGTACGGCCTTAGGAACTGTTATCGCCCTTGCTCCCATCATGTATCCCGTAGGTGTTGCGATGGGTGCAAACCCTCCGGTTATGCTAGCCTCCATTGTAAGTGCTGCCTACTTTGGCGATAATATCGCACCCGTTTCAGACACGACCATCGCATCGGCATACACTCAAGGTGTGGGGGTTGCTCAGGTGGTTCGCTCAAGATTAAAATATGCATTTGTGTCGGCAGGTTTCGCAACAGTTATGTTCCTTTTAATGGGCGGGACAGGAAAAAACGTAGAACCTGATTTGTCATTTGTTGGCGAACTCTCTCCCAAAGGCCTTCTTATGATGATTGTTCCTGCGCTTCTTATATTTCTTATGTACAGGGGAGTGAACCTCATTGTTGCAATTATGTCGGCGGGCAGTGTTGGTATCGTGTTAGGGCTCGTTTCAGGACTGTTACCACTTTCCCGTTTACTGGTAGTTGATATGGATACCTTTTCAGTCCAAGGCGTATTGGTCGAGGGTATCATGAGCCTGGTGGATATTGCTATTTTTGCAATGTTTCTTATGGGGTTGGTTAATCTATTGGATAAGGGCGGGTTCTTTGATGCTCTTATCAATAAGCTGTCCAAGTATACAGAAACCCACCGTTCGGCAGAACTTGCTGTTGCCGCTATTGATGTAATATTATGCATACTGACTGTTGCAAACAGTGTTGCCATAGTAATGGAAGGACCCATTGCCAAAAAGCTTCTTGTAGAGAAACACGGGATAGCGCGTGACCGCAGTGCTAATATTTTGGATGCTGTCTCCTGTGCGGCAATGTGCCTGATTCCCTACGGTTTTGCGCCATTATTAGCGATTATGTTTGCTGCCGGATCCGGTGCACCGGTTAACTTTTCCGTAAACGCCGTATGTTTGTATTCCTTCCATGGCTGGGGCCTTGCGATTGTTATGCTGTTTGCTATGCTGACGGGCTGGGGGAGAAATTTTGAGCCGGCAGAACAAATAGATAATAAGGCAGGCTGAGGTGTATCCATGAAAATACAAACAGGTTTCCCTTTTTATGGACAGAATATCGGTATTCTGGTCTTTTCCACTGTCACACCGAGAGTTCCGGGGGATGCCGGCAATAGTTGTTCCTTTAAATACCCGGTATGTTATGAAATCGTCCAGGGGGGATTTGCCGATTTGATCGAGGGATCCCCTGAAATCAAGAATAATATTATATCCGCTGCAGCGAACCTTCGAGATAAAGGTATTCGCGGAATTATAGGAGACTGCGGCATGATGTCTCTATATCAAGATGCTTTGGGAAGTATTTTGGGCATTCCTGTCGCAGCCTCATCTCTCTGTCAGATCCCAATGGTATGGCAGCTTATTGGAAGACAGGGGAGTATCGGCATCATAACAGGTCATTCTAGATTACTTGGTCTAAGGCATTTACGCAGTTCCGGCTGGAGCGAAGAAATGAGGCTTTCGATCCAGGGTATGGAGGAAGAATCCCACTTTTCTGAAATCGTAATTCATGGAGGCTTAAATATTGATGTGGACAGAATGCGGAACGACGTAATCAATGCCGCTGGAAAACTCCAGGAAAAAACAGACGATTTGCGCGCAGTTATTTTCGAATGCAGCAATCTCGCCACCTATTCCGCGGATATTTATGAATTGCTTCATGTGCCCGTCTTTGATATCATGTCCGCCGCTAATTTGTTAGAGTATTCCGTCAATCCGCCAAGATATATTTGAATTTAAATGTAAGGGGGGCGGTGAAATATAATTTATCCAATGTTGCGTTTTCGTAAAAATGAGTTATAATAAATGCAAATTGAATTACACATAAATCAATGCGATGAAGAGAAAGAGTAGATAATTTGCGCTTTTACAGAGAAGTCCTTATCTTGCCGGGGCGAGAGGCTGCGAGAGGACAAAGCAATAAAATTACCGAATATGGTCTTGGAGCAGCGCACCGAGAGGCGGTTTGCCGTTCTTTAGGCTGCGACGGGTTCGCCCGTAATAGCGATAAAGTGTCGGTAAGTTTTTTGCCCGCACTTGATGAGGCTCGTTTCGCGAGGAATGAGTGAATTAGGGTGGTATCACGGAAGTTAAGCTTTCGTCCCTGGAATTTTATCCGGGACGGGAGCTTTTTTACTGCCGTCCAAGCCGTAAACTCATAATCCATAGAAACGAGGTGCAGTATGAAAAACATTTTAATTGGCGGTGCCTGGCCTTATGCTAACGGCTCGCTCCACATCGGGCACATTGCCGCGCTGTTGCCAGGCGATGTTCTGGCACGATATTATCGGGCTAAAGGAGCCAAGGTTTATTATGTTTCAGGGAGTGACTGTCATGGTACGCCTGTTACAATCAGAGCCCGGCAGGAAGGGAAGACGCCGGAAGAAATCAGCAATCAATATCACGAGGAGTTTGTATCTGTTTTTAATCGACTCGGGTTCAGCTATGATCTATACACCAAGACCTCCTCGGAAGAGCATAAAGCGTTTGTACGGGACTTCCACGTTAGGCTTTACAAAGGTGATTTTGTCTACAGAAAAACAGTGAAGCAGGCCCGGTGCCCATGCTGTGAAAAGGTATTGACCGACCGCCTAATTATAGGCCGGTGCCCTGCATGCGGTGAAACAGCAAGAGGTGACCAGTGTGACGCTTGCGGTACGATTTTGGAAGCCGATACAATTTTAGACGCACGGTGTGCTGACTGCGGAAGTGCGCTGATTTTTGGAGAAGCTACACAGCTTTTTATCGCCATTTCCAAATTGCATGACGAGCTTGTCGACTATCTCAATAAACACGCACGCTGGCGAAAAAATGCCATTGCCTTTACGAAAAGATATATTGACGAAGGCCTGCGCGACCGGGCCATAACACGGGATCTGGACTGGGGTATTGACGTTCCCAAGGAGGGCTTCGAGCATAAAAAAATTTACATCTGGGCAGAGAATGTTCTGGGCTATCTTTCGGCAAGTTCGCTGGTCTGCCGTGAGCGGGGAGAATCATTTTCGGAGCTGTTCGGCAAAAATGCCCGCCATTATTATGTTCATGGCAAAGATAATATCCCATTCCACACCATCATATTACCTGCGCTTCTATTGGGGCATGGCGGCAATTTGCGCTTGCCGGATGACATTATCTCCAGCGAATACCTGACCCTTGAAGGCCGAAAAATCTCAACCAGCCAAAACTGGGCAATTTGGGCAAAGGATATCGCTTTTCGCTATAACCCTGATTCCCTGCGATATTTTTTTATTGCTAACGGGCCTGAAAAACGGGATACCGACTTTTCATGGCGGGAATTTGTGGAACGCAATAACAGCGAGCTGGTCGGCGCCTATGGCAATTTCATAAACCGGACGCTTGCGTTCATCAAAAATTATTTTGGTGGTATCGTGCCGCAGGGGAGGCCGGATCCTGTTATTCAGAATGAGATTGCGGATTTATATGAAAAGGCCGGTCCGAGAATCGAAAATGGGCAGCTGAAAGATGCGCTGGATACCATATTTAATTTTGTACGTTCCGGAAATAAGTATTTTGATGCAAACCAGCCATGGAAAACGCGGACAGAAAACCAAGAGCATTGCTGTGACACTTTATTTAACTGTGTGCAAATCATTGCCAATCTTGCGATTTTGCTTTATCCGTTCTTGCCGTGTACCTCAGAAAGAATATGCAGCTGGCTTGGACTGAAAAATGGATGGGCATTTCAGAGCGTCCATGCGGGGGTTCGCCTGCCGGAGATTTCTATTCTGTTTGAACGGCCGGATAAGGGTATAATTGATAAAGAACTGAAGCGTTTAAACAGTGAATCCAGGTGACTATGGCATTGTGTATAAATTGATTTTTTAGAAATTTCGTTTATACTGGTAACATGATTTAGCAGGTGAAAGCATGACAAAGATACTTCTTGTTGAAGATGACAAGAGCATAGTGGATAATTTGTCCGAGTACCTTAAAGGCGAGGATTTTATCGTAGAATCGGCAGCCGGGCAGAAGCAGGCCATAAGCAAAATAGAGAAAAACCGGTATGATCTGGTCCTTCTGGATGTATCTTTGCTGGATGGCAACGGCTTTGCCGTGTGCTCCTATATTAAAAGCAACACCGATATCCCCGTTATTTTCCTGACCGCTTCAGATGATGAATACAGTGTTGTGACGGGCCTGGATATGGGGGCCGATGACTATGTGAATAAGCCGTTCCGGCCCAGGGAATTGGTATCCCGGATAAAAAGCGTCTTAAGGCGTACCGGCAATACCCAGCCGCTTATTGAACTGGATGGATTAAAGGTGGATACCGTAAAGGGAACGGTTCATAAGCATGGGAAGGAAATCTTCCTCTCGGTACTGGAATACCGGCTTTTACTGGTATTCTTAAACAACAGGGGAATTCTCCTTTCCCGGGCCAAGCTCCTGGAGGAAATCTGGGACATTGCCGGAGAATTCGTCAATGATAATACTCTTACGGTTTACATTAAGAGGCTTCGAGATAAAATTGAGGACGATCCCCAAAATCCTTCCATCATAAAGACGATCAGGGGCCTGGGCTACAAGGTGGGAGATTGAGGTTTATTTAAGCCCCGGATGTTTGATCATGATGACAGGAGGCATGGGGTATTCCATGAGCTTATTAAGAAATCCCGAGGTTAAAAGAAGTTTTCTGATATTCCTGGGAATTACAGTGGCTGCCATAGTCCTGGGCCTGATTTTGGGAACAGGCTATGGTTTATTTGCTTTTTGCCTTTGCTTTCTATTTGATGCCGTCTATTTGATTTCGACCAAAAAACGCTATAAAAATATAGAGAAGCTAAGCCGGGAGATTGACCTTGTCCTCCACGGAAAAGAGTCCATACATCTGGACGAATATGCCGAAGGAGAATTGTCCATTCTCCAAAGCGAAATATCGAAAATGACCATTCGGCTTAAGGAACAGGCCGGGGCCCTGAGAAAGGATAAAACCTATCTTGCCGATTCAATAGCGGATATCTCTCACCAGATCCGCACACCCTTAACCTCCATCAATATTATCGTGTCCCTGCTGCAAAGTCCTGAATTGGAGCTGGAACGCAGGAAGACGCTTATCCAGGAGCTGAAAAAACTCCTTTCCAGAATCGACTGGCTGATTTCAACGCTTCTGAAAATGTCCCGGCTGGAAGCTGGTATGACCCGTTTTAAGAAAGAAAAGGTACTGGTTTCGGCGCTGATCAAAAAAGCTGTCCAACCCCTTGCCATACCTATGGAGCTTCGGGGCCAGGAACTGAAGACAAGCATAAAAGGCGGGGCGTTCTACTTAGGCGACCTTGCATGGTCGGTGGAGGCCGTTTCCAATATTCTTAAAAACTGTCTGGAGCATACCCCCAAAGGCGGGATTATTGAGGTTGAAGCAGAACAGAACGCAGTCTATACCGAGATCGCCATTTCAGACAGCGGGAGCGGCATTGACGACGCGGATCTGCCCCATCTTTTTGAACGGTTTTATAAAGGGAAAAATTCAAATAGCCAGAGCTTTGGCATTGGCCTGGCCCTGGCCCGGATGATTGTGACAGAGCAAAACGGCACGGTCAAGGCGGAGAATAAACCCGGCGCAGGGGCCCAATTCACAATACGCTTCTATAAAGGAATTATATAGTCGTAGCCTCCGAACAATCCCAATATGACAGTTTTGTCACTTTAAAGTCACTGCCATGTCACCTTGACAAGGTAGAATTAATACGTAAACTGAAATCGGAGGATTAAAATGGAAATATTACGAGTTGAAAATTTGAACAAGATTTACGGATCCGGCGATAATATCGTCCGGGCTTTGGACGGTATGTCCTTCAGTGTTGAAAAAGGTGAATTCATTGCAATAATCGGCCCCTCGGGCTCAGGCAAGTCTACGCTTTTGCATATTTTGGGTGGTGTGGATAAACCCACTTCCGGCAAAGTATTTATGGATGGGGTTAATGTCTACGAACAAAACGATGAACAGCTGGCCATTTTTCGCCGCAGGCAGGTAGGCCTTATCTATCAGTTCTATAATCTGATCCCGGTTCTCGACGTGACAGAAAACATTACCCTGCCGGTCCTTATGGACCAAAGAAAGGTCAATGAAAAGCGCCTGGAAGAGCTTCTTACCACATTGAACTTAAAGGGCCGGGAAAATCACCTGCCCAATCAGCTGTCCGGGGGCCAGCAGCAGAGAGTGTCCATTGGAAGAGCTCTTATGAATGCTCCTGCGGTGGTTCTGGCCGACGAGCCCACAGGAAATCTGGATCGAAAGAACAGCCAGGAGATTGTGGAGCTTTTAAAGTTTTCCAATAAGAAATATAACCAGACCTTAATTATCATCACCCACGATGAAAATATAGCCCTTCAGGCAAACCGCATCATGGCCATTGAGGATGGGAAAATCATCCGGGATGAGGTGATCAGCCGATGAACATCTTCCATAAGGTCACATTAAAGACCCTTCAAAAAAACAGAACCAGAACTCTAGTCACCATCATCGGCATTATTCTCAGTGCAGCCATGTTTACCGCTGTCACAACCTTTATTTCCAGTCTTCAGAACTTTATGATGAATGTGGTCATCAGTGAGGAGGGAGACTGGCATGGATGCCTGTATGCGGCAACTTCTGAAAAGGTGTCGGAGCTTAAAGGCAATGATGAAATAAATCAGCTGGCACTGGCACAAAATATCGGCTACGCCGCCCTTCAGGAAAGAGGGAACGAATATAAGCCCTATCTTCACATTCTTGGTGTGGATACGGCATTCAAGGATACCATGCCGATACACCTTGTTTCGGGACGCCTTCCTGAAAACCCGTCGGAACTTATTTTGCCCGCGCACCTGAAAACAAACGGGGGAGTCAGCAATTCTCTGGGGGACCTTCTTGATCTTGCCATTGGTGACCGGGTATCCGAAGGAACTGTTTTGGACCAGCACAACCCATACTTGAACGGGGAAAAGGGGCAAACTGAAGAGCTCGTGATTCGTGAGAACCGCAGCTACACAGTAGTAGGATTTTATGAGCGGCCCAGTTTTGAGGACTATTCCGCCCCGGGATATACGGCCATAACGGTTCAGGACGTAAACCCCGGGCCTCATATGACCTTTAATGCATATTTTAAGATGCAGGATCCCGGGAAGGTATATAAATATCTCAACCAGCAGTCAAATGGCGAGGGCTTTTCTGCAGCCTTGGCAAACTCCGATGTGCTTCTTTTTAGCGGAGAAGCCCGGTATGATTCCTTTTTTCAGGTACTTTACAGCCTTGCGGCCATCCTGATAGGAATTATTATGTTTGGTTCTGTTTCGCTTATATACAACGCCTTTTCCATATCGGTCAGTGAGAGGACAAAACAATTTGGCCTGCTGTCTTCCATTGGGGCTACAAGAAAGCAGATAAAAAACAGTGTGTTCTTTGAGGCGTTTTTTGTAAGCAGCATCGGAATCCCTCTGGGCATACTCTCGGGCATTCTTGGTATAGGTGTTACTCTGGCCTTAGTAGGGGACATATTCTCAAGCCTTTATTCAAATGCCCGGGGAATTTCTTTTTCCCTGCATGTAAATCTGTGGTCCATCATAATCGCGGGCGCGGTGGCCTTTATAACCGTGATCATTTCAGCCTGGATACCTTCGAGGCGCGTTTCGAAAATTACAGCTATTGAGGCGATTCGCCAGTCCTATGATATTACTGCCAAGGCAAAGAAGATAAAAACCTCCAGGCTCATCTACCGGCTGTTCGGACTGGAAGGGATGATTGCCCGGAAACACTTTAAGCGCAACAGGAGAAAGTATAGGGCGACGGTGGTATCCCTGTTTATGAGTATCGTTCTCTTCATCTCCGCCAGCTCTTTCAGCGCATACCTTAAGGACAGCGTTGGAGATGTATTTGAGACCCAAAATTATGATATCGTATTTAGTATGGATCGCGGTGCCGGTGAGGACTCTGCTGCTTTGGAGACTTATGACAGCTTAAAGAATGTCGCGGGTGTGAAAGAATCCAGTTTTACTTACGTGGAGTACTGTCAACCGGATATTCCGGAGGAATACCTCACGGGAGAATATATCAAAGAGCATGAAGAAGGTAATGGACATGCATTTTTTTACGGAGTGGATGACGAAACCTACTTGAAATTTTTGAATGACAACGGCCTTGATCCGGCGGTGTTTATGAAAAAAGGTGATCCTGTCGGCATTGCTCTTTCCACTACCCAGTTCTTCGACTACAATGAGCAGAAATATAAAAGTTACAAGGTCTTTAAAATGGATCAGCCAAAGTTTGACCTCCTTGTTCTGGACCAGGAAAGATTTAATGCGCTTACCGAGGAGGAACGACAGGATCTTGAAAACCCGGAAACCCCGGGAAGCATAGAAGACTATTACCTCCGCTTTCCGGTAAGGATCGGCGCGGTTTTGGATACCCTGCCCACCGGCGTTAACGGCAACTACAACCAGGCCAGTGTTACGGTGATGTATCCGATGAGCCTTATGGATGAGGTTTTACCTCAAATGGGCGATAGCCAGATCACCATGTATTTTACCGCCAAAAACCACGGAGCGGTCTATGACAAGATGGCAGAGGTTCTGGCTGCCCGGAGCATGGGAACCGAAGGCTTGTATGATTATGCGGCATCAACCGAAATGGAACGGAATCTCATACTGGTTATGAATGTGTTCTCCTACGGGTTCATTGTATTGATTTCGTTGATCGCAGTGGCGAATGTGTTTAATACCATATCCACTAATATCATGCTTCGGAGAAGAGAGTTTGCCATGCTGAAATCCGTCGGTATGACCCAGAAGGGATTTAGCAGGATGATGAACTTCGAGTGCTGGCTCTATGGCGCCAAGTCCCTGCTTTATGGGCTTCCGGTATCGGTGGGAGTAACCTTCCTGATATATAAAAGCATAAGCGCAGGTTATACCGCCAGCTTCTATATTCCATGGCAGGCCCTTGTGATAGCTGTATTCAGCGTATTTGCAGTAGTCTTTGCCACAATGCTGTATTCCATAAGCAAAATCCGCAAGGAAAATCCCATCGATGCCCTTCGCAATGAAAATTTGTGAGGAAAAAGCAAATTGATTGAACGATGAAAAAAGCCCCGTTTATCAGGAAGTAATGGCATAAGCCCTGCAGCCTGAAAGCGAGGCTTTTTTAATACGAAGGTTCAACTCATAATTTAGCGCCATGAGTGATGTTTTGTGCGCCCTCAGGAAAATTCGTCCGGGATTTTATTCGGTAGCTCCGCAATCCTGCTCCGCTTACGCACTAAAACCTCACTTTGTCGCTTTTCGAAGTCATTATGATTATTGCTAAAAAATTCCCAAAGACCCATTGACACTCTCGGTCTAAAGAGTTAGACTGAGAGTGTCTAAACATTTCGACTGGAGGGTTTCTTGTGGGATATGAATTGAAGCTGAGCAATGCAGATTTTCGCTTGCTTTTAATCGTGTGGGAGGCGGAGCCTGTCAGTTCGCCGGATCTTTGCAAAATGGCGGAGACTCGGCTCGGCTGGAAGCGTACGACGACATACACGGTACTCAGGCGCCTTTGTGATAAAGGACTGCTGCAGAACGAAAATACCATCGTCACTTCACTTATAGGGCGCGAGCAGGTACAGCGAGCCGAAAGCCGTCAGGTTGTAGAACGCAGCTTCGACGGCTCGCTCCCGCAGTTCATCGCAGCATTCCTGGGCAACAAGAAGCTCAGCTGTGAAGAGGCTGAGCAAATTAAGCAGATGATTGACGAGTATAGGAGGCGCTCATAATGGAAGCATTATTCTTGAAAATCCTCAATATGAGCATCACCGCAGCTTACGTATTGCCCGTTGTGCTCATACTGCGTGCTTTATTGAAACGTGCGCCCAGGTGGATATCCTATTCCCTCTGGGGCATCGTGCTGTTTCGGCTTATTTGCCCCATTTCCTTTTCGTCAGCGTTTTCTCTTTTCAATCGCTTTCGGGTACCTGCGCCGGTAAATGGGGGCATGGAGTATATCCCGGCAGACATCGGGCTGATGTCCAGGCCGGCGGTGGATATCGGGTCAACGAACATCAGCGGGACCATCAACAACTCACTGCCGCAGGCGGTTCCGGCGGCGAGCGCCAATCCCATGCAAATAATCCTGTTTTTTGCCGCTTGTATCTGGATTGCCGGCATGGCCGTCATGTTTATTTACAGCGCAGTATCTTATTTGAGGCTGAATTACAGGATTTCTACCGCTACTCTGCTGCAGGATAATGTTTATGAAACTGATGAAATCAATTCTCCTTTTGTGTGCGGATTTTTTAAGCCAAAAATATATTTGCCGGTCGGGCTTGATGATAAAGAGCGGGAATACGTTTTGCGTCATGAGCGGACTCATATTAGAAGGGTTGACCACTTGATAAAGCCCTTCGCTTTTCTGGTGTTGTCCGTTCACTGGTTCAACCCTTTTATGTGGCTCTCATTCTGGCTCATGAGCCGTGATTTGGAAATGAGCTGTGACGAGCGTGTGGTGCGGGAGCTTGGTGCCGGGGAAAAAGCTGCGTATAGTGCAGCCCTTGTGCATCTTGCAATGAAACGCCCTATTCTGGCCGGAAGTCCGCTGGCATTTGGTGAAAGCGGTACAAAGACTCGGGTAAAAAATATATTGAATTATAAGAAACCTGCGTTTTGGGTCATATTTATAGCTCTGGCGGCTGCAATAACAGCAGGCGTGTGTTTATTGACAAATCCGGAAGTTAGCCCGCTTCCTAATGCCAATGAAGTTCAATTGAGTGAAATAGAACAGCCTAATGAAAGCTCTGGTCCTGATTTAAGCGGGGGGGATACCTTTTTTGCGACCTATGTCTTTAATAAATGCTTATATATGAATCCCTTAAGTTCCTATTACCCGTTTAAAAGCACTGGCTGCTTATATGTAATCGGTGAGAACAGCTTTACCGTTATTGACGAAAAGACGGGGGAAATACTCGAGATCATTTCGCTCATTGAATGGAATGAGCAGCAGATCTCAGACCAAGAGTGGGCGGCTATGTTTGAGATCGACATAGGTGTTCCTGATATCAGCGGCATTAGCTCTTCATCTCGGATCATGTATGTGCTGTCGGACAAATACCGTTTATTTAAAATGGGGGACGAGATATGGCTTGTGCAAATGCAAAGCAATAGGGATAGGATATGGAGTGTATACCAAATTAGTAAGAGAAGCACTAAATTCAGCGATGAAGAAATTGACGCAGCAATCACAAGCGTTAAAAAGAAATTCGCCGCTGAGTTTAAAGGCTGTGAACTGATCAATCTCTGGTATGATGAAGCGGAATCCGATAAGCGCATTCCTTCCTATTTATACGGCGCTTTGCGGGACAATGCCATCATCCTGCTCAGTGATTTCTATGTTCAGCCGAATGGCGGAGACGGCAGCCTTGAGCCTGATTATACCTATAATAACTGGATGTGGATACTCATAAGGGATGACCGCTCAAGCAAATGGAGAGTGGATGACTGGGGATATTAAAAATACTTTAATTTGTAATTTAGTGCCGGAGCAACGTTAAAGTGCAGAAGCGGAACTTGATTGCGGAGCGGCGCGAATCAAAGTAAAAATAAATATATATTGTTGCAGAGGCTGGAAAAATATATAATTGAATAGATACAAATCTTAATGTGGATTTGGCTAACATTTCTTATTGATACAATTGAAGGGAACTTTTATGGATAAATTCAGAATAGATCTTCAGGAGCTTTTATTGTGTATTTCCAATGCGCAGGAATTGGTTTCCAATACCCTTACCAATCACCAGCAAAAGGTTGCGTATCTTTCTTACCGGTTGGCTGAACAACTCTGCCTTGCTCCATCGGAACGGGAGAATATTTTTCACGCGGCGTTGGTCCATGATGTAGGCGCCCTTTCAGTTGACGAAAGACTGGCAATTATAGAAACCGAGCCGATGACGATCTATAATCACGGTTATATAGGGGCAAATCTTCTTGAGGAATTCAAGCCCATGAAAGAGGCTGCCAACATTATAAGGTACCATCATCTGCCATGGCGGAACGGAGAAGGTATAGTTTATATGGGCAATGCCGTACCTTTCGGCAGTCATATCATCCATTTGGCAGACCGTACCTGCGCCAGAATAAAAACAACGCAAAATATATTGTCTCAGCTTCCGGAAATACTGGGTTATATTAATTATAACAAGGGCACTGTTTTTGCACCTCCCATTGTCGAGGCCTTAAATCAATTGAGCAGAAAGGAATATATCTGGCTTGATTTAATATCCCGGGACTCCATTAGGAAATTGCCCGAAGGAATATTTAATATTCTGGTTTTGGATATTGATGATGTAATTGACTTATCCTACGTGTTTTCGCATATCATAGACTTTAGAAGCAAATTCACCGCACGCCATTCTGCCGGGGTGGCCAAAACCTCCCAAAGGCTTGCCGAGATGATCGGATTCTCTCCCCTTGAATGCAAAATGATGCTTATTGCCGGTTACCTGCACGATTTAGGAAAACTGGCCATCAGCAACGATGTTCTGGAAAAGCCTGCAAAGCTGAACGAGGACGAATTCAATGAGATACGGTCCCACACCTATTATACCTATCAGCTGCTGGATACCATCCCGCAATTTGAGACCATCAAAACATGGGCAGCCTTTCATCATGAACGGCTGAACGGCAGCGGATACCCATTTCATATCAAAGGAGACAGCCTTACTCTGGGATCACGGATTATGGCTGTTGCCGATATATTTACCGCAATCACAGAGTCACGCCCCTATCGCAAAGGCATGGATGACCAGCACGCCATACATGCTCTTAAGGATATGGTCGCAAGTGAGGCCATCGACGGAAACATAGTAAAGGTGCTAATTGATCATTTTCAAGAAATTAATGATATCCGCGAATCCGCACAACAGCAGGCATCTAATCGCTATGAATCTTTTTTACATACTGAGGCTGTTCTCTAGGCCATACCGGGTTTTTTGAAAATAACAAGGCAAAAAGCCGAAGCTATATCTTCCCTTCAGCCTTTAGCCATTTGAGCGCATCGGAGATGGTCTCCTGAAAAGGGCGGACAGTAAATCCGAGCTCCCGCTTGGCCTTTTCGCTGGAAAAGAGGGAATTGCTCCTTAAAGTATAGAGGGAGTATTTTGTAAAAAGCGGCGGCTGTTTTTTAAGTTTATAATAAACACCGAAAAAAGGAACAAGCATCCGGGCCGTCCATGCCGGGAACATATAAGTTATAGGCCTTGAGTCCGCCAGCTCATGCACAAGCTGTAAAATTTCCCGGACAGGTACGTAGCGGTTGCCTAAAATATAGCCCTCGCCGCAAGCACCTTTTTCGCAGGCCGAGACAACGCCGGCCGCTACATCTCGCACATCCACAAAATCAAATCCGCCTTCGATGCCTGCCGGCAGGCGATTTTTTGCGCAGTCCATGAGCAGCTGGGATATATGCCCGAAGGCATAGTCATTGGGACCGCACAGCCCGGTTGGGAATATCAGCGTGGCATTCAAATTTCGTTCCCTGACTGCATCCATCACGATCTGTGACGCTTCTGCTTTTGTCTTGCCATAGAATCCGGCCACCTGATCCGCGTTAAATTCAGCGACTTCGGTTATGATCCGGCCCTTCGGGAGTTCCGGAATAGCGTGTACCGAGCTGATATAGATCAGTTTCTTTACCTTTGACTGAATGCATTGCTTTACGATATTAAAAGTGCCCTGAACATTAACATCATAGACCGCCTTTACATAATTCCATACGGTTGCAACAATCCCTGCCGAATGGATAATGATAATCTCGGTACCTTTGGGTACCTCAAAGAATTTCTTTATTTCATCACGATTTAAAACATTGCCTTCATATATTTCAATACCTGCGGGAATACGGCAGGCTGCTTTGTCGCCCGGCAGCACAAGGGCACGCACATTTTTTCCCTGGGATGCAAGCTCATGTACAATACTGTTTCCAAGGTTGCCGGCGGCACCTGTGACCAAATACTTGATTGCCATAT
>ENA-UOOR01002830-UOOR01002830.1-fermentation-metagenome-genome-assembly--contig:-NODE-2830-length-16593-cov-5.343089_pt1 | contig 16593 bp, 22 predicted proteins | sample MGYA00245780_ERZ724029 | MGnify/ENA primary metagenome ERZ724029 (study PRJEB28704, sample SAMN03018315) | fermentation metagenome | biome: anthropogenic terrestrial biome; feature: soil; material... | reverse complement strand
TGACCTAACTATAAATATATTAAAAACTTGTCTTGACAAAGGGGTTCACTTTAAACTTTCTAATTCTGTAGAAGAAGTAACATTAAAGTTTAAAATTATAGATAGGTCAATAGATGATATAGTAAAATTCAATGAAAGTATTCAGAAATTTAAAGTTTAGTTAATTTGGAATAGGAGGATATAAATGGATAAGACGCAATTGGCCAAGATGATAGATCATACTCTTTTAAAACCTGAAGCTAGCTATGAGCAGATAATTAAATTGTGCAGAGAAGCTTTGGAATGTGGTTTTGCATCAGTATGTGTAAATCCCTGTTACGTGAATTATGCCTACCATTTATTGGAAGGAACGGATGTGAAGATTTGTACGGTTGTAGGATTTCCATTAGGTGCTGCCTCATCTGAAACAAAAGCTTTTGAAGCGGTGCAGGCTGTGAATAGGGGAGCTTCTGAAATTGACATGGTCATGAATATAGGGTATTTAAAATCTGGAAGGTATGATTATGTGGAAGAGGATATAAAAATTCTGGTTGAGAAGATTAATGAAAGGGCCCTTGTTAAAGTTATTATTGAAACCTGTCTTCTTAGTGATGAAGAAAAAGTTATAGCTTGCAGACTTGTTGAAAAGGCAGGAGCTGATTATGTAAAAACATCTACAGGGTTCAATGGTCCTGGAGCTACTGCCCAGGATGTTAAACTTATGTATAATGTGGTTTCGCCCAAATTAAAAATAAAAGCATCGGGAGGAATTAAAACCTATGAAGATGCTATAAGGATGGTAAATGCAGGTGCCTCAAGAATAGGAGCCAGTGCTTCTGTGAAAATTATTAATAGAAAATAGCTTGAGGAACCATAAAGTGGTTCCTCTATATCTTTAGGTATTCCACCAGTGGTATCCTTAATTCTAATTATGATATAGTCTCCTTCCACTGTTGTTTCAATTTCAATCTGCTGTATATATATCTTCCAGGCAGCAGTTTGTTCTCAGGCAATTGGATATTTTTTTTATATTTGATGTCTTTAGTGTTTCTGATGAACTTATAATTTCCCTATCAATGTCTCTTATGGAAATTATATGGGGTATATTCTTTAAAGCTAAAGAAATATGTTTTAAAAATGGAAGGGAGTATTGAGCTAATTTAGAGTTTTCAAAGGCTTTTTTTGTTATAACTTTATGAGATGGAAAACCATAGGTTAGCTGACTGCTGTTTTCAAATAAATGAGGTGCTTTTGTACAGGGTTTTATAATTATAGAATTGAATAAAGTATCTTTACCTATGTCATTAATGAATTCTCGCCAACGGTAAATTAACTGTTGCTTATTTTTTAATTTATTCATTTTGTATCCTACTTGTATTATAAAAAAATATTAATATCCTAGAAAGTATTGTTTGATTTTAATTTATAGGTTTTATGTATGATAAATGATAGAATTTATAAAAATTTTCTTGTATACATAAATTTTTTCTTTAATTTGCGGAATATTCTCTCAAAATATATGATATATGGCACTATTTTAAGTACCATATGTCATCTAATTTTTTATTTAGTTTTTCGGCTATTTTTAATCCTTTTTTCATAGAAGGAATTGATGTTCCGTTTTCCCAAGCATAGTATGTTTTGAGGTTAACTTCTATTAATTTTGAGAATTCTTTTGGATTCATCATATATTCTCTCATTCTTATTTCTTTAAGCCTATTATTCATGTTAATAACACCTCACAATTAATATATTCTATAAAATACTTATATTCCCTTTTTATATAAGATACTATTAAAAATATTTTATAGTATTTTTTTATAAATATTTATGAAAATTAAAATATTAGTTAAAGAAAGCAATAAAATAATGGGTATATGTACTGAAAAGACAAATTTATTGATTTATATTTGTTTATTTTATATATATGAATATTAATGATAATATGATAAATTATACATATCATTATTAATAATATAATAAAATATATTACTATATAATAATGATTTTTTAATATGTTTTAAATCATAAAATAAACATATAATGCATAAAATGAATGGTTATAAAATAAAAAAATTAATTTACAAATACCATATTAAATTTTTTTGAAATTATATTTTCATGTTGTTAATAAAATGATGCAATTAAGATTGACATGCTAAAATTAAGACAGTATAATTAATAAAAATATATAAATGGCAAATTTACATTTTATATTATGAATAAATAAATTTAATTTATTGCAATAATTATGTTTTTATATTTTGTAAGTTTATAATTTATCACATTTAATAAAATATAAGCGAATGTTGATAGTTTCAGAAAGGGGAAATGTTAAATGAGTACCATTGGAGCTAACTTATTAATGAATAATGTAGTAAAGTATTACAAAAGTTTTAAAGCTGTAGATGAAGTTAGTTTTGGAGTGGAGAAAGGAGAATTTTTGACTATACTTGGACCTAGTGGCTCTGGAAAAACTTCATTATTAAAGCTAATTGCTGGATTTGAAAAAATAAATTCAGGTGAGATTCTTCTAAACAAAGAAAATATTGAAAAAAAGAAACCTTATGAAAGAAATATAGGAATGCTTTTTCAAAATTACGCATTATTTCCTCATATGAATATTTTTCAAAATATTGCATATCCTTTGAAAATTAGAAAGTTTTCTAAAGATAAGATTAAAGAAAAAGTTATAAATATGCTGAAATTAGTAGATCTTGAAGGAGTAGAAAATAGGTATCCTAAGCAATTGAGCGGAGGACAACAACAGAGGGTTGCACTTGCAAGGGCTATAGTTTTTAATCCGCCATTATTATTGTTAGATGAGCCTTTAGGGGCTTTAGACAAGCAGTTAAGGCAAAAAATGCAATTAGAGATTAAGCATATACAACAGAGAATTGGAATTACTACTATAAGTGTTACTCATGATCAAGAAGAAGCTCTTACAATGTCTGACAAAGTATGCATTATGAATAAAGGAAAAATAGAACAAATAGATACTCCAGAAAATATATACGAAAAACCTAAAAGTGTATTTGTAGCAGAATTTATAGGAGAGATAAATATTATTAAAGGTAAAATAGTCCAAATAGAAGGTAAAATAGCATTTATAGAGATATTTAATAAACAAATTTTGAAGGCAGAAATGGATACTGAAAATCAATATTTGAGGGGAAAAGCTGTTTCTATAGCTTTAAGACCGGAAAATATATGTATTACATTGGATGAACCTGAGTATGAAAATAGTATGAAAGCAACAGTTAAAGAAGTTATATTTGTGGGAGATTCATTAAAAGTAAAGGTAGTCAATGAAAGTAATGAAGAGATGATGGTAAAAGCAGCACCTTCTGACAAAAATTTGCTTACTGCGGGCAAGAAAATTATATTAAATTGGGAAATTGGAAAAAGTTCTCTAATAGGAAATTAATTATATAAAACATAAGGGGGCATAAGCTATGAAGAAAAAATTATTATTTTTATTAAGTGCAATATTCATTTTTGGTCTTACAGGATGTGGCAGTTCATCTAATGGAAAGAGTAGTACCAGTGAAGATAAAGAATTGGTTGTTGTAGATTGGGGAGGAGCCTATTCTAAAGCAAGACAGGTAAGTTATGACGCCTTTGAAAAGAAGTATGGAGCAAAAATAACAGTAGTAAACCCAACGGACTATGGTAAATTGAAAGCAATGGTTCAATCAAAGAATGTTGAATGGGATGTGGTAAATGTAGATTCTGATTTTGCGCCAAGAGGAGGTAAACAAGGATTACTTGAAAAATTGGATTACAATGTGATTAAAACAGATAATATTGATAAAGGATTAGTAAATGAGTATGGAGTGGGTTCAGATACTTTTGATGTAGCTATAGCCTATAATACGAGCAGTTATTCAAAGGACAATCATCCTACTACTTGGGCTGAATTTTGGGATACACAAAAGTTTCCTGGAGCCCGTACTATGTGGAAGTATCCTGTGGGCACTTTAGAAGCTGCACTTCTTGTAGATGGTGTGGAAGCTGATAAACTATATCCTTTAGATGTGGATAGGGCCTTTAAAAGCTTAGATAAAATAAAAAGCAGTGTTAAAATATGGTGGACCGCAGGAGCTCAGGCACCTCAATCACTTGCAAGTGGAGATGTTACTTTAGCAGCAGCTTGGAATGGCCGTGTAAGTACTGCTAAAAAAGAAGGGTCACCTGTAGATATAGAGTATAATCAGGCTATAGTACTTGGAGATTCTTGGGTAGTACCAAAGGGGGCATCCCATAAGGAACTGGCTATGAAGTTTATTGCCTTTATGTGTGAGGCTGAACAACAAGCAGAATTCTCAAAAAATATTGACTATGCACCAACTAATTCTAAAGCGTTAGATCTATTATCAGCAGAAATAAAAGAAAGAATAGGAAGAGCAGATGATGAAACTTCTAAAAAGCTTATACATGGAAATGAAGAGTGGTGGGCAGAAAATTATGATGCTGTGGATACCAAATTCCAACAGTGGCTAATTAAATAAGTAATTCTTAAATCTAAAGTTCTAGTTATAAAACTAGAACTTTAGATTAATAGTTATTGATTTTTGGGGGAATGGAAATGGTGAATGAGAGTATTAAGAAAGAAGAGATAATGTTTGAAAAAAACTCTACAAAAGATAAATTAAATAATTTACTCAATACAAAATGGATACTTGTAATGTTGCCTGCACTTTTTATTACAGCATTCACATTTATACCTATGATAGGGTTGTTTAAATTAAGTATTATAGATGAAAATGGATTTACTTTTAAATATATAACACAAATTTTTACAAAACCTATATATCTTCAGGTTATATGGCTTACTTTAAAAACTTCATTTGTTGTAACCGCCATATCAATTGTACTTGCTTATCCAGTAGCTTATTTTATTGTTAAAACCAAGTCATCCAGAACCAAAAAGATTATCTTAATGGTCATTATGATACCTTTCTGGATTAGTTTATTAGTTCGTACTTTTTCGTGGATTATAATTTTACAGGAACAGGGAATCTTAAATACTTTTTTGAAGAATATAGGACTAATAAATCATCCTTTGGATTTGCTCTATAATACTACCTCTGTAACAATAGGGATGACTCATGTTTTATTCCCTTATATGGTATTAAATGTTTACTCGGTTATGTCAAATATCGATATGCAGTTGGTGGAAGTTGCTCAAGTTATGGGTGCAAAACCCACAAAGGCTTTTTGGCAGGTGTTTTTCCCTTTATCTGTTCCAGGAATTTTATCAGGATCGATACTGGTATTTGTCCTGGCTCTTGGATATTTTATAACTCCTGCACTATTAGGAGGATCAAAGAATATGCTTGTATCTACTCTTATACAAAATAATATAAGTGCTACTTTGAACTGGCCTTTAGCCTCTGCACTTTCCTTGGTTTTATTTATTATTACTATGGTACTTTTATCTATACTTGCAGTGTTGGTGAGAAGAAATCCTATGTTAAAGGAGGGAGAATAATGTGGCTTCCGGTAATTGTAATAGTTATATTGTTTTTTCTTATAGCTCCAGTATTTGTATTGATACCTCTGTCTTTTACTTCCTTAAGTTATTTTAAGTTTCCACCGCCAAGCTACTCTACCCAGTGGTATCATGCTTTTTTTAATGATAGTCAATGGACTCAATGTTTTGCCAGAAGTCTTGGTATAGCAGTACTTACAGTAATACTTGCTCTTATTTTAGGAACCATGGCAGCTGTTGCTGTTACCAAAGTGGACTTTAAATTTAAAAATATATTTATGGGATTTATGGTTATGCCTATGGTCATACCTGTAATTATAATTAGTGTAGCCCTGTATAATACCTTTGCTCCTTTAAAATTAACTAATACTATACTTGGAATAGTTCTGGGGCACACACTTCTAGCCATACCTATGGTATTTGTAACGGTGATGACAGGATTAAAGGGAGTAGATAAAAATATTGAGTTAGCGGCAATGGGACTGGGCTCAAAACAAATTAGCGTATTTTTTAACATTACATTGCCTCAGATTAAGGCTTCTATATTTTCAGCGTCAATATTTGCTTTTAGTACATCCATAGATGAAGTAACTGTTACCATGTTTTTGGCAGGCTCTAAAACTAAAACACTTCCTCTGGCTATGTGGGAGAGTATGAAAACTAGTATAACCCCTGAAATAGCTGCAGTATCTACTATCTTGATTGTAATAACTTTGACAATGCTTTTTGCACAAGGAATTGTTAAAGGTAAGAATACAAAAATAAATGAAGTTTGACAATTGTATTTTAGAGCACCTAGATATCTTGGATTAAAAATATGTCTGGGTGCTTTTGTACTTAATATAGAAGTGGAGGTTGTCATAAATAATGAAAATGTATTGATAATATTATGACAATATCCTAGTATTATTTATAACAGAAAGATAGTAAGAATTATACCAAAAACACTTGGGTTATACATTAAACAATTATTAAAAATATTTTGTTTTTTATAATTTAAAAGTAATAAAGCTTTTTAATTTATATGATATAGTTATTTTTTTAACATACATCTTGCAATTATAAACGATGAATGTTAATATATTAACAAAGGCATTAAGTTTAATTATTATATGGGTGTAAAGATATAGTTATATTTTACGAGAAATAATAAAATTTTAATTGTTTGAATGGGGGGAAAGTTATATGAATAAAGAAATAAGAGATATTGAAGAAACAAAGGATAAAGTTAAAATAATAAAAAGAATAAAATCTAAAAGAAAAGAATCTTTTAACTTCCTGTTCGATATGATTGATACACTATTTGAAGGGGAGTAATATTAATAATAAAAAGCAGCCTCATACTGCTTTTTATTATTAAATCAATATACAGCATATCCGTTGTGATTCATTTTAATCTGTATTAAACGAAGTATTGATGAAATTAAACATATTTTAACTCTTCCTTTAAGAAAAGATCAGTTGTTTGTTCATCATGATTACACATAATGATGGTTTTTAAATCTATGTCCTCTCTTTTTAAAAATTCTACAGAAGTTTCAAGGAGTATTTTTGCACACCTTTCCTTTGGAAATCCAAATATGCCAGAACTTACAGCAGGTATGGATATGGAATTTAGATTGTAGGATTCTGCAAGATTAAGCACGTTTTTTATAGCTTTTTTTAGTTTTTCATCCTCATTACCTTCTCCCATTATAGGACCTACAGTATGTATTACAAAATTGCAATTTAAGTTATGACCATAGGTTATAACTGCTTTTCCAACAGGTAAGTTGCCTATTTTTTTTATAAGTTCATTACTGTCTGACTGTATTTTAGGGCCTCCAGCTCGTGAAATAGCCAGAGCTGCTCCCCCTCCATGCTGAAGAGCACTATTTGCAGGATTCACTATGGCATCACTGTCTTCTTTTGTTATATCTCCTCTTTTAATTAATATTTTCTTACTGCCTATTTGTATCATTTATTTCATACCTCCAATGTTTATTAACTTGCTTTTAGTTAAATATTATCAGCAGGAAATTTTTTTATGTAATCTGTGGTTTTTATATTAAAATAGTTACATATTTCATCTATTTCTTTAAGAGTAACTTCGTTCATTGGAACACCATTTTTCATTTTATCTTTATAAGATTCAATTTCTTTTTCTCCATGAGTATATATTCTTAAAGCCCCTTTAGCTTTCTTGGAATTTCTAAGTTCATTTAAATATTTTGACAAGTTGGTTTCTATGGAATTTTTATCTCCGAAGATACTGTAATCTACTGCACAGAAATAATGGCAGGTTCCAGAGCCTGAAGGACCTTGCAATGTAACGTAATTTCCTGTGATACCTCCAGATAAAATTGCTGTAAATATTTCAACTGCAAGAGCCAGTCCATACCCTTTATGTCCTCCAGTAAGTTCTTTAGAACCTCCAAGCGGAACAAGACCTCCTCCCAGTCTTTTTGGAAGGTTATATAAAATATCATAAGGGTCTTCTGTATCTTCTCCGTTTTTATCCAGTGCAAGACCCAATGGAAGGGGTTCATGTCTTTTATTGTATACTTCAATTTTCCCTCTTGTGACTACGCTGGTAGCTATATCCATTAGAAAAGGATAGGGTTTTGCAGGCATAGAAATAGCTATAGGATTTGTACCTAGCATGGCATCTTTTCCGAAGGTAGGTACTATAACGGCGGGAGAGTTAGTCATGGATATTCCAAGAAGTCCTTCCTCTTCAGCCATCTTTGCATAATATCCGGCAATGCCATAGTGATTTGAGTTTCTAACTACCACCATGCCTATACCTGAAGTTTTGGCTTTCTTAATAGCTATATTCATAGCTTTTTTTCCTGTGAGCTGACCCATGCCAGCCTGGGCATCTAAAACTGCAGATACAGGTGTTTCCTTTATTATTTTTGGTCTGGAATCCACTTTTATAAGGCCTTCTTTTATTTCACTATAATATTTCACCAGTCTTTGAATTCCATGAGATTCAATTCCAAACAAATCTGACAGCAGTAAAACATCTGTAATAGTGCTGCTGTCTTCTGAACTAAAGCCAAACTTTTCAAAAACTATATCGCATAGTTCTTTTAAACCTTCATATTTTACTTTTGAGTATGTCATTTTTACCTCCTAAAAATGTTAGATGTACAGAATCATTAAAAATAATTTTATTAATTATATGTAAAATAATTATACTACAAATATAATAAATATATAAAGTTTGACAGATTATATTTTTATGTATAATATAAAATTTAATAATTGAAAGGTATATATGGCTCTATTTATATGCATAAGTAATTATTTAGGGAACTGCAAGGGTGCTTGTCATTGATTTAGTATCAAACAGACAGGCAATGTCTCCTGGGTTATTCCATATGAAAGAATTTTTTCCGCAATAGAAATTAAATTCAGAATTATGACCAACCGTTCCTTCTATGAATTTGTTTGAACCATATCCTGTAAATAGTATTATAATTTCACCAGGATCTAGTGTCCAAAAAAGGTTGTTAATACGCCTTGGAAATCTATAAATGAGAGAATATTGTTTATTTGGTTTCCAGTTCCATAGTTCCCAACCAAACATATTAATTCTTCTATTACTTATATTTTCAATGCGTATCCATTCGTCATTTAAGTTAAATTCTCCATTTCTTTCTCTGACATCATTATTTATAAATGTTATTTTTACATTGGTAGACATAGCAATCATCTCCTTTAATACCATAAATTCAACATTTAATATTAAATTCCTTCAAGGAGTTCTAATAATTTTAAAATAGTAGTTATTTATTTTAAATATTCTAAGAGTTATAATATAAGAATAAAGTAATTATTAGGTTATAGTAGGAGGCTAGTATTCTAAATGGGCAAAAATCATAATGAAAAAAAGAAAAGTACAAATATGCTTATAGCTGCATTCATGCTATTTATTTTTCCTATTATATTGGTATTTTTTGGCGTATTTTTAGGAGGGTATTTGGGGAAAATAATGGAAGGTTCTGTAAAAATCTATGAAGTAATTGGAGGTATAGTTGCGTTTATATTAGCTATAGTGTCTATAAAGTTATTTGACAAAATTACTGTAGTGGACAAGGAACAAGAAAAATTTTATTGGGAAGATATGTAGTTAAAATATTTTAGTATCTGAAAATATATAACTTATATATTTTCAGATACTTCACTATAATAATTTAGTAATCTCCTCTTCCTATTTTGTTAAGTTTTACTTTTACGTTTATATCAATTTCTGAATTGCATACTACGGAATTCCAATCTTTCTCCATGTGCCTGCCGTATTTAGCCGCAGCAAATTTTCCAAGTTCCAAACAATCTACTTTTTTATAGATATGTTTCATCTTAGTTACAAAATTAGTACAATCTTTTTTTACTTTTTCAGATATTTCTTTATTGAATTTCTCAACTTTTTTCGGATTGTTTTGTAGATCTTTGTATAAGGTATCTGTTATTAAATCTCCATCTAAATTAATATCTATAGTAAATTTGTATTTATTATCTTTTTTGCTGCAGTGTACCTTTCGTTTGGATGTGGCATAGTAGTTTGTGTATTTGGAAGTGTTTTTTTGTATTGTAATGATACCTTTAACATTGTTTTCTCTCATCATATTCATAGTCCTTGATTCGGAAATGTTTATTTTGGAAGTCATCTTATTGTTATTAAATAGTGCCATTCCAGTTATTGTGATTCCTTTGTCTGTTATTTCAATATAAGGCAATACAGGATTATATCCTTCGCTTCCAATAGATAAAAATAGGTTCATAACTCTATATTTATCTGAGAAGAAGTTATGGAATATGGAATTTTTAATTAAACCCTCCAGAAAATCGGAAGAACTCGGATAACCTTTTATTTTCATATTCAAAATATTCTCGGCACTTCCTTTACGGACTGAAGCATAGGCTGTATCGTTTAAATAGGGATTTTTAAATAAAATATCCGTCCAACCTTTTAGCTTTTATTACTTATTGTGTGTAAACAATCAAAATATTACTCGGTGAAATTTATATAATAAAAACTTGAATTTATATTTTCGTTAAAATATATTGACCTTTACACTATGGGAAAGTTTATAATTAAGGCAGTTATTGAAGGTACTTACAAATAACTTAATTTAGATCTTGAATATATTCAAGGAGGTAGAGAGTGTACACAATAGGACAATTTTCCAGAATTGCAAAAGTGTCATCAAAGGTTTTAAGACACTATGATAAAATTAATTTGTTAAAACCAGAGTATGTAAACAAGGATAATGGATATCGATATTATAATTTAAAACAATTAAAGGATGTTGTAGTTATAAACAAGTTAAAATCTTATGGTTTTTTACTTGAAGAAATAGGAAGAATTTTACTTGAAAATAATCTAGAGGAATTAAAAAGGCTCATGGAAATAAAAATTAAGAACTTAACGCAAAAAGTTAGTTATAATCAATTTTTATTGAATCAAATGAAATATGAATTTGAAAAATTGGTAAAAGGAGAAAATATTATGAATGAAAATAAAAAATTCAATGTTGTCTTAAAAGAGCAGGAACCGCTTATAGTACTGAGTATAAGAGATAATATTTCTATGGATCATATAGGAAGCTTAATAGGTAAGGTGTATGAAAATGTGTATAGAAATGGATTAAAATCCACAGGTAATATAATGTCTATCTATTATTTACAAAATAAAGAGGAAGATTTTGATCATGATAATGCAGATGTAGAAGTATGCATTCCTGTGAATAAGGAATTTAATTCTAATGAAATAAGTACAAGGATATTAGAAGGAGGGCTATATAGTTATACTACTTTTGTAGGTCCTTACAGTGAAATTTCACAGGCTTATGCTGCTGTGATGGAATGGATAGGGCATAACGGATATAAAGTATCAGGCCCACCTTTTGAAAAATATATAAAAGGGGCTGAAGTTGGGTGCAGTCCCCAGGAGTTTATAACAGAAGTTTATTTTCCTGTATTCAAAATGTAAAAATTTTATTTTTTTAACCTAAAGTGCAATTTAAATGGCTGTGACTCAGTGCTATTTACCAAATGGGTTATTAGGTTAAGTTCAGCAATTAGTGATATAGCTAGGGAAGTATACTCTATTGTTTTACGCTTTATAGAACAATAGAGTATATTTTTTAGGTTCTTTCATAAAAACATAACATTGACATCGTAACAATGTTATGTTACATTAATTTTATAAAAGTTAAGTATTTACTGATGAAGGGAATAAATATATGGAAGATGAACATCTAATTTCTAAAAAAGAGTTACTTGAGGTGACAAATATTTCTTATGGTCAATTATATAGATGGAAAAGAAAAAAACTCATACCAGAGAATTGGTTTATAAAAAAATCTACTTTTACAGGGCAAGAAACATTTTTTCCTAAAGATAAAATACTAGACAGGATAGAAAAAATTAAGAGTTTTAAGGGGGATGTATCTCTAGATAAACTTGCCAGTGTATTTTCTCCAAATCTTTCAAAAGTATTTTTAGAAGAAAACTATATAATAAAACATAATATTGTTTCACAAGTTACAATAAACTTGTATAAAACTATACATGAAAATATTAGTGGATTTTATTTTAATGAAGTATTATTTATGAATATTGCAGATGATTTTCTTAAATCAGGTAAGGCAAGTCTTGAAGAAAGTAGATTAGTAATTGATACTTTGGAAAAAAACTATAAAAATTTTGATGGGAGATATTGTGATGTAGTACTTATAAGAAAGTACGGCGTAGCTTTATGCTTTCTGATGCTAATACCAAATGATATATATATTGAAACTGAAGCGGAGTTTGTCTTGAAGGTAAATGCAGGACAGCGGTTAGAAGAGTTGAAAACCAAGATAATATTATAGATGGAGGAAAGATTCAAAATGGAAAAAAAATTATCTGATATGAAAATCTCTGGAACAGGAAAAATCGGTGGTGGAGAGTATAATAATATAAAAATTAGTGGTTCTGCCAAGATAGAAGGAAACATAGAGTGTAATTATTATAAATGTTCTGGAAGTTCTAATGCAAATGGAAATGTAAAATCTAAAAATATTGAAATTAGTGGAAGTATTAAAATATGCGGTAATGCTGATGCTGAAGAGATAAATGTGAGTGGATCTTCTCATATACTGGGCAGTGTTAATGCAAAAACACTTAAAATAAGTGGCTCTACTAGTATAAAAGATATTTTACACACAGAAGATATGAAGATTTCAGGCACTATCTCTGTGGGTAAAGATTGTGAAGCAGAGAATTTTTATGTAAAAGGAAATTTTAATATAGGGGGACTATTGAATGCAGGAAATATAGATGTAGAGATGTATGGAAAATGTAGAGCAAAAGATATAGGAGGAGAAAATATAAATATAAAATTAGGAACAGGTCATTTTTTTATCAGGATGATAAATCTTTTTTCGAACTATGCAAGGCTTGAAACAGGTGTAATTGAAGGAGATGACATTTATGTTGAAAATACCATTGCAAAAATAGTAAGGGGAAACAATGTTATTATAGGGCCTAATTGTGATATTGAAATAGTTGAATATAGAAGTAAAGCAGATGTTGGTGGAAATTCCAAAATAACTTGTAAAAAAATAATTTGATAAAGTGTATTTATCTGTTAGTGAAAATTATATATGATAACATAGAAAACTTTTTCAATTTTATAAGAAGTAAAATTATTTACGGATAAGCTCTTAATCACTTCAAGGTGAACTTTAATAATGAGAGAGTAGTTTTTTATGGTAAATGTCACCTGAACCTGAGAATCACACGATATACTAAAAATGTGTTGGAATAATGTGGAGGATAATTAAAATGAAATTAAATACTAAAAGACTGACTATAATACCTTTGAATATAGAGCAATTTAGAGTATTACTTGATGGAGTGGGTAAATTGGAAAAGTTATTGGGATTGGATAATTCAAATGAAAAACTAGATAGTCATGCTAAAAAAGCAATGGAGGAACTTTTTAAGGAGTGTAAAAAACATAAGGAAAAGTATTTATGGTATACAAACTGGCAAATTATATTAAATAATCGTAATCTATCTATTGGAAGTGCTTGCTTTATGGGATACTGTGGAAGTGATGGAACAGTGGAAATAGGATATGGAATCAATGAAAAATATAGGTGTAATGGATACATGACAGAAGTTGTAAATAGTATGTGTCAATGGGCATTAAAAGATAAAAAAGTTTTAAGAATTATTGCTGGAACAGACAAAGATAATACTGCTTCTCAGAAAGTTTTGAAGAAATGTGGTTTTATAATATATGATGAAGATCATGAAAAGTATCTATGGCAGTTAAATGACAAATTGGTTTAGAGCAGTGTGAAGATATATAGAACAAACATGTATCATCTTATAGTTATTAAATTGAATCACGTTAGATTGTTCATATGATTTTTATAAAATATATGGAATTATTATGTTATAGTGGTTATAATTAAACCAGTATATATAAAAAATTAGTTATAACAGTACAATGGGTTATGAAATTATTAGATGTCAATATTATGGATTTAAAAATAGAACCAATATCTAAAATCAAGCTTTATAATAACATTGTTATAATAACTATAATTAATTTGAAGGATGTGATTATCAATGAAGAAAATTACGGGCAATAATTTTTTCGCAATATTTTTTATATTCATATTTATACTTATTAGTACTATAAACATATCTCCAGTTAAGGCAGCTGAAGTTAATAATGTGAATGTATCTAAAACTTCATCCAGTGTTAATTATTTGGCGCTGGGAGATTCTATTTCTTGTGGAATGAGTGCCAATTCAGGTAAAGGATATGTAGATCTCTTTAATAAGTATTTAAAGAGTCTTGGCAGATATGAAGAAGTTAATTTACAGAATTTATCTGTGTTGGGAGACAATAGCAGCGATTTATTGGCAAAGCTTCAGACTAATGAATATAAAGAAGCAGTTAAAAATGCAAAAATTATAACTATAAGTATTGGAGGAAATAATCTTCTTTCTCCTGTAATTGAAGCTGTCTGCCAGGCATTTGGAGTAAATAGGGAAAACAATCCTAATTATCAGGTTGAATTAGCTAGTGCTATTGAATCAAATCCAAATAAGGATGCCATATTAGCCGGAATAGTCAGCTCTGGAACTTTACTTCAAAATCTGAGTTCAGGAATACTTCAATTTAAAAGTGATTTTCCTAAAATTATCGAGACAATTAAAACCCTTTCACCTGAATCAGAAATATATGTTTTAACTTTGTACAACCCTTTTAATTCACAGGATTCCATGTATTCTAAGTTCGATTTGCTTATTAATACTATTAACAACACCATAATATCACAAAGTAATAAGTGTAGTATAGTGGATGTTTATAAGGACTTTAAAACAACCTCAGGTGCTGTTAATTTTAGTCTGTCTGATTTAAATATCGATCCTCACCCTACAACAATTGGACATGCTGCTATATATGATTGCCTTGTGGATGCAAAAACAAAAAAAGATGGATCGGTAGCTGCAAATAAAAAATGGACAATTACTTTTACAGGAGAAGTAGGATATGACGATTCCACTAAGAATGCAATTGTAGTTACAGATGGTGAGGGTAATAAGGTAAATACAACTTTAGAATTGGGAGAAGATAATAAAAGTATAATAGTATATCCACCTACCACAGGATATACTGAGGGAAAAAGTTATATATTGACTGTTGGAAAACAGTGCCATGATAAAAATGGAAAACAAATGAAGCACGATAGAATACTAAATTTTAGTATAGAGACCTCTAGTGCAGATTAATTAAACTTTTAATGGTGTTTTTTGAAAATTAAGACGTGCCTATAGTTATTTAGATAAAAATTAGGGCACGTTATTTTTATCTCTATCTCTGTGGGGTGATTAGCTAGCATCCTTATTTAAAAAAAGAAAAGTTATTTATGTAAGGTTAACTTGATATATAAATTTAATAGTGTTATAATATTTATGTAAGGTTAACATTACAGGAGTGATAATTTATGAAGAATAGATTAAAAGAATTCCGAGAATCTCTTGGATTAACCCAAGAACAGTTAGGAAAACTTGTAGGAGTATCAAGACAAGCAATAAATGCTATTGAGACGGAAAAGTTTGAACCATCTATATGGTTAGCTTATGATATAAGCAATATATTTAATTGCTGCATAGAAGAAGTTTTTCTTTTTAAAGAGAGTAAGAGAAAGTCAAGAGCACAACAAAGTAGGGGTGAATTAGATGGCATTAAGACAAATTAGGCTTTTTGATGATAATATATTGAGAAAAAAAAGCAAAGAAGTAAAAGTAGTAGATGATAAAATAAGACAGATTTTAAATGATATGGCTGATACCATGTATAATACAGAAAATGGTGGAGGATTGGCGGCCCCACAAATAGGCATATTGAAGAGATTGGTTGTAATAGACATGGGACAAGGGCTTATAAAATTAGTGAATCCTAAAATAATTAAATGTAGTGGAGAACAGGAGGTCATAGAAGGATGCCTAAGTATTCCGAATGTGTTTGGAAAGTTAAAAAGGCCTGCAAAAGTTACAATAGAAGCGTTAAATGAACAGGGAAGTAAAATTATATTGAAAGGTACAAAAGATTTAGCTAAATGTTTTTGTCACGAAATAGATCATCTGGAAGGCATACTTTTTACTGATTTAGTAACTGAGAAAATAAATTATTAATTTTAAATATATTAAGAAGCTGTCTTTATGGTGGATTACTCACCATTTTAAGACAGCTTTTCATTGTGTATAATATCTATAAAATGTATTTTAATTTATCATAGAAATAATTACCTCATTATCATAATCATAACATCTGTTGATTTAATCACAGCTTTCACATTTGAACCTACCCTGATTCCAAGATCTTTTAGTGAAGCGGTTGTAATTACAGATGATACAGAATTTTTGCAACCTATATCTATAATTACTTGACTTACCACATCTCCTTGAGTTATTTTAGTAACTTTTCCTTTTAATTGATTTCTGGCGCTTAATGTCATTTTAGTTTTTTGTTTATCAGATTTTGCATTAGAGTTAGGCATCATGTTGCTAGAGTTAGGCATCATGTTGCTAGAGTTAGGCATCATGTTGCTAGAGTTAGGCAT
>ENA-UOOR01002829-UOOR01002829.1-fermentation-metagenome-genome-assembly--contig:-NODE-2829-length-16605-cov-10.337039_pt1 | contig 16605 bp, 12 predicted proteins | sample MGYA00245780_ERZ724029 | MGnify/ENA primary metagenome ERZ724029 (study PRJEB28704, sample SAMN03018315) | fermentation metagenome | biome: anthropogenic terrestrial biome; feature: soil... | reverse complement strand
ATTATACTTGGATAATCTAACAAAAGCAACGATTCAAAATACAATATTTTATGACTTTACATATAGATTGTATAGTTATAAAAGATTTACTACTTAAACTGGCTAAGCCATCTGTCTAAAGTTGAATAATCAACACGTATATCTGTTATGATACGAGAACGGATAAGTGTCTCTAATTCATCAATATTCTTACGATCTAAAGTATTTAAATTACTTACCTTATTAATATTCCGAGCTCTATTATCTATCGAAATAATTATAGCTCGTTTCTTATGTTGCATAGAATAAACACCTCCATGTAACCTCGTACCTATATAGTCTACATCATGTGTATTTAAGAATTCTGAATATTGATCAATATTTGGTGATACAATTTCAACATCCTCAAGCCCTTGAAGAGAATTAAAATAGTCCATATCCCAAATTGTTTGGACATAAAAATACCTCTTTTTGTAGTTTCTCTTTAGCGTATCAACCATATCCTGATCCTTTGTACAATCCCTCTGGCTACCTGTTAAAGTAAATACAACTTCATCAGCTTTATCTTTTGGAATGTCATGACAAAACTCAGGAGTCAACCCCCATAATGTGGGACAACCAGTAGTGACCGCATTGAAACCATACTCTTTTAGCATTTCAGTGGTTTCATCATCCCTTGTTCCATGAATATACTCTTTAGACAAAATGCTTTTATATACGTATTGAGTATACCAGTTCGTTTTTTTGTCAAGCATTGAATTACCAATTCCCAAAAACACAGAATTTTTTAGTGGCTTGCAGTTTAGCAAATTAACGTTCAAATCATTTGTTGGGTACATGAGATTTTTAGCAAAGAGATTAGTTCCACATATAAACTTCAAATCCGCATTTTCAACCCATTTAGCTTTCCACCACGTTCTAGTTTGAAGTATAGAAAAAGGAGTAATATGCGTTGGGATTTTTACAACAAAATTTCCTTTTGTAATGTTTTGTAACCCAAGTTCTGCAGATTCCATGATAATGTCATCACCTTTATTGGTAGTACCAACTGACGTATCAAAAAGAATTATATTCTTCATATTTTTTCCCCACTTAATTATTATAATAAATCATTTATAAAACTAACCGCTTTGATTACTGCGTTCTCTGATTCGTAAGATCCTAATTTAACTAAAAAGTTTTCAGCAGACTGTTTGTAATCCTCATAATCAAATGCTATTATATTATCATTCAATTCCTCATTTGTTCTAGCCAATGAATATGGCCACTCATGAATATCCAGTAAAAAACCTCTATCATCTGAGTAATCGTCAACATCCGGTACGAACAAAAAAACAGGGATTTTTAGCAATGTGGCGTCCCATAAACATGAGGAGTAATCGCTAATCAATACATCTGCTGCACATAACAATTCCTGCATATCGGGATAATCTGTAGCATCAAGGAATCCATTCGTATCCTTAGACTCAGTATAACTTAAGAGGTGGTGTGCTCTATACAACAATACAAAGTTATTTTTAAATTTTCTTCTCAATGCCTTAGTACACATACTCATATCTAATTGTTTTTCATTTACTATAAAACAATTATTTTTACGGAATGTTGGTGCATAAAGAACAATTTTAGTTTCTAGTGAGATAGAATAATAATCGTGAACTTTCTCTTTTATATTCCCATGTTTTTGAAACAATATCGCATTCCGTGGTATGCCTGTTCGTAATACTTCTCCATAGTATAAAAATGAATCATGTATAACATCCCTAATAAAACTTTCGGAACATGCAATAAAAATTGAAGTCTTTTTTGCTTGTTCCTTGAAAAAAAATTCATCATATTTACTTGGGTTCTTTTCTGTCATACCAACAGTTTTAAAAGCTCCACCACCATGCCACGTATTTATAAGAACTTGATTTTTTCTAATAGGTAAATATACATTTAGCGTATCATTTACAACAATTACTTTTGAAGTGAGAATATAATACAGAAAAGCTAACGAGTATCTGTTTATGACTTTTGTATTTTTGGGTAATAATTTCAATTCATCAGTTATTACACCTTTTTTTATCGCCCATATAAATCTAATTTCCATATCCTTCATTTTACGGTAAATGTACATTGGGCTATCTGAAAAAGTCATTCCATCATAAGACATAAATAATACTTGCTTTTTTTTGACTGGAATTATCCAAAATATTTTTAATATTGTACAAACTACCTTACTCCTCAATATCTTAAAATAATCAATCATTATAGATTTTCCTTTCAGATTCTCAGCCTTGATATTGCTTAATTAAAAAATAGACGCAAAGCAACAATAAAAGTGCTGCGCTCCCTATTATTAGAAGTTGTTTTCCCTCTTTACTAGTGTTTCTATATTTAAAATTAGCAAAATTAATGTAATGTATAGGTAGCAAAAAATAGAGGTGCCTATAAATACCAAATGATATTATTGTTCCTCCTATATATAAACACATTGTAACCCAGTACATAATTTCTTTCTTTTGTTTATAATTTACAAAATACAAAACATTACCAACTATAGTAGGTATTACAGCACAATTCAATATATCGGCAAAATTACTCCACGATTGAAAACTGAACGAAAAGTTTAAAGGAAGAAAAATATTAAATACCATAAGAAGCGGCAACTTAATTAAATCTCCCAATCCGTTTATTGCAAGGAAGCTAAAAGAAGAAGCTTCTGAAGTAGTTCTACTTGTTGTGTAAAACCTAACATAATATAAAATTTTGTCATACCCAATTATTGATGTCATTAATAACCCTATAATCAATACTAATGCGTATTTAATAACCGGGTTCCATTTTGTTCTAAACAAATACGCACAAGCGATAATTACTATAAATCCTTGAGCAAAACCGCCTCTTGAAAACCAAAGCGAAACTAGAGCAATTATAAGAGCTACCCATTTAATTAGGTTAATTTTTCTTCTGTGAATAATAAAAGAAAATATCAGTAACGAGTAAAAAGTTACTACCATCAACATTTGATCTTTAAACGCAAAACACGAGAACAACACAGGATAGGGCATATACGCTATAAGCTTTGCTGCGGATAATCCTACTTTGGAACCATAGTTTTCGGTCGCATACTCATAAATAATTTTCACAGATAAAACAGCCAAGAGCACATTTACAACTCGAATTGAAAATGTAGTACCTGTAATATACGAAATTATGCAGCAAAACCAAAACCAAAAATTTTGATCGGAACATTGAGCTAAATGGCCGTAGCTGTTTGTCGCAGAATAGAAGGTTGGAAGATCTATTGCATTGCGTGCGGAAGAAACATAGCTTTCTGCAACAGCTATATATTTTAAATCATCATTAGTAGCAGAATTAGAAAAATATCCAGTGCTTAAAGAATCGCTGAATAATACTGTTACAGACAAAACTATTATCCTTATGACGAAAGCTCTCCATATCACTTTCTTTAATTTCTTGTTATCATTTGTAGTATTCGTCATATTTTATCCGCATTCTCTCTGTATGCTTTTCCATACTGATTAATCATTTTAGCATTCGAAAAGTTTGCTGTTCCATATAAAACACATTCTTCCCTTGTTACTGTACTATCATTAAGACATGTTAAAACATTGTCGACTAACATATCCAAGACTCCATATGTCGAAAATATTGCAAAAGGGGATTGAAATACGGTTTCAGGTGCACCGCATTCAAATCCTACAACTCGTGTGCCGCAACATATAGCTTCTGCGCAAGTTAACGAATATGTTTCTTTTTCGCTACATATTACAAATAAATCTGCGAGAGAGTAAAACTGTGCCAATCTATTTTGGTTAGTTATCTTAGGAATAAATATTACATTCTTCCTATGTACTACATTATTCACATTAGTGCCAACAAGAATATACTTAATACAATCTTCTTTCGTTATTTCTGCAAGTTGCAAAACCCATTTTCCACCTTTACGATCGGACATAATATCTGGTGCAACTGAAAGAACAACCTTTTCATTGTTATCGATTTCCAATTCTTTTCTTATTGCATTCGTGCTTTGAGCACGAAAAACATTCGTATCAATGCCATTATTAATAACTCGTATTGTTCTGTTTCCTAAAAATGACTGTTTGACTCTATCTGCTAACCATGCAGAGGGTGTTATAATTGTTAATTTTCTAATATTCGCCATTAGATTCTTTTTTTGTAAAAGCATGTGCTTTGTAAAATCGAAAAGCATGGATTTAGGGTACTCATTCACTCTTGGGCAATGACCGCACGTTGATATAAAGCCTCTGCATTCGTATGCATGCCCGCACTTACCTGTATACATGAACTCACAGTGAAAGGTCCAAACCACAGAAACACATTTTTTGGCAAGAAATTTAAGCAGCATGGCAATATTAACAAAATACGCATGCAGTTCATGGATGTGAACAACATCTGGATTAAATTCATCAATTAACTTTAGAAGTCTTTTGGTTGAAAAAAAAGAGAAGCACCCAGTAAGACCTGTTAATCTTGTCAGCAGAGCATGTATCTTCGTTTCCCAATCTAGACCAAACTTATATATGTTCTTTCCTTCAACTAGCGGTCCACGACCATAGCAAATAGCAGCTTCATCACCATTTTCATTAATACCAGTATAAAGATCATATACAATTTTCCCAGTGCTACTATTTTTACAATTCACATCTATTAGCAAAACACGCATATTCTTTACCTCACATCTATCTAAACTGCTTTTTCTCAAATCCAAAGATTCTTAGTGCCCAAATACCAAAATTTATGAATCCTATAGAGTTCTTATAATCCTCGTATGTCTTTTTCTCTCCAGCGATAATTTTATCGAATTCTTCTAGACTCATGTCCAATTTCCCGGCAATGAATCTCTTATCCCCTTCCATCTGAGCAGGATCGTAAGGATCTTGCTCAAGCTGCTCCAAAGCATCATCTCTCGTAATATTACCATTTAGTATCTCATTTGATAGGTAACACTTTCTCTTGTCATATCCAAATTTTACAGGGAGGTAATATCCTTCATAGAAGCGTGTAAAGATATCTTCGTAGTGTTTATTTGTATAAGGCTCCCAGCCATATTTTTCTTGTAAGAAAACCTTTGCTTTATTTTTGTCGTATTCAACCATATTTAGAGGTGCGATCCTCTTCATTCCTTTGAAAATGGGATAGATTATCCTATATTTAAACATACTGCACATAGGAAACATCTTCAGTGGATGTTTGCCAAACATCTTGTGAACATCCCTCATGAATTTTAAGTCGTTGATATAAACCCATTCCATAGGTGGTCTGATGCACTCTGTAGCATTATTTGCACCTGTCAGGACATATCTAATACGATGTTTTACAGCATAGTTGTATAAGCTTGCAAAAATGGCATGATCTTGCGGAAAATCTTGATAAGGAACTTGAGAGTAAATAAATGCTCTCTGTAAATCTTTCATTTCTTCCCAATCAACTACATCCCTTACTAAATCGAGCCTCAAACCCTTTGCTATGCAATCAATATTTTTATCTGCAACCTTCAAATTCCAACCTGTATCTACTACGTATAATAGTGGGCGAAGCCCCATTAGTTCTTTAGCAATATAGCAAAGGTAAGAGCTATCCATACCACCACTCATACCAATGATACAGTCGTATTTTTGATCCTCCCCAGCTTTTCTAATTTCCTCAGCCGTTTGTTTCAGAGCATCAGGATTATTCTTAATTGCATTCCAAGATGGCAGGATGTTGCAGTAGTAATCATTGCACCAATCACAAATACCATTGTCATCAAATGTAATTTTTTTGTCTGTTGTATCCATAACACAACGTGTGCAGCGTTGATATTCCCTTTCACTCATTTTCTCCAGCTCCTACAATTATTTTATATGATTCTCCTGTTGAATAGTTATCTTTTAAATATTTTACTGCTACGCATTTTTTTAAAGTTAAATCTTCTATTGTTGCTATTTTTATGAGCTCCTTAAACTTATCAACATCATTACTCTCGCACCACCAGCCGAAACCGCCGTCAACAATAACTTTTCCGATGTCAGTAACCGTATCAGTAGCCGCTAATACCAAAAGACCTGCTTGTATATAAGAAAGCAATCTGCTCGGAAAGTTCGGAATTGTGAACCGATAGTCAAGAAAAATTAAGCCGACATCGCACGACGCTACCATGTGGTCATATTCATCCTTCGGTAAGCACTTCATTAGTTTCACATTCTCTGGCTTCTCGGCATTAATATACTCTGCCAGTTTACCATACTCAGTTCCATCTCCTACGATAAGAAAATAGGCATTTGTTATTCCTTTGCAAGCTTTAAGGCACTTAATGATGAATGGTATCCCCTGTGGTTTCCCAAGATTGCCACCATAAACGAATACTATCCTATCCAGTGGTATGCCGTATTTGGTTCTCAAGGCGTTTCGCTCATCATAAGTAATGCTCTTATCCTTGACCTCAATACTATTAGGGCATACTTCTACTCTACTTGTCTTAACTTCTGGATTATGCTTTATTACATAGTCTACATTCGCCTGTGACATGCAACCTATCTGATCGGATAATGCATATAATTTCTTTTCTTTATTTCTGAAATACTTGTATAGTATGCTCTTCCAACCTGTAACACTCAGTATGCCTAAGTCGACAGAATTTTGAGGAAATATATCCTTAAGAAGTAAGTATGTCCTTGCAGCATCTCGCTTTTTTATATATTCAATGACACTAGTCAGAGTTATTGGGGGCGTAGAGTAAAGAACTAGGTCGAATTTCACATTACTGTAATAATGCTTTATTGCCTTCTTAATCTGTCCCTCTAGTGTGATTGTTGAAAAACCCTTTTCAATTAGATTTGTTTTTTGAACATTTCCGATGCGCGGCTTAAGAATTATACAGTTGTGTAACTTGATGATTCGTGTTTCTTCATGATTCTTTCTTTCTGTCGGAGACACGATATATACACTATCACCATGTTTTATGAATTCACGAAGTAGGTCTGTATATATTGTGTGTTCGTTGATATCGTAAATATTCAACAACGTCATGAATAAAATATTCATCTCATCGAGTTCCTTTCCCGTATTCTCTTTGACGGGACACCAACATAAGTTCCAGCTTCATCTATGCTCTTAATCACTACAGTACCGGCACCAATAGTGCAATCACTGCAGATACTTACATTATTGCTAATTGTGGAACCAACACCAACCCAGCAGTTCTTTCCTACCATTACAGTACCGGAAATATGAACTCCTGGTGCGATATGTACGAAATCAGAAATCACACAGTCATGATCCACTGTGGCTGCAGTGTTAATTATCACACCTCTACCAAGCTTACTACCCGAATTGATTACAGCATTAGCCATAATACAAGAACCATGACCAATTTTCACGCCTTCAGCTATAACAGAAGTTGGATGAATTGCCGTATACCACTGAACATCATGTTGCATCAATTTCTCTCGAACTATACAATTACCTACCGCAACAAAATACCAACAATCTCTTACTCCTATATCAGTTGCCGTTCCTATTATATTAAATTCAGGAAGCTCACACTGGCGCTTGTCGTCAAGGAAACCAACAACTTCATCACCAGATAGGTTCACGATGTCAGCAACCACCTTTCCATGACCGCCAGCTCCAATTATGATTACCTTTTTCATATGTTACTGTTCCTTTCCTTGTGCGCCCTTGAATGGTTCAATGGTTGCATTTCCTTCTGCATTTACTCCCTCTCTTTCCAAAACTCTCTTTAATGTAAGAAAGATAATCTTCCAATCTCGTATAAAACTCACATTATCTACATACTCAACATCTAATTCAAACTTATCTTCCCAACTGATTGAGTTTCTACCACTAACTTGCGCTAATCCAGATAGACCTGGTCTGACTTCATGCCTTCGCTTTTGATGATCGTCATATAAAGGAAGATATTGTATCAATAGCGGTCTTGGCCCTATAATTGACATATCACCTTTTATAATATTGAAAAGCTCTGGAAGCTCGTCTAATGAGGTCGAACGAAGAAACTTACCAAACCTAGTAAGTCTAACTGAGTCTGGTAGTAACTCTCCATCTTCATCTCTCTCCTCTGTCATAGTTCTGAACTTATAGAGAGTAAATATCTTTTCATTCAATCCTGGGCGCTTTTGTTTAAATATCACAGGGTAGCCAAGTTTATTTCCCACTAATATAGCTACTACCAATAAAACAGGGCTAAGAAATATAATCGCAATCAGAGATAATATAAAGTCCATTGATCTTTTTATATATTTCTGGTAGATCATCCTTCAACCTCACTCAAAACAAGACCGTACTATCTCGATTATTTTCCCCTGATCCTCAACTGTCATTTTGTTATCAGATGGCAGGCAAAGACCTCTACTAAAAATATCAGCACCGACATCAATAGGCATTCCGTCCTTTCCAACCGTACCTCCAGGAATATACGCATCAGACAGACCGCGACCACAGCCCTCACGTGTTATGAAGCCATTCATCCGATAAAATGGCTGCATATGCATTGGCTTCCATATCGGACGACCTTCAGCGTTGTACTCAGCCAGTGTTTCTAATATTTCAGTCGGGCAACTCTTGCCATGTTCAGGAACATACACTGCTTTGCTATCAGATCGTTCCTGTCTACACATGGCATCTGGATCGATGATAAGGCAAGACAACCAAAAATTCGGCTCAGAATTCTCTTGATCCCACGGATTCATCTCCACAGGCAAACCTGCAAACCCAGCTTTATACCTCTCGTATATCGCTCTCTTCTTCTCAATGTGTTCTTCTAAAAATCCCCATTGACCTCTTACTACTCCTGCTACAACATTGGAAATCCTATAGTTGTAGCCCAATTCTTCATGCTGATACCACGGAGCGTTATCACGAGCTTGGGTAGACCATTTCCGTGCCTTGTTGGCGGCATTAAAGGAGTCAGTTAATAACATTCCACCGGCAGAACCAGTAATAATTTTATTACCGTTGAACGAAATACAATTGAACTGTCCAAATGAACCAGTCATTTGAGCACGGTATGTTGCACCAAGGGATTCAGCAGCGTCCTCGATTAACACGGCATTATGAGCATTACAGATATCTTGAATTTCCTGCAATTTTGCTGGAGTGCCATAGAGGTGAGCCAATATTACTACTTTCACTTCCGGGTAGATTTCAAACGCCCGTTCCAAAGCAACAGGATCCATATTCCAAGTGTCATACTCAGCATCAATAAATACTGCTTCTCCACCCTCATACTTAACTGGATTAACTGTTGCGTTAAAAGTCATGTCCGAACAAAAGACCTTGTCCCCTGGCTTCACGCCGGTAAGTTTTACAGCCAGATGGAGTGCTGCTGTACCACAAGTAAGCGCCACAGCATACTTACATCTGAGTTTCTCACAAGCCAAACGCTCTAACTCATTAATATTCTTTCCTACTGTGGACATCCAATTAGTATGAAATGCTTCAGACATATACTCAAGCTCTGGATCATGCATTGTTGGGCTTGACAGCCAAACTTTCTTTTCAAAAGGCTTTATGCTTGGATTAATTACTTTCACTAATACACTCCTCGTATTCTCCATAACGTTGCTTAGCGACCTTAATTTGTTATTTCTCTTTTATGATTATATTTTTAATAATGCAGTCTGATTCGAGATACAATCTGAACTGGTTCCCATTCTCACTTTGTTCGTTTTCAACCAAAAGATCCACTGAATATTTACCATTAGCCTGAACGAAAAATAGTGTGTCTGGTGTTATTCCTGCTATGTAACATGTTATATATTCTACAGGGTTTTTAAGCTCTACATCAATTTGATATGTCTTGCCTTTTTCAAGTTTAATATTAGGTTTGCTATAGATAAAACTTTTACCCGTTGCTTTTATTTTCATATCATTATCAATAATAGAAGTCTTAAATAATGTCCTGTCTGAAATTCCCCATTGTTCAGGCATACCATCCAAATTTACATCTAAATCAAACATACTGTAAAGAATAATATTATTAATATCTTTTAGATCATCTTGATCCCAATGATCATTCATAAATTGCATCCTCTGCAATAAAGCTACTGTTTCTTCTTTTAATACAAATGGATTCATATTTCTTTTGTTTGCTTCGGTTGCTTCGTTAATAATATTCAAACCAAAATCAATATATTCTTTAGCTGTATCATGTTCTCCATTGTTAAAGTGTGTACCCATCAACTGGAAGTAAACATCGACCTTTGAATGCCATAAGGATGGTTCAAAAGGAAATTGCTTTATAGCATCGTCAAGATATTTAAGCCCTTTTTCTGTTTGTCCCGTTTTAAAGTAGTAACTTGCAATGTTGCTTGACAAGTTTAGATTATTGTCTGCTTCATTTTCTAAATTAATAACCTGCTTATTAACAACGGCAAATTGCTGTTGAATCTCAAGCTGTTCATTCTCGGGTATTTTTTCACCTTTTTGTTCTCTCTCCTGAAGCAAACTGTTTTTTATAAATAATAAATCAGCAAGCCCTGTCTTTATATCCGGTCTTGATGGAACAGGATTAAAGCCAAGTATATATTTTTCATTAAACTTATCAAAGCTTATTGATTTATTCATGCTGCTTATTGCCTTTTTAATATCATTATCCCGTAGGTTTTCATATGCCTTTTGTGCATATAATGATGCAATATAAAAGCTTGAAGCAAAACCTAATGTAACACCAGCAATAATTATTCCTACGATAATTTTTGTTCTACTTTCAGATTTGTTTTTGAATATCTTTAAAGTCGCTTTATCTTTTGTGCCCAATGGCAGCATCTCTTGTACTGAAAGCTTATCTCTCATTTCACGATTATATATAGCGATTAGTTGCCAGAACAATAGAAGCATAGACGCTTCTGAGAAATCAAAATCAATAATTGAATGCATTAATAAAGCTGCTATTGTTGTAATTATGGTTGCGCTTAATATGCCATTTGTAAGCCGCACTTCACTATTGTTAATAATTCTTTCTTTGTCTATCTGCAGTTTTTCCTTTTTATAATATCTAATATTTATATATGCAAGCCCTAAAATGAAGCTAAGTAAAATAAGTAGTCCTAATATCCCTGTTTCAATACCTAATTGGAGAGGGAAATTATGCGCCTGGCTGCTTGAATAATTATATGATTGGTATTGGCGGTACAAATGGTTCCATGCACCACCACCTCCACCGAAAAGCCATCTGTCCTTATATATTTCGAAACCATCTTTATAAAATACTGCTCTGGATACTAGGCTATTTTGTAGCAAAATATTCTGGAATCTGTTTATTACCTTATCTAAGTTGTATTTGTTTTTTAATACTACATTGTATGTTTTATTAGTGTTTGAATCGATAATCTTTACTTCATCAACTCTTACACCTGATCCAGCGTAAAAATTTGAAAAATTAATTGAAATAAGATTGCTATCCTCAGGTGTTGTGAATTCTATGCTTCTTACTTCAACTCCATCTGTAGCGGGTAAATCTTCTCTTAACAATTGAGGGCTCTCACCAAAAAGAATATGTTTCTTATTTTTATTAAAAATTCTCACAAAGTAGGCATATGCTTTTTCCTCTTCCATCCAAGCCTCAACTTGGTAAATTAGGATATATTCATTTCCAGGTTCCAAGGCAATATCCTTTTCAACGGATTGTACCTTGTTTTCTGCTGTTATTTCATGCTTCAGCTCAACAGGAACAGATTGGTTAATAATATATATCCCTGCAGCAATAACTAAAACTGCGGAAACAGTAATCAATCCAATATAAACTTTCCAGTTGATTTTCTGCATAGCTGATGCGACATATTTTGATATTATTCCAACAAGTCCCGAAAGAACTATTCCAGCAATTAATAACCCTAAAACCTTTATATTAAATACGTCAACTGAAAGGTATGGTGTAATTATAAGAGCAACTGCGGTAGCGGGAACCGCAAATAATATAACATTGGTAACAGCTTTTATTCTGTTGCCTTTAGGCATTACTAAGAAGAAAATTAATAAAGCAACAGGAAACAGAAGCTGTGCACCCCGACTTTGGGTTAATATAAAGGTTACAAAAAGAATAAAGCTGCAAGCCCCAGCTATGGCCTTTTGCCACCATTTCTCTTGAACCATTAACATGCCAATGGTCAGGAAAAATACTGCCATAACATAGGAAGCAAGGGCATTTGGATATTGAAGCGTGGAATTAATCCTGTTTGATACAAAAAGACCGAAGAACATATCCCCTTTATATCCGAATATATTGAATACTTTATTAAGAACACCAACAAACTTTCCACCATTAGCTGAATCAAGACCTATTATTGATACGCCCACCGCCGATGCTATAATTGTCCACAAAAACAATAACTTTGTTTTAAAATTGTCCGCCAGCTCACTAATCATATAAAACACTGCGAAATACATGCAGTATTTAAGCCATTCAATTATTGCAGAACGGGTGTGTACTGCTACGAAGATTGAGATGAAATAAGCAGCAACAAAAGCTAAAGCGATATATTCAATGGGCGTTTTCAGGAACGTAAAATCTTTTCTTAGCCATTTGTATACTAGGAAAACTATAAAAACAGCAAACACAAACATCCCTGTTGGCAGCACATGCTTTTCAAAAAACAGTCCCTGCAGGTATGGGGGATAAAATATGATAATCGCCAAGGCAGCAATAAGAAACGCTCTCATGCGGCTTAACAGCTTATCATTTTTTATAGCTGTTGGTTTGGTTTTATTGTTCTTATTGGTCTTGGTCTTATTAATCTTGTTGACCTTCTTTATATTTTGTCTGCTCATTTTAAATCCTTAATCTGTGGAATATCCTCTTCTGTTTTAACTGCAGATACTTTCCAGTAATACCTTGCAAACACAATAAATACGCTAAGCATTATTCCTAAAGCTAATGCAATTGCAATGTTCTGCAACAAACTGATTCCTGAAACCATTTCCGCAGGAACAACCTGTTTAATGCTGCCACCATATTTGTATGCGTAATAATCATCAAGTGTTTCATTTGTTAAGTTTACAAGTTCAATAATCTTTGTTCTAATTGTTTCTATCGTGCTGTCTGCTTCCTGCATAAGCGAAGTGCCGTTTACATCTGATACTGCCTTTAAACGCTCTATTTCTCTGTTGAAGTATTCTATCTCATGCTTTAGACCAGTTGCTTCCACGCTGGCTGTTATAGCCGTTTCTGCTAAAGTATTATAATACGAAACAGGGTTCTCGGTTCTAAGCTCGTTTCCTTTGCTGTCCGGAATAAGAACAAGATCCTCCTTTTTAAACTCATCCATAAGCTTTCGGGCTTCTTCCGCTTCGCTGTTTTTCTTTGCACGATCTAGCTCCATGCGTTTTACTTTATATTCATAATCCTTAATAAGCTTTAAGCGATCCTTTGTAAGCGTGTATGAGTTTACTAATGATTCAAGCTTGATTGTATCAACTGTTCCTAAAATATCAAAGCTTCTGTTCAGATCTGAAAAAGTATATCCTGTTTCAGCGGATCTGAAATTGCTGTCCTCTTCGGTCTTTTCAGTTAAAAATTCTTCAATGCCTTTTATTTGTGTATTAACCACCGAAACAACATCCGGATAATCATAGGTATTGTAATCAAGCTTTCCAAGTGTATTTTCAATTGTTTTTGTATCTGAGTATAAGGTATAGAAATATTTCTGGTATTCGTCAATAACCGTATCAATTAACGCTACACCCTGACTGAACGAAAATGCTTTGTTCACCTTATAGCTAACCTTAAACTCACTTGGGTAATAAACATAGTCATTACCTTGCTTTATCATGGTTTCCGCTCTTTGTGCAATGTCGTTGGGTACGATTGAAATTATATCGATATTTCTTCTTACTTCATCAGGCTTAATTCCTTTGTCTGTAAAGCCTGTTGCTTTTAAAGCTTTTTCAATAACATAAGGGGATTTAAGCTGCCTTATATCAAACTGGGTTCCATCCGGATTCTTCCCCAGCTCAATTCCCGGATAGTTTATTTCCACAATTGTAACAACACTGTAAGATCCGGGCATCATAATATATGAACCTACCCCGCCCAAAATCAGTGCAATTATTGTAACAATTGCAATTATCCATTTTCCTTTCCATACTGCCTCTATTATTTCTCTCAAAGAAATCTCTTCCATGATATTCCCCTCTCCATTAGCTAAGAATATTTATTATGTCACCGCTTCCAAGGTTCTCCTGTTCCAAATGCTCAGGGCTCCAAGTTATAATTATATAACCATCACTATTATACTTCTTTATTCCATCTGTGTCATTTATATATGCGAATAAAATATTCATTGCTTTTAATTTTGCTGATATAATTTCATAAAGCTCGTCCTTTTCGCCATATAAGACAATTTTACAGTCCTTTTTATTTTCTGCGATTTGCTCTATTTTGCTTTCAATAACTGAAATGTGATTATATGAAACTACAATGTACTGGTATGTAAGCCTTACCTTTTCCATTAATCCCTTGGGTGTAAGCATATATTTAATGGTTCTGGAGTTAATATGCTCTATCTTTAAAAGACCCTTATGTATGAGCCTTTTCAGCAGAACATTGACAGAACCAAGTGATAGGCCTGTCCTTTTAGCAAGTTCTCTTTGCGTTATATTGTTTTCTTCATCGACACTTCTTAAGACTTCAAGTTCGTTTGTCATTTTTCCTCAAAGGTTTTTTATCAAGTTTTTATCAAAATTATTCATAGGATTATTCATAGGATTTTTTATCGGATTTTTCAAAGGATTATGTCATCTAATTTTTTTAATATTTTAAAATTGGGTATAGCTGCGCCATTAGGCATTTAGATTTTTGCAGGTACTGGTAAACTACCGGTAAATTCTGCTTAAATGCCTTTGTTATGTATTGTCTGACGTCGCTCAATTCTTTGCCGGGCCGAAACACCGTAAAAAAAGATACGATTTTGTTCAAGTTCTGAACAAGATCGTACCAAAGTTTTTACAGCTTGTCAATAAAAAGCGAAAAATGTGTTCTTACAATTTTATTACACCAAAAGGACTAACCTTTCCTTGCCTGTGATGAAAACGCCGATAGTGGCAAAATCTTATTAAGGCATATCAATACCGTTCCCAATATAACAGGTATAAAGGAGGATAACAGTATGACTGAAGATCTTATTGCTTCAGAGGACTCAAAACCAAGCAGTTCTTGGGCATCTTTCGGCTGCGTAAGCATTTGTTTGAGCATTAGGCCCATACCATAATTATTAGGCTTTGAAATTGTTATTTGTTGTAATAGGTATCCTCCCCAAGTTGCAATAAAAAACAATCCAACAATTGAAACAAGTGGTAACAGCGATTCCTTAAAATATTCAAACAAAGTGGGCACTTCATTTCCAAATTTCTCTGAAACAACAAAGTGTAATGCGAAAGCCCCAATAACCGATATGCTTGTTTGCAATATAACGGCAAAATAAGTATTAACTAGCCCAAAAGCTCTTATTACGAGGTACTCCCCTACAATATTATTTGTGAATGTCATAACAAGCACTAAAAATATGGGGTATATTTTTGATTTTGTTGTCATCGGGAACGCAAGCGTTATTGTTATGAACCCATAGAGAATGCATGAGAATACACAATATATCAAGCTATTGAAAACGGCAGATGAAAACGCTTTGTTTGAAAGCATCGTTCTTATTTCACCAAAGGTGGCAGTATGTTCACCTATTACGGAAGGGAAAAACGCTCCGACTGTTATGGCTATAGAGCCTAAGGCCAATAAAACAAAACCTAATATTGAAATAATTGAGCTTATACTGTTGTCCACTTTATCGGTTAGTGTATTGACCAAACCTTTTAGTTTCGGAAGTACAGAGTATAATATAAAGTAAATTAAGATATTAACAAGTAGCTGAGCAATAGTTTTTGTAATCCACACAGCACTACCAAATGACATATTCCCTTGCACCAATCCTGTGCGATATGCATAAGTATCGAACACATCACCTTTTTCATAAACCATAGGGTTAAGAAATAGCTGCAATGTTTCAAGGTCAGGAGAAAAGAACAGCGTTGCACGGATTAGAGCATATATAAATATTACCATGAATATTCTTCCAGGATTAATACCCTTTTGCTCACAGACCAGAACGCCAATTATAACCGGTATGTAGACGTTTCTCAAAGTATCTGTTAATGCAAAGATAATTGGAAAATACTGATTCTCAGCCAGAAAAAACCTCGGTTCCGACCCGAGAGACATAATGATTTGGTTTATAAACCCACCATCTGGAGATAGCACCCTCGCAACTAATGCAGTATATGAAGCTATGGGAATAAATGCGGGTATAGATATTATGACTATTGATATTGTTTTTACTATGCGGTTTGGCATTTTTGAAATACAAATTGTTAGCAGTATAGCAAAAAAGCAAGTAAATAAGATGGATAAGAAGCTCAATCTAAAAGTATTTCCAAATAACCTCGTAAGATGAGCTGAGTTGAACATATCAGCATAGTTTTTAAGACCAACGTTAGGGCTGCCCCATAAACCCTTGAATATACTATACTTCTTTAGTGAAAGAAAAAGTGAATTGATCGCAGGTATAATTTTAAAAACAAGTAGCAGCAATATTGACGGAATAGCGATAA
>ENA-UOOR01002828-UOOR01002828.1-fermentation-metagenome-genome-assembly--contig:-NODE-2828-length-16606-cov-4.208990_pt1 | contig 16606 bp, 13 predicted proteins | sample MGYA00245780_ERZ724029 | MGnify/ENA primary metagenome ERZ724029 (study PRJEB28704, sample SAMN03018315) | fermentation metagenome | biome: anthropogenic terrestrial biome; feature: soil; material... | reverse complement strand
AAGAACATTTGTGCGCACCAGGCGGACAAGGACAGCCGAGAATTTTTTGGGAGGAAACGCTATGAAGAAGATTTTGGCTCTTGCTCTTTCTCTTGCGCTTGTTTTCGCGCTGTGCGCCTGCGGGACGACCGGTGAGTCTTCCGGAGGAAAAACTTCGGGAAATCCCGTTGTGAAAATAGGCATCTTTGAGCCGGCGTCCGGTGACAACGGAGCCGGTGGAAAACAGGAAACCCTGGGTATCCAGTACGCGCATTCCGTCTGCCCGACTGTTGAGATCGACGGCACTACATACGATGTCGAGCTGGTCCCTGTGGATAACGAATCATCCAATGAGAAGGCCGCAACCGCGGCGTCCACTCTGGTTTCCGCGGGAGCTTCCGTTGTGCTGGGCTCCTACGGCTCCGGAGTATCCATAGCAGCCGGCCCTACCTTTGAAGCGGCCGGAATTCCCGTTATCGGCGTGACCTGCACAAACCCGCAGGTTACCGAGGGAAACTCTCATTATTTCCGCATCTGCTTTATCGATCCCTTCCAGGGCACCGTCCTGGCCAACTATGCCTATAACGAGCTGGGCGTGACCAAGGCATATTGCCTGTCCAAGTTGGGCGACGACTATTCCGGCGGGCTTGTGAACTACTTTGTCGAAGCATTCACCGCTCTGGGCGGCGAGTGCATTGAAGAGACCTTCCCGGACGGCAACTCGGACTTCACCTCCTATGTGGCCAACGCGAAAAGCGCCGGCTGCGAAGTTTTCCTCAGCCCGGTTTCCACCGAGGCCGCTCAGCTGATCATAGACCAGTGCAGCGCGCAGGGCTATGAGGCTCCGCTGCTGGCCGGCGATACCTGGGACTCCAACGTGGTCCTGCAGGCCGCTTCCGGCAAGGATATCGACATCACCGTGACCACCTTCTACAACGAAGGCGCCGACGCTGAATTCGAATCCGGCTTCAAGGCATGGCTGAATGCCGACGCCACCCTTCTGGCCAGCAACGGCGGCGACGATACCGTTTCCGCGGTCACCGTCATGGGCTATGACGCCTACTTCTTTGCACTTGAGGCCATTAAGAACGCCGGGAGCGTCGAATCGGCCGCCATCATGGACGCCCTTTGGGCTACGGAGTACGACGGCGTTTCCGGGCATATCGCCCTTGACCAGGATAACGGCGACGCCATCCGCAACACCGCTTATGTCAAGCATGCCAACACCGAGACCGGCGCCTGGGATGCGCTGGATCCCGTAACCATTGGCTAAGCGAGCCGTTTAACACATCATCTGCGGCGGGGGTTCCGGCCCCCGCCGTAACAGTGTCAAGATACCGCAATATCCGACGCAAGACCCCGGGAAGAGACCCGGGAATCCGCCGGAGGCCCGCCCGGCGCGCGTATGCGTGCCTGCGGGCACGCCCTGCAAAAACTCCATTCCGGAGGAAAACTGATGATTGAATTTTTGCATACAAATTTGTCCTACATATTGTCGGGCATATCTGTCGGAGGTCAGTACGCACTGATCGCCATTGGCTACACGATGGTCTATGGTATCCTGCGGCTCATAAACTTCGCCCATGGCGACGTTTTTATGTGCGCCGGGCTGATGATGGTATATCTGTCAGCCTCGGTCCCACTTTGGGCCGCTGTTCCGCTGGTCATCCTTCTGACGGTTCTGCTGGGATTTCTGATCGAGCGTGTCGCGTATAAGCCGCTGCGTTCCGCGCCGCGCATGTCGGTCATGATCAGTGCCATAGGCGTATCGTATCTGCTTCAGAATGCGGCGCTCTATTTTACCGGGGGTCTCGCAAAAATATATCCGATGATACCGTGGCTCAGCAACAGCATCACCATATGGGGCGCCACGACAAAGATGGTGACGCTGATTACGCCTGTGCTGACCATCATTCTTGTGATTTGCCTGACGGCCATGATTAAATACACGAAGATCGGCATGGCCATGCGCGCCGTTTCAAAGGACTTCGAAACAAGCCAGCTTATGGGCATCAGGATCGACTCGGTCATTTCCATAACCTTTATTATCGGGTCGTTTCTCGCTTCCTTCGGTTCTTTTCTTTATTTCACCAACTACGCCTCGGTTACGCCGACATCCGGTGCGATGCCCGGCCTGAAATGCTTTGTGGCGGCCGTATTCGGCGGTATAGGCAGCATACCGGGCGCGGTGATCGGGGCATTTTTCATCGGAATCTGCGAGAATATTATCAAGGGACTGGGCTGGACGACATTCTCGGATGCCTTCACCTTTGTTCTGCTTATCATTATTCTGCTGGTGAAGCCCACCGGACTGTTCGGTGAAAAAGCCACGGATAAGGTCTGAGAGGTGAAAACCATGGAAAAGAAAGATAAAACTGGCCTCTGGCTGACCTTTGGCTTTATTGCCCTGATTTATATCGGGGTCTTTGTTCTGGAACAGGTGGTAAATGCCAACCATATTGTGTTTACGGTCTTAAAAAAGGGCGCGATTTATTCCCTTGTTGCGGTTTCCATGAATCTGCTCAACGGATTTACCGGGCTGTTTTCCCTGGGGCAGGCGGGCTTCATGCTGATCGGCGCGTATACTTACGCCGTGCTGACCATGCCGGTTGCAGTCAAGCTCTCCGATTCCGTGTATAAATATTATGATTGTGCGGTCACCTTCGATACCGGTATCCTAGCGGCCCTGATATGCGCGGGACTTGCCGCGGCGATTTTTGCCGCGCTGATCGGATTGCCGGTTCTGCGGCTGAAGTCCGACTATCTGGCCATTGCGACCCTGGGGTTTGCCGAAATTATACGGGCCGTATTCCAGTGGGGCGCCCTGGGCCCGATAACCAACGGCGCCAACGTGCTTCGCAGCTATCTCGATCTGACGGATGTGACGATACCGTTTACCGATATTCCAATTCCACCGACGCTTTTTGTTTTTATCGCCGCGGGCATTTGCATCGCCGTTATCATGCTTTTGATCAACTCCTCGTACGGCCGCGCCTTCAAGGCCATCAGAGACGATGAGATCGCGGCGGAGGCTATGGGCATCAACCTTTTCCGGCATAAGGAACTGAGCTTTGTCATAAGCTCGTTTTTTGCCGGCATTTCGGGTGCCATGCTGGCGATGTTCCAATATACGATCCAAGCCTCCCAGTTTAAAAGCGCTATGACGTATGAGATACTGCTTATCGTTGTGATTGGCGGCATCGGCTCTGTTTCGGGGTCGTGTATTGCCAGTTTTCTTTTCATCTCCGCATCCGAGTGGTGGCTGCGTTTCCTGGATGACTCCAAGTATAATATACTGGGGATGAATCTGATGCGCGCGGGGTTCCGCAAGCTGGTTTTCTCCGTAATTATTATGATTCTGGTGCTGTTTTTCTCCAGGGGCATCATGGGCGATAAGGAGCTTTCCTTCTCGGGACTGGCAAAGCGGCTGAAACGGAAAAAGGCCGGTATGCCGGCGAAGGAGGGTGATGGCGATGCATGAGAACATTCTGCGTCTTGCAGATATCACCATGCAGTTCGGCGGCGTTGTCGCCGTCAACAACCTCTCGCTGGAGGTGAACAGGGGCGAGATCATCGCGCTCATCGGCCCCAACGGCGCCGGGAAAACGACGGCGTTCAACTGTATCACCGGCGTTTATGAACCCACAAACGGGGTTATCCGGTTTAACGATGAAATTATTGTCGCCAACCACCCCCGGGGCAAGATGAAAAAGCTCTACGCGGGGGAAAACGCGGCCAAATATAAAAATACCCGCATTATGGATCCGACTCCGGATCAGATCACGAAGCTGGGAATCGCCCGGACATTCCAGAATATCCGGCTATGGAAGAGCATGACGGTTTTCGAAAATGTGCTCACGGCCAAACACATGCGGGCGAAACAGAATGTCCTTTCCGCCACCCTGCGGCTATCCCACGCCGAGGAGAAGCGGATGCGGCAGGAGACCGCAGAGCTTTTGGAGGAACAGGATCTCCTGCAATACGCCGACGCCTTGGCGACGAGCCTGCCCTATGGGCTTCAGCGCCGGCTGGAAATCGCCCGGGCGCTTGCCACGGACCCGGTACTGCTGCTTCTGGACGAACCGGCCGCGGGGATGAATCCTCAGGAAACCCAGGAGCTGGGGGAATTCATTGTAAGGATAAAAAACAAGTACGACCTGACCGTGCTGATGATCGAGCATCATATGGATCTTGTCATGCAGTTTTCAGACCGCATCTACGTGATCGACTTTGGCAGGCTAATAAGCGCGGGCACGCCTCAGGCGGTACAGGCGGATAAAAGGGTAATCGACGCATATCTCGGGGTGGTTGACGATGAGTGATATGATTTTAAGCATAAAGGATCTTCAGGTCAGCTACGGCGGGATCGAAGCCGTGAAGGGGATTTCCTTCGACGTGGCCAGGGGCGATATCGTGACGCTGATCGGCGCCAACGGAGCGGGCAAGAGCTCTACGCTCCGGGCTATCGCGGGCCTGATAAAGCCGAAGGGCGGCTCCATGGTTTTTGAGGGCGAGGAAATGGCGGGCAAGGACCCGACGAGCATCGTCCGCAAGGGGATCACCATGGTTCCCGAGGGGCGGCGTATCTTCCCGGATCTGACGGTTTTGGAAAATCTGCGGGTGGGCGCATACCTTCGCAAGGACGACATCAGAGAAGATCTGGACTGGGTCTTCGAGCTTTTTCCCCGACTTAAGGAACGCGCCTGGCAGTCCGGCGGCACGCTTTCCGGCGGGGAGCAGCAGATGCTGGCCGTGGGCAGGGCGCTGATGAGCAGGCCGAAACTGATGATGATGGACGAACCCTCCCTGGGTCTGGCGCCGCTGATCGTGCGCGATATTTTCAGCATTATCGTCGAGATCAACAAAAGAGGCGTGACGATATTGCTTATCGAACAAAACGCCAACATGGCGCTGAAGACCGCAGACACCGGATACGTCCTTGAAACCGGGCGAATCATCCTCTCGGGGTCGGGCGCCGAGCTGCTTGACAACGAGGCCGTCAGGGCCGCGTATCTTGGCACATAAGTCAGTTGCCGGAGGGATATTCTGTCCCTCCGGTTTTTTCCAAGGCGATGAAACAATACGGGCGCGAGCTCGTCAAATTAAGTATCAAGTCATGAGGTGCGCCAATGAAAAGGATCATCATAACACTTCTCTTTGCGGCAATGGCTTTGGGTACTTCCGCCTGCGGTTCGTCTGTTGAAACGCCCGATACCCCGAATCCAACCCAGTATGAAGAGGGCAATTACGCATACAATCAGGCGGTATCCGGCTCCCTTACGTATATCAGCGATTATTCGGTTTTGCAGGAGACCCTGAAGACCGCCTAAAAAGCATATTATGGCATACGGTACAATACCGCCGGTTCAGCTGCCGAAAGCACGATGGACGGGGCGGCCCGTGAAACCGGGTATTCCGGGACGAATGTCCAGGTCGAGGGCGTGGATGAAGGGGATATTATCAAGACCGACGGGGAATACATCTATATGGTTTCCGGATATGAACTGGTGATCTTCCGTGCCGACGGCCCGAATACCGTGGAGGTATCCAGAACGCCCATCGGCTACAGCCAGCGCACGGACGGTGACAACGACTGGGCCTATCAGGGCAAGAACCCATCTGAACTTTATGTATACGGGGACAGGGTCGCCGTCGTATCAGCCTATTATTCCTACCATAATTATGAAAATGCCGAAGGCGTCTGGCAATATGAGAACGAAAGCTACCTGACGGTGGATATTTACGATGTGTCGGACCCGGCGGCGCCATCCCTTGCCGGTACGCTGGGGCAGGACGGCAGCCAAACCGCTTCCCGCATGATGGACGGCAAGCTGTATGTGGTTTCCACACTCTATGTGTATGATTTTGACGAGGAGGACCCCGCCACTTATGTCCCGGGTGTATATCGCGACGGGGAAAGCACGCTGATTGACGCACAGAGCATATATATCATGCCGAACATAGCCGGAGCATCCTACGCGGTGATTTGCGTTTACGATATTGAGACGGCGCAGCTGCTGTCCAGTCAGACCGTTCTCGGCGCGGGAGACACGGTATATATGAATGAGGAAAGCCTGTATCTGGCAGCGCAGACCCAGGTGGAGCAGAAATCCGCGCCGTATACGGTCAGCGTCTATACGGTCACGGATCATTCGTGGCGCAGCGCCACGGAGATATGCCGGTTTTCCGTTTCCGAAGGGACGGTGACCCCAGGCGCTGTAGGCAGGGTAGAGGGCAGGCTGGACAATCAGTTCTCCATGGATGAGTACGAAGGCCGGCTGCGCGTGGTGACCACGCTGGACGGCTATGATTATAAGTCCTATGTCGACGAGGCCATGGGTTTTGAGAACATTGTATATGAGGATGATGATGTCAGGACCTGCGCGCTGAATGTTTTTGATGCGGAGACCATGAGCGTCGCCGGCAGCGTAACGGGGCTGGCCCCGGGGGAACAGGTTTATTCCGTGCGGTTTGACGGCGACTGGGCGTACTTCTGCACCTATGAAACCATCGACCCGCTTTTCGCGGTGGATATAGCGGATCCGGAAAATCCGAAAGTGACAAGCGAGTTTGAAATATCGGGCTTTTCCGAATACCTGCATGTCTGGAAGGACGGCCTGCTCTTTGGACTTGGCCGGGAGATCGAGCCGAGTACCGGCGGCAGCGAAGGGAGCACGGCCGCAGGCATGAAGCTGGTCATGTTCGATATCTCCGACAAGGCCGATGTCACGGCGAAAAGCACGCTGACTATTGATGAGGACTGGTCAGAGGCCCTTTATAACCATAAGGCCATACTGATCGATGCCGGGAAGAACATCATAGGTTTTCCTGCCGGCGAGGGTTATGACGTCTACGGCTGGACGGCGGAGCGGGGATTCTTCCTGCGCGCCAGGATCGAGACGGGAGCCTGGGGCTGGGGGATGCGGGGCCTTTATATCGGAAACTATATCTATGTTGTGTCCGACAGCAAGGTGACAATTCTGGATACCGATGACTTCATCCTGTCCGCAGTGGTGGATTACTGACGCTGGGGAAACAGAAACAGCCCGCCGGATTAAACGGCGGGCTGTTTCTGATGGTGAGCTTATTTTTTCTTAATGAATCCGTTATAAACGTGCTTCGTTTCCTGGACGAAAATGAAGGCCACCGGGTCAAGGGAATAAACGAGCTTTTTATATTCCTGAAGGCGGCCGCCGACAATCTCGGACATCAGCATATACTTTTCTCCGCCATATTCGGAGGGATTTGCGTTGATCACGGTGACGGCAAACCCGGCTTCCTGAATGGTTCGGATGATGTTCGGGTCCTTTTTAGTTGTGACTACATGTATGATCAAATTGGTCTTTAAGTACTTTCTTGCGATCCGCCCGCCCACAAAGGTGCCGGCAGCATAGCCTCCGGCGTACGCGATGGCGATGGCAAAGCCGCTGTCCGCGCTGGACAGAGCTTGCCTGACGACGACGAACCATATAAAAACCTCGAAGAATCCTACGACGGCGGCGAGCGCCGATTTTTCCCTGACGGTGAGGATGGTCCTCAGCGTGCCGAAGCTGACGTCGAGTATGCGGCACAGAAAAATCTCGGCGCACAGCAGTATTGTTTGCGATCCCAAAAAAGCACCCCTTTTCAAAACTGATATATGTTAGCACGGGGCCGCGGTTTTGGCAATATGTTTGTGGCGCTGTTTACAATTATGCCACATCGTGCTAAAATACAATAGCAATTTCTGTGAGAGGAACAACCGTATGCTGGAAAAGCTTAAACAAATAGATGAAAAATATAAGGATATAGAACGCCGCATGGGCCTGCCGGAATATTACTCCGATCCGGAGGCGTTTGCAAAGCTCGCGAAGGAGCAGAAGGAGCTATCTCCCCTTGTGGAGGCCTACCGGGAGTACGTTCGATGGGAAAACGACCTGCACGCGGCCAGGGAGCTTCTCTCCGACCCGGAAATGAAGCAGATGGCTCAGGAGGAGTATGACTCCGCAAAGGTTCAGATGGAGCGGCTGGAGGAGAAAATCCGATTGCTGCTGCTGCCGCGCGACCCCAATGACGACAGAAACGTTGTAGTGGAAATACGAGGCGGCGTCGGGGGAGAGGAATCCGCGCTGTTCGCGGCCAGCCTCTACCGTATGTACGCTATGTACGCCGAGGCAAGGAAATGGAAGACGGAAATTGCGAACCTGAACGAGACGGAGCTGGGCGGAATAAAGGAAATCAGCTTTATCATCGAAGGCGACGGCGCGTATTCCCGTCTTAAGTTTGAAAGCGGGGTTCACCGGGTTCAGCGCGTGCCCGAGACGGAAGCGGGGGGACGTATCCATACCAGCACGGCCACAGTGGCGGTGCTGCCGGAGATGGACGCGGTAGACCTTCAGATCAATCCGGCGGATTTGCAGATAGACACCTACCGGGCTTCCGGCGCCGGCGGCCAGCATGTCAACAAGACCGAGAGCGCCATCCGCATCACACACCTGCCCACGGGAACCATTGTGGAATGTCAGGATGAGCGCAGCCAGTACAAGAACAAGGACAGGGCCATGAAGATACTGGCGTCCCGGCTTTATGAGGCCGAGGTGGAAAAACAGAATTCCAAGCTGGCGGCAGCGCGCAAAAGCCAGGTGGGGACGGGGATGCGAAACGAGCGTATACGCACCTACAATTTTCCCCAGGGGCGGGTTACCGATCATCGCATCGGACTGACCCTGTATAAAATAGACGCGGTCATGAACGGCGAACTGGACGAGATCATCGACGCCCTTGTGACCGCTGACCAGGCGGAGCGGATGAGAGCCTCCGTTGACTCCGATGAAAACTGAGATTATAGTTGAGGACATCGAGGCCGCGGCGGAGGTTATCCGGCGCGGCGGTCTTGTGGCCGTGCCCACCGAGACGGTTTACGGGCTTGCCGGCAACGGGCTGGATCGAAAGGCTGTGGAGACGATATACGCGGTCAAGGGGCGGCCGGAAATCAAGCCGCTTTCGCTTATGGTTTCCGGCAGGGAGGCCATGGCGGAATACTGCCGGGACGTTCCGGCCCAGGCCGGTACGCTGGCGGAAAAATTTTGGCCCGGACCTTTGACCATCGTCCTGAAATCCAAGCCCGTGATACCGGATATCGTCCGGGCGGGCGGGGATACGATAGGCCTGCGGTGCCCCGATCATCCGGCGACGCTCAAACTGCTTCGGCTCTGCCGGGTGCCGCTGGCGGCGCCCTCGGCAAATCCCGGGGGAGCGCCCAGCCCCAAAACGGCGGCGGAGGTGCTGGCGTATTTCGATGGAAGAATCGAAGCCGTGATCGACGGCGGCCAATGCGGGATCGGCCGCGAATCCACGGTACTGGACATGTCGGAAACGCCTTACCGGATCATTCGCCCGGGCGCTTTGCCCCAAGCCGCCGTGGAAGAAGCCCTGGTTTCCGCTATGAAAATCCTCGGCATCACGGGGGGGACGGGCGTGGGCAAGACCACGGCGCTGAATGTGCTGCGGGACATGGGCGGCCTGATCATCGACTGCGATGCAGTTTATCACAATCTGACCGACACGGATAAGGGGCTTCGGCAGGATATTGAAACCCGGTTCGGGCCGGTCTATAAAAACGGCAGGCTGGACCGAAAGGCGCTGGGCGCCATCGTGTTTGAGGACGAAGACGCGCTTTTGGCGCTCAACGCCATAACCCATAAGTACGTCGGCGCCGAGGTGGACAGGCGCCTGCGGGCGCATGCCATGAGCGGCGGAAGCCTGGCCGGCATCGACGCTGTGGCCCTGATCGAAAGCGGCATATCACGCCGCTGTACCCGGGTGTTCGGCATTACCGCCCCCTATGAGACCCGGGTGAAGCGGATAATGGCCCGTGAGGGAATATCACGCGAATATGCCGAGATGCGGATAAACGCCCAAAAGCCCGATGTGTATTATCGGCAGCACTGTGATTCGATACTTGAGAATCATGGCGAGATGACAAAATTCACGGCTTTATGCAGAGCCGCGTTCAAGGAGGAAAATAAGTAATGACGGAACAGAAGGATTATCGCAAGGCGCTTTTCTATGAACAGAAAAACGGCTATGACCTTATTGACGCCGATGAGGCGGGAAAGGCCGAGCAATACTGCGCCGGCTATAAAGAGTTTCTTAACGAGGCGCGCACCGAAAGGGAAGCGGTGGCCATTGCCGTCGAAATGGCAAAAAAAGAAGGCTTTGCCGAATACAAGCCAGGAATGCGCCTGACTCCGGGGACAAAGCTGTACAGCATCAATCGGGGCAAGGCCCTCATGCTGGCGGTCATCGGTGAAAAGCCCCTGTCCGAGGGCTGTGTGGTCGCCGCCGCCCATGTGGACGCGCCCCGGCTCGACCTGAAGCAGCTTCCTCTTTATGAGGAGTCGGAGATGGCTTTTTTTAAGACCCATTATTACGGCGGCATCAAAAAATACCAGTGGACGGCCATACCACTGGAGCTGCACGGCGTTGTGGCCCTCCGGAACGGCGACCTGGTGGACGTGGTCATCGGCCGGGATAAAAACGATCCTCAGTTTGTCATCACGGATCTGCTGCCCCACCTGGCAGCGGACCAGATGAAAAAGACCATGTCCGAGGCGATTACCGGCGAAGGGCTCAATATTCTTATCGGAAGCACCCCCTATGCCGATGACGGCAAGGACCGGGTGAAGCTGGCGGTTTTGAGCATCCTTGCGGACCGGTACGACATTGTCGAGGAGGATTTTGTCTCGGCAGAACTGGCTGCTGTGCCGGCCTTTGACGTGCGGGACGTGGGCCTTGACCGGAGTCTGATCGGCGGATACGGCCAGGATGACCGGGTCTGCGCCTATGCCGAACTGCGGGCGATCCTGAATATGGAAAAGCCGGCGCGCACCTGCGTCTGCATTCTGGCCGACAAGGAGGAAACCGGGTCGGACGGGGTTTCCGGCATGCAGTCCCAGGCGTTTGAGGCTTTTATAGGGGCGCTCTGCGAAGCCCAGGACGTTTGCCTCAGGACTTGCTTTTCAAAGAGCTTTTGCCTGTCGGCGGATGTGACCGCGGCGTTCGACCCCAATTATCCGGACGTCAGCGACAAGCGCAACGAGGCCAAGATCAATTACGGCGTGGGCATCTCCAAATATACCGGGGCCAGGGGCAAATCCGGGACCAGCGACGCGTCTGCGGAGATTGTGGCATATATTCGCCGGATTTTTGCAGAGAATGGCGTTGTGTGGCAGATGTGCGAGCTTGGCAAGGTAGACCAGGGCGGCGGCGGGACGGTTGCCAAGTACATGGCAAACCGGAATATCGACACCATTGATGCCGGCGTGCCCGTGCTTTCGATGCACGCGCCCTTTGAGGTGGTTTCAAAGTTTGACTGCTATATGACATATAAGAGCGTACTTGCGGTTTACAACGGGGAATAACGCCGCGGCAGGCTGGCGGCGTCTTGGGGGCGGGCGTGAAATTTGCCCGCCCGCAACTTTCCGGCACATCTTAATTCTGAGTCTTGTTCTTTTTTTGAATTTATGCTAATATATTCAACTAGGTATACATAATGCCAATCTTCGTCTCACTTCGGGGGTGGACACCTTGACCATCTGGGCCGCCATTTTGCTTGGGCTAATACAGGGTATTTCCGAGTTTTTGCCAATATCCAGCTCGGGTCATCTTTCAGTATTGCAAAATCTTTTCGGCATGTCTACGGCGGAGAACGGGCATCTGTTCTTCGACGTGCTTCTGCATTTCGGCACGCTGATTTCAATCTGTGTGGTATACTGGCAGGACATCGTGAGAATGGTGTTTGAGGTAAAAGCGCTGGCGGGCGGAAAAGGTACGAGAAAAGGCGCTAATACAAGAAACCTTTCCGCAGCCAGGCTGTTTTTAATGCTGATTATCGGCACGCTGCCGCTTTTTCTTGTTCTGCCGATAAACGACTATGTGGAGCGGCTGTATTACCAGACGTTTTTTATCGGGGCGGCCTTTATTCTCACGGGCTGCCTGCTTTTTGTCGCGGACAAAATGCAGCCGGGAGATCGCGGAGAGAAGTCGATGCGGGTGCGCGACGCGCTGGTCATCGGCTTGTGCCAGGCCATTGCGACGATACCGGGGCTTTCCCGCTCGGGCACCACGATTTCGGCCGGAATTGCCACGGGACTTGACCGGGACTTCGCGGTCAAGTATTCATTTTTGCTCTCTTTGCCGGCTGTATTGGGCGCGAATGTCCTGGGTATAGCCAAAGCGGCGAAAGAAGGCATCGAAATATCCCTGATCCCCGTCTACCTGATCGGAATGGCGGTGGCGATGATCACAGGCATCTTTGCGATTGGCCTGGTCAAGCGCCTTGCAAGCAAGGGGAAATTCGGGTATTTTGCGTACTACTGCTGGGGAGCGGGTATTATTACTATGATCTTATCACTCATTTTCTGAAAGGAATCCAGGGATAATGGCAGGCACTTCCACAAGTTCCCGAAAATCCTCGTCGGGGACTAAGTCAAAAAATAATAAAACCACCGGTTCGAAAGTGAAAGCCGGCAGCGGTCCGGCGCCCATCCGAAGGGAAGTGGGCGCTGTGGTCTGCGCATTTTTGGGGATATTCTCCATTATCGGCTTTTTTCATGTCGACGCGCTTTTTATCGCGCTGCTGTGCGGGCTTGTCAAGGGTATAATCGGTTGGGGATTTTATCTGTTCCCGCCGGCGCTGCTTATGTGCGCCTTTATCCTGGGATTCCACAGGGGGCGGCCCGTGGCGCTTCGCGTAACGGCGACGCTGCTGCTGCCGGTGCTCATGGGTGCGATCCTGCATCTTCTTTTTTGTAAAACGGCGTTTAGCTTTGATGGTTCATTCGCCATTCTGCTGAAGGATTTGTATCTTCAGGGACATGCCATGGCCTGCGGCGGTGTGCTGTGCGGGCTGGCGTCCATGGGGATGGAGGCGATGTTCAGCGTGTACGGGGCGTTTCCGGTGCTGCTGGCGGGGTTCATCTTCCTGCTTATGATCAGCGTGAATCTGACCTTCGCCCAAGTCGGCAAATGGTTTGCCGGCAGGGAGAGGCTGGAATATGAGGCCGTGCCGGAGCCGGAGCCGGTTTCGGTTCCCAGGGTCGAGGCGCAGCCTGTGCAGCGGTTTGCCAAGCCGATACCGGCAGGCCGCAGGGCAATCGATATTCCCCTGGATGAGGATGCCGGGGACATTGAGTATGAGGAAGAAAAGGTCGGGTTTTTTAACAGGAAGCCACGGGTGAAAGCCCCGGACCAGATTTTGGTGGAATCGGCGCCATGTGTTCAGCCGGAGCCGGAGCCCGCGCCGATGGTGAAACCGGAGCTGGAACCTGTCCGGGAGGCCGGTTTCACAAAGCAGCCGGCCAAGGTAATCCGGGAGGAAGTGGAGGCGGAGACCGCCGCCGTGTCCGTGGCGATAGAAAAGGCTCAGGCAGCCGCGGCGGAATACGAATTTCCGCCGATAGAGCTCCTGCGCAAGGGTACGGCGTCCACCATGGACGGCAGGGAGGAAGTCGCCCTTAACAGGGAGCGGCTTGAAACGACGATTAAGAGCTTCGGCGTGGCCGCGACGATTGTCGGCGTCACACGGGGGCCGACGGTCACGCGGTATGACCTGGAACTGGACGCGGGGGTAAAGCTGAACAAGCTGACCAATCTGGCGGGGGATCTGGCCCTTTCCCTGGGCGTGACAAACGTGCGGATCGCGCCTATACCGGACAAGATATCCACAGTTGGCGTAGAGGTGCCGAACAAGCTGGTAAGCATTGTCTATCTTCGGGATATTATCGAGTCCCCGGTGTTCAGAAACGCCGCGTCCAGCCTGACCTTTGCCATCGGCAAGGATATCGGCGGGGATCCTATTGTTGGCAATATTTCAAAGCTTCCACATATGCTGATCGCCGGCACGACGGGTTCGGGCAAGTCCGTGTGTCTGAACTCCCTTTTGCTGAGTCTGCTGTATAAGTCCACGCCGGACGAGGTCAGGCTGATCATGATTGACCCTAAAATGGTTGAGTTGGGGGTCTATAACGGAATTCCGCATCTGTTTGTCCCCGTGGTGACCGATCCAAAGAAGGCCGCGGGGGCGCTCCAGTGGGCGGTTGTGGAGATGATGAAACGGTACCGCCTGTTTTCCGAAGCCAGCGTCCGCGACCTTACCGGGTATAACGCTCACCAGTTGCAGAACGGGGGGCAGACTTTGCCCAAGGTGGTCATCGTGGTGGACGAGCTGGCGGACCTTATGCTGTGCGCCGCGAAGGAAGTTGAGGAAAGCATCTGCCGGGTGGCCCAGATGGGCCGTGCCAGCGGGATGCACCTGATCATAGCTACGCAGCGTCCCTCGGCGGACGTGATCACCGGCCTGATGAAGGCCAATATCCCCAGCAGGATTGCCTTTGCGGTTTCGTCGGCCATGGAATCGCGCATTATTCTGGACGCTCAGGGGGCGGAGAAACTGGTGGGCATGGGCGACATGCTTTATTCTCCTCTCGGCAGCGGCAAGCCAGTGCGCATCCAGGGGGCGTATGTTTCCGACGACGAACGCGAGAACGTAATAGATTTCATTAAAACTACCGCAATGGCCGAATACAGCGACGAAATCCTCGCCCAGATCGAAAAGGCTGCTGAGGACAAGCCTGCTCAGGAAGCCTGCGCGGATATTCCGGCGGTGCCGGAGAACCAATACGACGAGCTGCTCCCTCAGGCTATGGACGTGATTTTTGAGGTAAAGCAGGCAAGCGTCTCCATGCTTCAGAGGCGGTTAAAACTGGGATATTCCCGGGCGGCGCGGCTGATTGATCAGATGGAGGAGCTTGGCGTGGTCGGGCCATTTGAAGGGTCCAAGCCCAGGCAGCTGCTGATCACCAAGCAGCAGTGGCAGGAGATGCAGGCCAACCAGGGAACTGCGGCAACTGAAAGGTTCGTAACCGAAATGGAATTCGGAACCGATTCGGACGACGAGGATAGCTGATGGATGACAGAGACATTGCGAAGATCAGTACGCTCGGCCTTGCCCACGTGGGGGACGGGGTGTATGAATTACTTACCCGCACCCGCCTTTGCGAGATGGGGATTACTACTGTTGTCCGGCTCCACAGGGAGACGGTTGCGCGGGTTAACGCGACGGCCCAGTCCTGTGCTGCGGAAAAGATTATGCCTTATTTGACGGACGCGGAGCGCGACATTTTTAAACGGGGCCGCAATACCCGGGTCAATTCGATGCCCAAGAGTTCCGATGCCGCACAATACCACGCCGCGACAGGGCTTGAGGCCCTTTTCGGGTGGCTGTATCTGCGCGGTGAGCATTCGCGTATCGACACGCTCTTTTCAATCATATTGGAGGATAGCTGATGCCATTGGACGCAGTATGCCTTTCTGCCCTGATCAAAGAGCTTGCGCCCGCCCTTGAGGGAGCGAGAATTGATAAGGTGCAGCAGCCGGAAAGGGACATTCTGCTCCTTTCGCTTTATACGCGGGACGGCAACCGCCGCCTTTTACTATCTGCTAAGTCCGGGGCGGCCAGACTCCATTTTACGGCCGCACGCATGGAAAACCCGGAGTCCCCGCCGATGTTCTGCATGCTGCTGAGAAAGCACATTGTGGGCGCGCGCATCACGGGCGTGACGCAGCCCACCTTTGAGCGGCTGGCGGCAATTTCATTGGATGTTCGGGACGAGCTGGGGGTCGCGTCACAAAAGCGGCTTATTATTGAGATGATTGGCCGAAGCGCAAACATCATCCTTCTGGATTCGGAGGCGAGGATCATCGACTGTCTCCGCCGCGTGGATTTCGGTGAGGACGCTTTTCGCCGGCTGCTTCCCGGTATGATCTACCGCATGCCCCCGAAGCAGGCGAAGCCCGGCTTTTTTGAGTTGGACGCCGCCGGGCGCCGGGCGCTTTACGAGGCTATGCCGGCGGAAATTTCGCCGGAGAAATGGATGATGGAGACATTTTCCGGCCTGTCCCCGCTGATCGTCAGGGAGATCTGGCATCGCGCCGGGGCTGTGGAGCGGTTTCCGGAGGCGATGGACGCCTTTGCCGAAAGCGTGGCAGCGGGAGAGTTCACGCCGATTCTGCTCCGGGATGCCGGCAGGGCTGTGGATTTTTCCTTCATGCTGATTAATCAGTATGGGACAAACGTTTGCTGCGAGCCGCACCCGGATTTTTCGGCGCTCCTGGACGCCTTTTATTCCGGCAGGGATAAGGCCGAGCGCATGCGCCGCATATCTTCGGAGACGGTGAAAACCGTCAAAACCCTCCGGGACCGGCAGGCACGCAAATTGGCGCAGCAGCGCCGGGAGCTGGCGGATACGGCGGACAGGGAAGTCCTGCGCAGGCGCGGCGATTTGGTCACCGCAAACCTCTGGCGTATGAAAAAGGGCGACCGAAAGCTGGAGGCCGAGGATTTTTACACGGAGGGCAGTCCGGCGGTATCCATCCCCTTGGACCCTATGAAAACGCCCCAGCAGAACGCTGCGGCGCTGTATAAAGAATATAAAAAAGCCGCCGCCGCGGAAAAGCACCTGTCGGCGCTGATCAGGGAAGGCGAGATACGGCTATATTATCTGGAGAGTGTTCTGGACGTGCTGGCCCGCTCCGAAAGCGAGAGCGACGTGGCGGAAGTCCGCAGGGAACTGTTGGAGACAGGCGT
>ENA-UOOR01002827-UOOR01002827.1-fermentation-metagenome-genome-assembly--contig:-NODE-2827-length-16613-cov-9.074526_pt1 | contig 16613 bp, 6 predicted proteins | sample MGYA00245780_ERZ724029 | MGnify/ENA primary metagenome ERZ724029 (study PRJEB28704, sample SAMN03018315) | fermentation metagenome | biome: anthropogenic terrestrial biome; feature: soil; material... | reverse complement strand
GCCGTTTTCTGGGAAACGCGCCTAAAATCCCATTCAACCCCCACCATTTTTTTGCATGGAGAAACTGGAAAGATTATGGTACGGGTATAGCCGGAGACCTGTTTGTGCATGTCCTCTCAAGCATTCACTATATCATGGATGCAATAGGCCCGGAAAAGATATATACCACGGGAGGAATACACCACTACACCGACGGTTCACGCGATACGCCCGATATCATGTTGGGATATTTCGATTATCCCGACAGGAATAACACAGGAGCTTTTACGGTGCAACTGGGAGCCAATTATGTGGACGGCGTATCCAAAAAGTGGGGAAGCATGGATTTCAGGATTGTCGGATCAAAAGGTTCATTGGACATAGGTTGGGATAAGATTGTCCTGAAAACAACCGAAGATGTGAATACCAACGATTTTGAAGCTTTGGGGGAATTGGGACAGGAGTTCGATGTTCCCCAGAAGGTGTCTCCCCGGGAATATGTTTTCCATGCGAAGAAAGGTTATAAAGGTGGACATTATGACCATCATTTTAATTTTTTCAATGGGATAAGAAACAACAAACCGTTGACGGCAGACGTCCTCTTCGCTGTCAGAACGGCTGCTCCGGCACTGTTGAGTTACGAAAGCTATTTGCGCAATGAAGCAATTAATTGGGATGCGCAGAGACTCAAAATAAGAAAATAAGAAACAACGTTGATACGCTCGTGCCGCAATTACGAAATGTCTGACTGATCCGGAGTTAATGTGTAAATTTTTATTTTGTTTATACAGCTACATACACATCGCATGTTTCTATGCCAAAAATTCAGTTATCTAATTTTTTAGTTTGGATTAACATGACAAAAAAAAATATTCCCGTCAGATGGTTAGCAAACTATTCGGCTCTAACTTTTGCTCTGCTTCTTTTGAGCACTCCTGCTCACATCGTTTCCGCACAAGACAATATACAAGTACTGACCTGGTTCAAATTCACCGACGCCCGAAATTCGTTATATCACCACATATCAAATGAGGCTTACAACTTACTGGAGGGTAGAAAAGAAAGAGTATCTCAGGTTAAAACCGCTGCCCAATGGCAGGAACGACAGCAAGAAATTAAGCAGACAATGTGGAACATCATTGGCCCTTTTCCACAAAAAACACCCTTGAATGCACGGATTACGGGAAGATTGAAAAAAAAAGGGTTCTCTGTTGAGAACCTGATTTATGAGTCACTCCCCGGTTTTTACGTGACAGCATCCCTCTTTATTCCTGATAATGCTTCTAAGCCCGCTCCAGCTATTCTGTTTTGTTCAGGACATAGTACCGACGCGTATCGGAAAGAATCGTATCAATTACCGCTGCTCAATCTCGTCAAAAAGGGATTCATCGTTTTGGCCATAGATCCATTGGGACAAGGAGAACGGCTTCAGTACTTTAATTCGGAAACAGGAGTGTCAGATGTGGGCAGTTCAACCAAAGAACACTCTTATCCGTCGGTACAAGTAGCATTAATCGGCCAATCCATTGCCCGTTACTTTATTTGGGACGGTATCAGGGGAATAGACTACCTCATCAGCAGGAAAGAGGTGGACCCTGAGAGAATCGGTGTACATGGCCTATCCGGTGGCGGCACACAGACAGCCTACATCTCTGCTCTCGACGATCGGGTGGCAGCTTCTGCCCCTGCGTGTTATATTACCGGTTACAGGCGACTCATGGAGTCTATTGGCGTGCAGGATGGGGAGCAAAATCTTTATCACGGGATCGCACGGGGAATAGACCACACGGATTTTGTTGTTGCGCGTGCTCCAAAACCCACACTAATAATGGCAACAACAGGTGATTTTTTTAACATCCAGGGAGTATATGAATCGTATTCTGAAATAAAAAAAACGTATGACATTCTCGGAAAACCGGAAAATATCAAATTGGTTGAAGATGACTACGGGCATGGATATACACGAAAAAATCGCGAGGCCATGTATGCTTTCTTTCAGGAATATTTAAACCTTCCCGGCCACATACAAGAAGAGCCTGTAGAGTATTTAACCGGAGAAGAGCTTCAAAAAACCGTCACGGGTCAACTATCTACTTCGATAAAAAACGCTGAAACAGTTTTTACTTTAAATAAAAAGGAAGCTGAGAAGTACCTTGACCGTTTACAGCTGGCAAGGCAAAATCCAGAACAACACCTTAAAAATGTGGTGGCTTCAGCGAAACAATTGTCGGGCTTTACGGAACCCTCCTTATCGGATAAACCGGTATTCACAGGCAGAATGATCAAAGATCATTTTACCATCGAATCATACTTCATCAAGGGAGAAGGTGATTATGCCGTCCCTTTTCTTATCTATATCCCAGAAAGAACAAATGGCAGTGGAATAATTTATCTGCATCCCGAGGGAAAAAACGCCGTTAATGAAAACGAGATTAAAAGATACATCGAACAAGGCTTCACGTTGCTCATTCCTGATCTGGCAGGTACAGGTGAATTGGGAAACAGCAGCCTGCGGGGTGACGCCTACATCAATAATGTTTCTTATAATTTATTGTTTTCTGCCTTGCTAATTGGCAGAAGTATTGTAGGTATCCAGACTGCTGATGTCATTAAATTGTCTCGCCAACTCAAGCAGAGAAAAACAATTAAGGATGTGCAAGGAATTTCAATAGAAAATATGTCGCCGACCTTGTTACATGCAGCTGCTTTTGATTCTGTGATTTCACAGGTAACGCTCGTCAGGCCCTATGCTTCTTATCAATCTTTTCTCGATAACCGTTTCTATGATACCAACCTTGTACATAGCCTCGTGCCGGGAGCCCTTACAGCCTACGATCTTGTAGATCTTGCTGCTACAATAGCGCCACGAAAACTAGTGATTGCAGACTTAAGGGATGCCAACGGAGAGAAAGTCAAGGAATTGGGAAAAAATTTCAGTGTAGTAATGGACGCCTACAATAACTACAGGGCAAAAGAACAATTGAAGATTCAACCCTCAATTAATTAAATGGGGATATTAAGTGGCATCTATTAAACAGGTTATGCGTTGTTGGGAACCAATCACTACATAATAAAACGATTTCCAATTCAATTCTTTCCGAATCCTGCCTATCGACATACTACTCCTCATCCGTGAGCTGTTTCAGGTGGTTAATTTCTGATTGACGATTCACAGGACACAGCGAGGCTGGAAACGTATGTATCTTTGGTATTCGTGATATTGTAAAAGAAATAAAACGTCGTAATTATGAATTTTTTATTTACCTCCACTTGCAAATGGCTCCTGTTAATGGCATTAATGGTTATGCATTCGATCGATACTTTTTGCCAGCAAACCGAAACTCTTTATTTATCCGGTACCGGAAGTGATGATACGGTCCTTTGGGATTTCTATTGTACCGATGGACGAAACAGTGGTGAATGGACTAAAATTCCGGTTCCTTCCAACTGGGAGTTCCAAGGATTCGGACAGTTTACCTACGGTCACGACAAGGAGCGAACAAACGAAAGTGGCCTGTACCGTTACGAGTTTTCCGTTCCCGGTCATTGGGAGAATAAATCCATCAATATCGTGTTTGAAGGATCGATGACAGACACCGAGGTAAAAGTGAACGGCATAAGTGCAGGTGAGGTGCACCGGGGTGCTTTTTATCGTTTCAAGTACGATATCAGCAAACTCTTGGATTTTAAGGGTAAGAATTTGCTGGAAGTTTCGGTTCACAAATCTTCAGTCAATGAATCTGTGGAAAGTGCGGAACGTAAAGCCGATTTCTGGGTGTATGGAGGAATTTATCGCCCCGTATGGTTGGAAGCTCTTCCCGAAACACATATCGAACGGGTTGCTATTGATGCCAGGTGTGACGGAACTTTTCTGATGGATGTTTTCACAGGAGAGAAAAGTCAGAACGGGAGTATTGCTGTGCAGGTAAAAACGCTGGACGGCAACCCTTTTGGTAACCGCATTACCTCCCGGGTGAATAAAACAGGCAGAACGCGGTTGTCAGTAAATTTCGACAACCCGGTTTTGTGGTCATCCGAGTTCCCAAACAGATACCAGGTTGAGGTTTCATTGATTGAAGAGGGAAAGAACGTACATACTGTTACCGAAAAATTTGGGTTTCGTACTGCTGAGTTACGCCCGGGCGATGGATTTTACATTAACGGGACGAAAATAAAATTCAAGGGGGTAAATCGCCATACGCACTGGCCAACAACAGGTAGGACCATCAATTACTCGATAAGTCTCAGCGACGCCATTTTGATAAAAGAGATGAACATGAATGCTGTCCGCATGTCTCATTACCCGCCCGACAAGCATTTCTTGGACATTTGCGACTCGCTCGGCTTGTACGTCATTAATGAACTGACCGGTTGGCAATCCGCGTACGATACCCCGACCGGGAGAAAGCTAGTGAAAGAGCTGATCACCAGGGATGTTAATCATCCCTGTATAGTGATGTGGGCAAACGGAAATGAAGGGGGGTTCAATTTTGAGCTGCTACCCGAGTATTCCCGTTACGATATTCAACAGCGTCATGTCTTCCATCCCTGGCTGGAAGAGGAGAAAGCAACCACCTACCATTACCCCTCCTATGGAATTGGATTGAATTTTCTTTTTAACGGGAACAAGGTTTTTTATCCAACGGAGTTCTTACACGGGTTATACGATGGCGGGAACGGGGCCGGATTGGATGATTTCTGGAAGCTGATGCAAGAAAATCCCTTAAGTGCAGGAGGTTTCTTGTGGGATTTTGCGGATCAGGGGGTTGTCCGGAACGATAGAGGTGGAGAAATAGATACGGACGGAAATCATGCTGCGGACGGGATAGTAGGGCCATTCCGGGAAAAGGAAGGGAGTTTTTTCGCTATCAAGGAAATATGGTCACCTATCTATCTTGAGGGAACAACATTCTTACCCCCTACCTTTGATGGAACGATCAAGATTCAAAATCGTTACCATTTCACCGATCTTAATCAATGCTCTTTTTCGGCTAAGTGGGTTAAGTTCAATTACCTATCCGGGACTAAGAAAGAGTTCCCGGCCAATGTAGTGGTCCCAAGTATTAAGCCGGGCCTTGACGGTTGGATAAAAGTCTCTCTCCCAACAACAATTTCAGACTATGATGCCTTGTTTCTGACAGCAAAAGATCCGGACGGAAGAGAAATATATACATGGACCCGGACAGTAACCACCGCTCATCAATATGCCGCACGGTTAGTTGAAAAAGGAACCCATTCTGTAAAAAGGATGGAAAAGAATAACGATGTTATTCTTAAAAGCGGAAATTCGACACTCATCGTGGACAAAACAAAAGGTCTTATCCGGGCCATAGAAGTTGATGAAAAGCGTCTGTCACTGACTAATGGACCCCGCTTTACAAATGGAGGAATGACCTTTAGTGAGGTAGATAAGGTTGTCGTGGATGGAGATGAGAAGATTCAGTTTATCTATAAGGATGAGAACAGTAAAAATCCGAGCAACCGGAATACAATAAAACTTGCTTTAATGGATTCCGGCTGGATTGAGATAGAGTATTCATTTGACGTGGGGGGTAACCACGATCATATTGGGATTACTTTTGACTATCCTGAAAACAAGATTAAATCTGTGAAGTGGTTGGGAAATGGTCCTTACAGGGTGTGGAAGAATAGGTTGAAAGGCGTCTCATTCAACATATGGGAGAAGAAATATAACAATACGGTTACCGGCGAATCCTGGGAATATCCCGAATTTAAAGGCTTTCATTCAAACCTGTATGCTGCGGACCTAATGACGGAAGAAGGTACCATAAGGATTGTATCGGCTACGAACGATCTTTATTTACATCTCTTTACTCCCGAGAGTCCCACAAAGAGGAACAACGACAACACGTTAGGTAAATTTCCCGATGGACAGTTGTCTTTTTTAAACGCAATCAGTCCGGTCGGGACCAAATTCAAGCAGGCAAAAGAACTTGGCCCTCAAAGCCAATCAAACTATTTCCTAAGATCCGACCATGCAGATCCTTTGAAAGGAAAGGTGTATATAAAATATATTCCGTGACTTTATTCAACGGATACATATCTTCCAGCATAAGTCAAGATTGATTAACTAAAATAATGATGCAATTACTCTTATTATATAAAAAAAAAGATGAAAACAATTGAAAAACACCCACTTTATAAACCAGACCGTTCAAAAAAAGATATGCGCTTGAATGAACTAAAATGTAAAGCGAAAGTTATAGCTGCCCTTCTGTTTTTTTGTCTCCCCAGGGTATTCTCGGGGTGTACGGGAACGAACTCCACAGGATCAGGCGTGACCGTTGTTTTTCCCACGATAAGCGTCCCGGAACAAATTACCGGTGGCGACAAGGAACATTTCTTTGCCAGCTATTACGGAATCAACTCCTGGAGCGCATCGCAACGTTATGTCTCTGTACTGCAAACCGACGTTAAATACAAGCTCCCGGATGAAAATGACTCCGCCACCCTGGGAATAGTGGACCTAACTACCAACGAGTTTATTCCCCTGACCCAAACAAGGGCATGGAACTTCCAGGAGGGATGCATGGCCCATTGGCTGGGAACTTCGCCCGATTCGCTGATTATCTTTAACGACTACAGGGAAGGCAAAAACATCTCAGTGATCATGAACGTGCACACCGGAAAAGAGGTAAGGACTTTTCCCCATCCCGTAAGCGCGGTATCCGACGATGGGACGAAAGCGGTAAGTATCAATTTCTCAAGGCTGCGCATTACCCGTGCCGATTACGGGTACGGCGGAGAGGGACAAGACTCCCGTGAAGAAGTTCAACTACCGGCAGACGATGGATTGTTTCTCATGGACCTGGAAACGGGAGAAACCAAGTTGATCGTCTCCATCGAACAGGTAAAAGAGATGATCCCGCCTGTACCGGAAAACGGGATAGAGTACTTCTGCCACACCCGTTTCAGCAAGGAAGGCACCAAGATCTTCTGGTTGGCCCGTGCCATTCCGCAAAGGAACACCGTATCGTTCACCGTGAACAGCGACGGGAGTAACATCCAACATTGCTTTCCGGAAGGATGGGAAGGTTCTCACTTCGATTGGCTTAACGATGACGAGCTGATGATCACCGCCAAGTACGAAGCCAAGCAATACGCACACGTGCTATTCACGGTTGGCAAGCAAGACTATAAGCGATTGGGAAAGGGATTGTTCGATTACGACGGACACGGAACATTCTCTCCCGACAGAAAGTGGATGGTTACCGATACCTACCCCAGCGTAGGAATGCGGGAACAGAAAATCTACCTCATGGACATGGAGACCGAGGCTGTGTATCCCATGGGCCGATTCCTTCAACCGGAAGAGTACACTAACTACTGGCGTTGTGACCTCCATTGCCGATGGAGCCCGAAAGGAGACATGATCGGATTTAATTCGACCCATACCGGAAGCCGACAGATTTACATATATAAACTATCCTATACCGATTAACCAATTAAAAAATCATGCGACTACTATTGACTGTTTTTCTATACGGCTTTACATTAGCAGTTCAACCACAATCACCGGTATCACGTTCATTCGAACTCAGGCATTTTACGAACGATATCCGGGCAAACGGGGAAACCGACCTGAAAGGGGAAACCGAATGGATGAGTCTGGACCAGCGGATAGCGTTTCTACACCGATACGCCGACCACGCAGCAGCATTTTTTAACGATAAAGACCTGGACACCAAACTCGTGGATAAAGAAGAGATCCTTGCGCTGTTATCAGAATGGAAACCTCAACCCCTGACCTCAACGCGAAAGACTATCCCGTTAACGGAGTGGAAATCATACGGCTATCGTGAAGGGCAGGAAAGTGCAAAAAAAACAGCCCTAAGCGAATGGACTGCTTTCCCCGGTACGAAAGTTGAATACGGGAAATTACACCTCACCAACGGTACGATTAACAGGAAGATAGACTCCATCACCTGGAGATTCAAGTTCGAGACCAACTTAATCCTGAACGGTAATGCTTCGCTGAATATACAATTGGGCGATAACGCTGCTAACGCCGTGCAAATAACTCTGGAAAAGGCGTCTGTTGAGGTTATAAGTGGAGGAGAACGATCCAGGATCAGAATAAATAGCGGTAGTCTGGCATCGGGAAGAACACCGGTTTACCTGATCATCGAGGGAGATTTTACAGAACGATCCATGAACCTCTACCTAAACGGGAAGCTGGTTTCAGACTTCATCCCGTTTGCGGATAAGGAGACAAGTTGCATCGACCGCTTTCACCTGGCCACTCGGGGACACGCAGAAATTGAAGATATCTTTCTCTTTAATCACGATCCCGCTTTCGACACACCCAGACAACCCATTCGTTCATCGATCATCCTCGATGAAAACTTTGAACAGAAGCCTGACATCACCGGATGGCAGACAACCGGTTTCGACGACAACCACTGGAAAAATGTATCCCTCCCTGCCGTGCATGGTGGCATCCGTGAAGCGGGAGAGAGCTTGTACCTGCGCCACGAAATCGAACTGGACCCGTTTGAACGGGCCACCCTGGAGATTGAAACCATCGATCCTTCCGGAGAAATATGGGTTAACGGGCAAGTGGTGGCTGTCACGGAAGGAAGACACCCGAGAAAATTAGACCTTTCCTCCTGCCTGAAACCGGGGAAGAACCTGCTGGCAGTAAAGGTAAAACCCTATTATTCCAACCGTCCCATGCTCCATGCCCCGGACGACAGGCATATCGGCTGGTTCATGGGACGCGCCCGACTGCTGCTCTCTTCGGCCTGCATGATAGAATCGGCAGAGGCATATACCCGTGAGATAGAGGGCATAAGCGCCTTACAGGCACACCGAATTGAGGTGCGGTTTCCCCGTAAAGATTATTTCCAGGGAACCCTGGAGGTGAATTATTACCCCTGGTTTCCCCGCGAAGGGGAGCGGGTGGCTAGCAAAAAGATTGACGTGCAGGTACGACCCCGTATCAGCAACCTATATGAAATAGACCTGAAAATTCCAGATGCGGCGTTGTGGTCAGCAGGAAATCCCAACCTCTACCGAGTGGAGGTAGTCCTAAAGGACATTGCCGGGAGACCGCTGGATGATGTGGTGTTCACCACCGGTATCCGCACTGTAAGTCAGGCAGGAGGCGAACTGCTCATCAACGGAAAACCCGAAATGCTCAACGGTGCACAAATCATGGGAATGCGCCCGCCGCTGGAGACGATGGCCAAGAACAACCGGTGCGCTCCGATCGAGTCGGTGGCGGAAGAATTGTTGAGCCTGCAAAAAATGGGTGCCAACCTGATGCGAATACACGTTCATGCAGAACAGGATACCATCGACGGGATCAACGATCCCCGCTATGCTGAGTTGGCCGATCAGATGGGAATCTACCTGATCTGGTCCACAGCCGGGTTCATCCGCGAAGGGGAAGCATGGAACGTAGATTTTGAGGGGTACCCCAAGTACATGGCACAGGTATATAACCATCCCAGCATCGTCATGTGGGAGGCATCGAACCATCCCAACCGGTTCAAGTACCACGATATTTCAGACACCCACGATTTCGTGAGCAAGATATACCGGATCATCGCCGGCAGGGATCAGAGTCGCCTGATCTCGCCCACCTCTTTCTGGCAGCACACCCACTACGCCAACCATGCGGGAACTGTCGACAGGGACGGCAACCCCATGCAAGCGGTAGAGGAGTATCATGCGCCCCTGATGACGCGCGGCAGCCAGGACGCCTACTCCGGATACGGAGCCGAATGGTCTCGGATCCGTACCCTGCCCAACAAGTGGGCTGAGTCGGTGCTCACAGCTAACGACAAAGCCTACTTCAATTTTGAACATGAGGAATCTGCAGCACAGCCCAACTGGGAGCTTCACAGGGGGAAACCTTGGTACAAGGTACAGTCTTATGAGTGGGAATACGAGGAGGGAAGTATCGGAAAAAGGCTCGAAGCCTCGGACTGGCGGGCCAGTCAGGCATATCAGGCGTTCTCCGCCTGGGAGTCGATGAAGAAACAGATGCTCCTGGGGTACGACGGATTCTCCTGGTGCACACTGGAGGGAGGAGCTAACATGGGAACCTACCAAAAGCCACTGATCGACAACCTGGGTTACCCGAAGTTGGCCTTTCACGTGAACCGCATGATTTTTCAACCCACATGGGCTGGAAGCGAGAACGTGGATGTCGTGTACGGGCCATCCGACTACATCAAGCCGGTCATTCATCATCGGGGAGAAAAAAAGAAAGTGAACCTGGATATAATACTCACTACCGTCGATGGCAAAAGTGTGGAACGAAAAAGATACAGGGAGATTCCGCTCAAAGAGGGCAGAAACGTGACCCGGCTCGAACCTTTCCGGTTTAAAAAAGCGAAAGAAGGAACGTATGCGATCCATTACATGCTATATTAACGATTAAAGTTTCGCATATTTTAATCATTGAAACATACAGAAGCGAAGCAAGGGCTAACTCCGTTAAAAGAATTAGCTGTTTTTGTAACACTTGAAAAAGTTAAATTAATAATTTTGCAACATCAATCATACAAACATAAAGAAACACAACATGAAAAGAACAATTCTTCTATTCCTGGTACTGCTGGCCGTATGCGGAACAACAGGGGCACAGAAACGATACAACATCTCTTCTCCGGACGGGAGACTGACCGCCGAGGTTGTCGCGGGAAAGCAACTCACCTGGAGCCTGGCTCACGACGGCCAGCGGCTGATCGAACCCTCAGCCGTGTCACTCACCCTCGCCGATGGCGAGCAACTCGGCCCCGATGCACGCGTAAAACGTGCCAGACGACAGAACGCCGACAATATCATTGCATCCCCTTTCTGGATATCCTCCCGGGTGGAAGATCGCTACAACGAGCTGCTGCTTACTTTCCGGGGCGAATGGGCCATCACTTTCCGCCTCTACGACGACGGGCTGGCCTACCGGTTCCACACCGCCCGCAAGGGAACGCTCACCATCGCCGGAGAGGAGGCAAACTTTCGCTTTACGGGCGACCGTCCCGCCTGGGTGCCCTACGTAAAGGGGGGACCGGGTGGCGACCAGCTGCAGAGTTCCTTTGAGAACACCTACGTGCATGTGCCCCTCTCCCGGATCGACCGCGAGCGGCTCATCCTTTTGCCGCTGCTGGCGGATGCCGCCGACGGAAAAAGGCTCCTGATCACCGAGGCCGACCTCGAGTCCTATCCCGGTATGTACCTCACCCCCGGTGAACAGTCGCCCCACACCCTCAAGGGGGTTTTCGCGCAACTGCCCGCTGCCGTGGAACAGGGAGGGCATAACATGCTGCAGATGCGTGTCACCGGAAGAGAGGAGTACATCGCCAGGACAGAGGGGAGCCGCAGCTTCCCCTGGCGAGTCTGCGTGGTAGCCGACAACGACGCGTCGCTGGCCGCCAGCGATATGGTCTACCGCCTGGCATCGCCCGCGCGACTGGCCGACACCTCCTGGATCAAGCCCGGAAAGGTGGCCTGGGAGTGGTGGAACGACTGGAACATCTACGGCGTGGACTTCGAGGCCGGCATCAATAACGATACCTACAAGTACTACATCGACTTCGCTTCGGAACACGGCATCGAGTATGTGATCCTCGACGAGGGGTGGGCCGTCAACCTGAAGGCCGACCTGATGCAGGTGGTCCCGGAAATCGATATCCCCGCACTGGTATCCTATGGACGCGATCGCGGTGTAGGCATCATCCTCTGGGCCGGCTTTCACGCCTTCGAGCGCGACATGGAGGAGGTATGCCGCCACTACGCAGCCATGGGCGTGAAAGGGTTCAAGGTCGACTTCATGGACCGAGACGACCAGAAGCTGGTCGATTTCATCTACCGGGCTTCCGGGACCGCCGCCCGATACAAACTGCTGCTCGATTTCCACGGCATCTACAAGCCCACCGGCCTAAGCCGCACCTGGCCCAACGTCCTCAACTTCGAAGGAGTGCACGGCCTGGAGCAGCTAAAGTGGTCACCCGAGACCGTCGACATGGTCACCTACGACGTCACCGTACCCTTTATCCGAATGGCAGCCGGCCCGATGGACTATACACAGGGGGCGATGAGAAACGCTGCTCGCGGAAGCTACCGACCGGTCTATTCGGAACCGATGAGCCAGGGCACACGCTGCCGTCAGCTCGCCCTGTACGTGCTGTTCAACTCTCCCGTCAACATGCTGTGCGACAGCCCAACAGAGTACATGCGCGAGCCGGAATCGCTCCAGTTTATAGCCGCCATACCCACCGTCTGGGATGAGACCGTGCCCCTCGGCGGCAGGGTCGGTGAACACGTGACTCTGGCACGCCGCAGCGGGAACGACTGGTACATCGGAGGCATCACCGGCTGGGAGAGCCGGGACATGGAGGTCGACCTCTCTTTCCTGCCCGCAGGGCAGTACGAGATGACCCTCTTCCGGGACGGTGCCAACGCCCACCGCAAGGGGACAGACTACCGGAAAGAGACGCGGAGCGTAGCATCCGGAGAGACTGTTCGCCTGCATCTTGCACCCGGAGGCGGATTTGCAGCCAAAATGCGCAGAATCATAAATTAAAAAAATCAATTTATAATGAAAAAATTATTGATCCTCTTTTCCGTTTATTTATCCGCCGGCATGCTATCTGCTCAGGAGCAGTCAGACCGTTATGCGGAGATTACCAACCCGAAGCTGCTGCACATCAATCGGCAGGAGCCGCGGTCAACCTTTTACACGTTTACCGGTTTGAAAGAAGCCCTGAATGCAACATACTCTTCCAAAGGAAGCGATGTGGTTTCGCTTAACGGAAGCTGGAAATTTCATTACACCGATCGGTTCAGCGAGCGCCCCAAGGAGAGTTTTCAGAAAGCTGATTTTGACGATAGCGGGTGGAACGATATCCAGGTTCCGGGCAACTGGGAAGTACAAGGTTTTGGTATTCCCATCTACGTGAATACCACCTATGAGTTCACCTCGCCAGGACACGCACCCTACTGGGACAAACCGAATCCTCCCTTTGTTCCGGAAGAATTCAACCCCACGGGAACCTACCGGAAAACGTTTATCCTTCCAAACAACTGGCAGGATAAGGAGATTATCCTTGTTGCCGATGCAGCCAAAGGAGCCGCCTATTACTACCTGAACGGGGAGTTTGTCGGCATGAACAAAGAGGGGAAGCTGCCGGCACGCTTCAATGTAACTGGACAGGCAAAAACAGGAGAAAACGTGCTGGCGGTCCAGATTCACCGCTGGAGCAGCGCCTCCTACCTGGAGTGTCAGGATTTCTGGCGGCTCTCGGGATTTGACCGCGATGTCTACCTCTATGCCCGCCCCAAACTGAACCTGGCAGATATCTTCGCTCAACCGGATCTCGACGCAACCTACACCAACGGACACTTTGGACTGGATGTCGCTGTGGCCTCACCGGAAGGAACAATCCTGCCTTTTGCTGTCTCCTACACCCTGTCGGACGAAAGCGGCAAAAAAGTAGCAGGAGCATCCCTCTCCGAAAAGAGCTCCGGGAAAGCCGCGGTTCGCTTTGAGGAGGTAATCCCCGGGGTAAAGAAATGGAGTGCCGAGACGCCAAACCTCTACACGCTCGCCATTGAACTGAAAGACGAAAAAGGAACGACTCTTGAAGCAACTGCATTGAAGATAGGTTTCCGGACTGCAGAGATCAAAGACCGCCAGTTCCTGGTAAACGGTCAGCCGGTACTGCTGAAAGGGGTGAACCTGCACGAACACAACGAGCACACAGGCCATTACGTCACCGAGGAGTTGATGCGCAAAGATTTCGAACTGTTCCGCAAGTATAACGTCAACGCCGTGCGTACCAGCCACTATCCCCAGTCTGACCTCTTTTACAGGCTGGCCGACGAATATGGGATCTACGTGGTAGATGAGGCCAACATTGAAAGCCACGGAATGGGATACAGCTTGCGCAAAGGAGCTACGCTGGGAAACAACCCGCTTTTTCTGGAAGATCACCTGAGCCGCACCATCGGTATGGTGGAACGAGACAAAAACCATCCCTGCGTAGTCACCTGGTCGTTGGGTAATGAGGCGGGAAACGGATACAATTTTTACGAGACCTATCGCTGGATCAAGAGCCGCGACACCTCCCGTCCCGTACAGTACGAACGGGCTGTAATGGAGTGGAATAGTGATATCTTCGCACCGATGTATTCCGACCCCGATGAGATTGAGCGTTACGCCAACGATCCCTCCTCCGACCGCCCCCTTATTCTCTGTGAATATGCCCATGCCATGGGAAATAGCCTCGGCAACTTCACCGAATACTGGAACATCATCCGGAAGTATCCGTTGCTACAGGGTGGATTCATATGGGACTGGGTGGATCAGGGCCTCGCCAAGAACGATGAGGACGGGACTCGTTTCTGGGCATATGGAGGAGACTACGGACCAACAGGCACTCCCAGTTCGGGCGACTTCTGCATCAACGGCGTGGTCTTTCCCGACCGAAGCGTAAAACCGCATACCGAAGAGATGCGCAAGGTTTACCAATATGTGTGGTTCCGCAATTTCAACCCGGCTGACGGGTCGGTGGAACTCTTCAATGAGCACTTCTTTTCCGATCTGGGTAATTACCAGATTACGTACAGCATCAAAGCCGGAGGAAAGGAACTGGCCCAGGGAAAACTGCAGGCTGAAGCAGCTCCGCAGGAAACCGTAAAGGTAACGGTACCCGACTGGTCTCGTTACACCGGACGCAAAGAACAGATGACCGTTAACTTTACGGTCACACAGCTGAAAGAAGAACGGTTGATTCCGGCTGGCTGGGTGGTGGCCCGCGATCAGTTTGTGGTCAACGACCCTCCAGCCTTGGTGACAGGTAAGCTGAAAGCTGCCAAAATAGAAGAAGCCGAAACATCGGTGATTGTGAGTGGATCGCGCTACAAGGCAATTTTTGACAGGCAGACAGGATTGCTCATCTCCTACCGGGTAGACGGCACCGAATATATCGAAAACGGTGCGGGTCCCCGCCCTTTCTTCTGGCGGGCTCCCATCGACAACGATTACGGCGCACGTCTTCCGAAGCGGCTCTCGGCATGGAGAGAGGCCAGCTACCGGAAACCCAGGGCGGAAAACCTGAAGATAACCCGCGGCGAGACAACAACCCTCACCTATCGCTACAGCTACCCCGAAACAGGGGCCAGCAACGAAGTGACCTATACCCTCTATGACAACGGTACCCTACATATCTCCAATCGGTTCAACGCGACTGCGTCAGAGGCAGAACTGATACCCCGTATCGGCATGCGGATGCAGCTCACGGGAGAGTTGGTGCTGGCGGACTACTACGGCAGGGGCCCCTGGGAGAACTATCCCGACAGGAAGAGTTCTGCTTTTGTGGACCACTACACTTCACCCATCAGCGATATGGTAACCCGCTACGTACTGCCGCAGGAAAACGGGCACCATACCGATACCCGCTGGCTGGCACTCACCCGGAAGTCGGGCAGTGGTCTCCTCTTCGTGGCAGACGACCTGTTCGAGTTCAACGTGTCCAACTACCTGCTGGAGACGATCACCAACGGAGAATCGCTCAACAACGATGCACCGGCAGGAACCGCGCCCCGGAACAAGCACATAAGCGACTACCGCCCATCGGATGTGGTGGACCTCTTTATCGATTACCGCATGCAGGGTGTGGGAGGAAACAACAGCTGGGGCAAGCTGCCGTTGGAAAAGTACCTGATCCGCCCGGATGGAGGTACAGTCACCTACGGTTTTACGCTGATCCCCATCAGGAACAGGAAAGAGGTTGATCGCCATATCTTTAGTTTTTCAACCGAAAATTAACTATCTTTGGCATTTAACTACAAAAAAAAACATGAGAATTGCTAAAACAATTTCCAGGCTTACCCTCGGCGTTTTGTTAGGGTTGCCGGTTCTTACAGTTCTGGCGTGCAACAACAACCGCCCGAAAAAAGAGTGTATCACCTTCGAAGAGATGAAAGATACCACGAGCGACACCCTGTCCGACTGGTCGCACGTAACGGCGGGATTACACGCCTCATTCATCTCTGTTGATGACAAACTGCCCAAATCCGTAGCACCAACGATCACCCCCGTCAACAACATGAAAATTTCCGGATGGAAAGGTGAGAAAGTGTCCGCCCAACTGCTACTTTGGGCAGCCGAAGATATCGACCAGGTGGAATACGCGTTCAACGATTTCAGGTCTGAAAGCAGCAGTTTACCTCCATCCGTGGCAAAAGCCCGGTTCGTTCGTTACGTGATGACCGATGAGTTCGGACCCGGCTGTGGTCACCGCCAACCGGGGGATTTTCCCGCTTCGCTGGCACCGGATATGCTGGATAGCCTGGAGTGTTTTAACCTGAAAGCAAAAACCGTGAGGCCGGTATGGCTCACGGTTGATATCCCCTCCAACGCTGCTGCAGGGAGCTACAAGGGTAAACTGACCATCTACGCCCGGGGCCAGTCACCCCGTAATTTCGAGATCGAACTGGAAATCGTTGACCGGCTGTTGCCCGAGCCGTCGGAATGGAGCTACCACCTCGACCTGTGGCAGCACCCGTCAGCCGTAGCCCGGGTACACAACTTGGAGCTGTGGAGCAATGCCCATTTCGAGAAAATGAAACCGTTGATGCAGATGCTGGCCGATGCGGGACAA